>Ga0334899_1000435_pt1 | contig 53325 bp, 52 predicted proteins | sample GraSluR3_MG_FD_207219 | JGI IMG/M metagenome (GOLD analysis project Ga0334899, IMG submission 207219) | Sludge microbial communities from methane-producing bioreactor in Wageningen University, Netherlands - Granular Sludge_8_08-R3 | ecosystem: Engineered > Bioreactor > Anaerobic > Unclassified ...
ACTCCACCACGGCCAACTGCATTCCCAGGCATAAGCCCAGGAATGGAACCTCCCGCTCACGAGCAAAACGCACCGCCTCAATCTTACCCTCAATACCCCGGTTACCAAAACCGCCCGGCACCAGAACGCCATCGACGTCTTTCAAGTATTCCTCAACATTGTAACGGCTGACATCCTCTGAATTGATCCACTTTATTTCAACCGCCGAACCGTGGCAAAAACCGGCGTGCCTCAATGCTTCGACCACACTGAGGTAGGCGTCGGGCAGGGACACGTACTTCCCGACCAGGCCGATGGTAGTCAGGTAACGCATATTTTTAAGCTTGGCTACCATACTGCACCATTCCGACAGGTCCGGAGGGCCAGTTTCCAACCCCATTTTCCGCAGCACTATATCGGCCAGTCCTTCTTCCTCCAGCATCAGGGGGACCTCGTAAATAGACGGCACGTCCAGGTTCTGGATCACCGCCTCTTTTTCAATATCACAAAAAAGCGCCAGCTTATCTTTCATTTCTTTGGAAAGAGGCCGCTCGCTCCGGCAGACAATCACATCGGGTTGAATGCCGATGCCCCTGAGTTCTTTGACGCTGTGCTGGGTAGGCTTGGTTTTTAACTCGTTGGCTGCCTGGATATAGGGTACCAGCGTAACGTGTACATACACTACATTACCCCGGCCCAGGTCACTTTTAAGCTGGCGGATGGCCTCCAAAAAAGGTTGGGACTCGATATCGCCCACCGTGCCGCCAATTTCGGTAATGACCACGTCCGCGCCGGATTCGTCAGCCACCTGGCGCACCTGTTCCTTTATTTCATTGGTGATGTGCGGAATTACCTGAACGGTGCCGCCCAGGTAATCACCCCGGCGCTCCTTGTTGATTACCGACCAGTAGATGCCGCCGGTGGTAACGTTGCAGCTGCGGGAAACATTGATATCAATAAAGCGCTCGTAATGCCCCAGGTCGAGGTCGGTTTCAGCTCCGTCTTCGGTGACAAATACCTCCCCGTGCTGGTAAGGACTCATGGTGCCGGGATCTACGTTGATATAAGGATCCAATTTTTGAATAGCCACCTTAAGCCCCCGGCTTTTCAACAAGCGCCCCAGGGAGGCAGCCGTAATTCCTTTGCCCAGCGACGAAACAACCCCGCCGGTAACAAATACGATTTTGGCCATCGAAACCAGAGACCTCCTGTGATTTTTTGTCTAATATTAACGTTTTTAAACCACATGTTCCATTTTATCCGCTGCCGGGAAAACAGTCAACCATAATCATCAGAACAATTTTGCCTATAACCGGTGGACTTACCACGCGGCTCAGGTCCTCCCCGCGCCTACATTTTTTCTGGCGCCGTTAAGCCTAAAAGCCGCAAGGCGTTTTTCAAGGTGATCCTGGTGGCGCTTACTAATACCAGCCGGGCGGCGGAAAGCTCCCGGTCTTCGGTAATCACCCGGTGGCTGTTATAAAAGCTGTGCAGGAGCCCGGCCAGCTCGTGGAGATAACGGGCAATCCGCTGCGGGGCCAGACTCCTGGCTGCCGAAGTCACTTCCCCGGGGAAATCAGCCAGTTTTCTGGCCAGCGCCAGTTCGTGCTCCTCTTGCAACCGGCTGTAATCAACCCGCTCCGGGTCGGGCTGCTCCCCGCCCTGTGCTTTTAATTGTCTGAATATACTGCAGATGCGGGCGTGGGCGTATTGGATATAATAAACCGGATTTTCGTTGGATTCTGCCTTGGCCAGGTCCAAATCAAAATCCAGGTGGCTGTCGGCACTGCGCATAACGAAAAAGTATCGGGCGACATCTTTGCCCACTTCTTCCACCAGTTCCTCCAGGGTCACCATCTGGCCGGCCCGTTTGGACATGCGTACCAACTCCCCGCCTTTAAAAAGCCGGACCAATTGCATGATCACCACGTCCAGGGCGGACGGGTCATAGCCGAGGGCCGCCACCGCCCCCTTCATACGGGGAACGTGCCCGTGGTGGTCGGCTCCCCAGACATCGATGACCCAGTCGAAGCCGCGCTGAAACTTGTTACGGTGGTAGGCAATATCCGCCGCAAAGTAGGTCGGCACACCGTTGGAACGTACCACCACTTCATCTTTTTCCACACCGAAGTCAGATGCTTTAAACCACAGGGCGCCTTCACTTTCGATAAGGTGCCCCCCGGCCTGCAAATAATCAAGCGTCTCTTGGATCGCCCCGGTATCGTGAAGAAACTGCTCGGAAAACCAGACGTCGTAAGTAATACCGAAATCCCGGAGTACTTTTTTGATTGCCTCCAACTTCTCGGCCAGAGCGTACTCCACCAGTACCCGGCAGCGTTCCTCCTTCTCCACGTGCAAATATTTTTCCCCGTGCCGTTCCATAAAACCGCGCGCCGTTTCCAGAATGTCTTCCCCGTGGTAACCTTCCTCCGGAACCGGCACGTCACTTCCCAGGAGCTGCATATAACGGGCTTCCAGGGAATGTCCAAAATTTTCGATCTGTTTACCCGCGTCATTGATATAAAACTCCCGGGTCACCCGAAAACCCGCAAAATCCAGAATAGCGGCGATACTGTCGCCGAGGGCCGCTCCCCGGGCATTTCCCAGGTGTAAAAGGCCCGTGGGGTTGGCACTGACAAACTCTACCTGCACCCGCTGCTCCCCACCGATATTTACCCGGCCGTAATCTTCCCCTTCGTGCATGATCCGGGGCAGTACCCGGTAGACCCAGTCTTGCTGCAGGTAAAAATTAATAAAACCAGGTCCGGCGATTTCCACCCGTTCCACCTGTAGTCCGGCCGGGGAAAAGTTTTGCTTTAAAATGCCGGCCAGCTTGCGCGGCGCCATGCGCGCCGGTTTTGCCAGCATCATGGCCAGGTTGGTGGCAAAATCACCGTTTTCTTTTTCACGGGGTACTTCTACCGTAAATTCCGGAATTTTATCTACCTTGACGGCTCCGCCGGCCCTGGCCGCCCGGAGCGCTTCCACCAGTGCACGGGCCAGGCTTGAGCGCATCTCTTCAACTATTCCGCTCATAAATCGACCCTACCCCCTCGAACAAGTTCTTAGAACCTTACTAAGATTAATACCTGTACCCTTTGCCTGTCAAGCCGGACGCACCTTAGAGCAGAAACCGGCGTTTTTTGAATAAGCATAATTCCCTAAATAAAAAAAGCAGGGTTTAACCTGCTCCATTTTTATCAACCATTCCCGTATCCGGATACAAATGCAGCTTGGTTCACTTCTAGCAGCCCGGGCCGGACACACCCGGCCAGTGCCCGCTCCCACAGTTCCATTTTAATGGGCAGCTTTTTGGCCAGGACGCCCAGGAGGATTATATTTGCCGCTTTGGCATTGCCGCACTTCAAGGCCATATCCCGGGCCTGCACCACCACGACATTTTTGGCCGCAGAACGAATATGCCCGATAATACCGGGCGGATATACCGCCGCTCCCGCCAGTACCGGCACCGGAGCAATTTCCTGGTCGTTGACGATCACTGTCCCGCCGGACTTTAAAAACGACAGGTGCCGGAACGCTTCCAACTTTTCAAAAGCCAGGATGATGTCCGCACCGCCCCTGGTAATCAGCGGGGAGTAGACTTTTGTCCCCAGCCGCACCTGGGTGACCACGCTGCCGCCCCGCTGCGCCATCCCGTGTATTTCCGAAACCTTCAAGTCGTAACCGGCCTCCCGGGCCGCTCTTGCCAGCACCCGGCTGGCGAGAATAGCACCCTGTCCGCCGACCCCGACCATCAAAATATCCACCGGTTTAAACATGGTCATCCTCCTCCGGCGCTATGGCCCCTTCCTTGCAAACCTGGATACACAAACCGCAACCGGTACAAGCAAAGGCATCTACCGAAGCAACCCCGTCCTTCAGGGAAATGGCTGGACAGCCCAGGCGCAGACAGAGTTTGCAACCCTTGCATTTCTCCGGCTCTACCCGGCTGGCCGGTCTGGCCGGCCTGCTTAAAAGCACGCACGGCTGCTGCGCAATAATCACCGACGGTTCATCGGCCGCGGTTTCTTCCCGCACGGCCGCCGCAGTTTCAGCCAGATTCAAGGGGTTTACCGTTCTGACCCGCTTCACCCCCAGGGCGCGCATTAGTACTTCAAAATTTATCGCCGGGGCAGCCTCTCCCATCAAGGTACTGCCGGTACCGGCATGGGGCTGGTGACCGGTCATGGCAGTAGTACGGTTGTCCAGAATAATCACCGTGGCGGTACCTTTATTGTAAACCAAATTCAAAACGCCGGTGAGACCCGAATGGAAGAAAGTGGAATCTCCAATCACCGCCACTGTCCGGGCACCCATTTCCGGATTGGCTTTCGAAATGCCGTGCGCCATCCCGATACTGGCCCCCATACAGACAGCAGTATCCATCGCCGACAAAGGAGGCAGGCCGCCCAGCGTATAACAACCGATATCCCCGGTAACAGTCAGCTTAAGACCGCGCAAAACATGAAAGATCCCCCGGTGCGGGCAACCCGGGCACATCACCGGAGGCCGGGCGGGAATCTCCGGCGCCTGCAGCCCGGTCCGGCCTGCGTTTGCCCGGGCGTCAGCCGGTAAAATGCCCGCCGCCATAAATTTTTCCGCGATAACCCCCGGATCCAGCTCTCCCGTTTTCGGCATGATCTCGCTGCCGGAAACTTTAAGCCCCATGGCCCGGACCTGTTCCTCAATGAAGGGTTCCAGCTCCTCAACCACCACCAGCTTCGCCACCCCGTCCGCAAACTCCCGGATCAGGGGTTCAGGCAGGGGATTGGTCATACCCAACTTCAAAACGGAAGCATCCGGCAGGACCTCCCGCACGTACTGATAAATGACACCGCTGGTAATAACACCCGTAGAACGCTCCCCCCACTCGATCCAGTTAACGGGGGCTTTGGGGGCATACTCCTTAAGTCGCGTCAAGCGTTCTGCCAGTGCTTCCCGCCGCAAACGGGCGAAAGCCGGCACCATCAAGTATTTTTTTTCGTCCTTGACGTAAGGACGGGGGGGGCGCTGCGTCAACGGTTCTTTTAACTCCACAAAACTCTGGGAGTGGGCCACCCTGGTGGTAATCCGGAGCATAACCGGCAGGTCGTATTCTTCACTTAAATCAAGAGCCAGCCCGACCATATCCCTGGCTTCCCGGCTGTCACCCGGCTCCAGCAGGGGCATCCCGATAAACCGGGCGTAATAACGGTTGTCCTGCTCGTTTTGCGAGCTGTGCATACCGGGATCATCGGCACAAACCAAAACCAAACCGCCGTTGACGCCGGTATAGGCCAGGGTAAAAAGCGGGTCGGCGGCCACATTCATTCCGACATGTTTCATGGCCACCATGGTACGGGCGCCGGCCATAGACGCGCCTATCCCCACCTCCACGGCAACCTTTTCATTCGGCGCCCACTCCGCATAAATGCCGGGATAACGGGCGAAATTTTCCAGTATCTCGGTGCTGGGTGTGCCCGGATAGGCAGCAGCCACTTTTACCCCGCATTCATAAGCTCCTCTTGCAATCGCTTCATTACCGGTAAGAAGCTCGCTCAAATTAAATTCACCCCCGCGTTTAATCCTTAAAAGCCGTTCTTCGGCCGCTTGTCAATCACCCGCTTGGCCTTGCCGGTACTTCTTTCCAGGGATTTCGGCTCCAAAAGCCGTACTCTGGCCGACAGCAAAAGTACGCTGTAAAGCTTCCGGCGCACTTTTTCTTCCAACACCTGCAGGTCGCGGAATTATCCGGTAAACTTTTCCGGAACCGGCTCCACATGCACCTCCATATAATCCAGGTAACCTTTTTTATCGACCACAATCTGTCCTTAATAATCGGTCTCAAAATGAAAAATGACCGGCACGTAAAGATTTTGAAGCAAAATCATTGACGCACAGGTCCTGGATAACTCATTACAGGCATAGAATTTATTACCGTCCTCCCGTGCTTCAAAATAATTTACCGCTTAGTAGTCTGTTCTATAAGGTTTGATAAATTCCTTCTTTTTTGAGGCCCTTACCGGGAAAGAAAGCCGTTAAAATTTTTCCACAGTTTTTCCTGCGCCTTAAGAAACTGCTCATGCGTCTCAGGGCTTCCGTCAAGTCTTCCACGGAAGCGGCATAAGAACAACGGATAAACCCTTCTCCCTGGTCCCCGAAGGCATTACCGGGAACAACGGCTACTTTTTCCTCCCGCAAAAGTTCCTGGGCAAATTCTTCCGAAGACATCCCGGTGATACTGATATCGGGAAAGGCATAAAATGCCCCGCGCGGCTCAAAACAAGGCAGCCCCATTTCCCGAAACCCCTGCAGCAACAGGCGGCGCCGGCGATTATACTGTTCCACCATCCTTTTCATACCGGACCGGCCGTTCTTTAAAGCCTCCAATGCCGCCGCCTGGGCGGTAATAGGCGCGCAAAGCATGGTATACTGGTGGATTTTGGTCATGGCGGAAATAAAATCCGGGTTGCCGGCCGCGTAACCGACCCGCCAACCGGTCATGGCGTAAGATTTTGAAAAACCGTTCAGAAGAATTGTCCGGTCGCGCATGCCGGGCAGGGCAGACACACAGGTATGTTCCCCGTTGTAAGTCAACCGGTCGTAAATTTCATCGGACACCACGAGCAGGTCGTGTTTTTTAACCACCTCGGCAATTTCCAACAAGTGCTGCCGGTCGATGGTGGCACCGGTAGGGTTGTTGGGATAACACAGAATCAGTACTTTGGTCCGGTTGGTAACGGCTTTTTCCACCATCCCGGCGGTTACCACAAAACCATTTTCGACCGACGTTTTCAAAGGTACCGGACACGCGCCGGCAAGCCTGGTTACGGGGATATAAGACACGTATGACGGCTCCGGGACCAAAACCTCGTCTCCCGGGCACAGTATGGTACGCAAGGCCAGATCAAGCCCTTCACTGACACCCACCGTAATTAAAATTTCATTCCGGGGGTCAAAGGACACCCGGTAGGTATCAACCAGATACCGGGCGATCTCCTCTCGCAGTTCCAGCATTCCTTTGTTGGAAGTATACATGGTATAACCTTTTTCAAGGGAATACACACAGGCTTCCCTGATATGCCAGGGGGTTACAAAATCAGGCTCGCCAACCCCCAGGGAAATAACGCCTTGCATTTCTGAAACCAAATCGAAAAAACGCCTTATTCCGGAAAAAGGGATCTCTTTTACCGAAGGGTTGATACGGTCTTGCCAGCTTCTTGGCGTCTTCATGGTGTAATCATCAGCCTCCTGTCCTCTTCCCCGTCTTCTACAATGGTACCTTGATGTTTATAAGTTTTAAGCACGAAATGAGTAGTAGTACTCAACACGTTTTCAAGTGAAGCCAATTTTTGCGCGACAAAGTTGGCCACCTCTTTCAAGGTCTTGCCCTCAACGATGACCACCAGGTCGTAAGCACCGGATACCAAGCGCACGGTTTTTACCTCCGGAAAACGGTAGACCCGTTCTGCCACCGCGTCAAACCCAACCTCGCGCTGCGGGCTGATTTTCACTTCAATCAAAGCGGAAACATTTTCGGCGCCAACTTTATCCCAGTTAACGAAGGTGAAATAACCGAGTATGACTTTTTTTTCCTCCAACTCTTTTATCATCCCGGCCACGGTCTCTTCTTCCATGTCAAGCATGGCTGCTATCTGCTTGGGAGTAAGCCGGGCATCATTTTCAAGGAGTTCTAAAATTTCCTTCAAGAACATATCCTCCTCCAATATTTCAAATAAATAAAAAAACTTCGCATCCCTTAAAGGGACGGAAGCTTATTCCGCGGTACCACCCAATTTGAACCGGGCAACTAACCAAGCAATTGCCCCGCTCCGCTCCAGCCTTTTAACGGAGGCGAACCGGCTGTGACTTACTTTCAAGAAAAAAGATTTCGGCCCGCGGCATCCGGGGCGGCCCAGGCGCTTCTTTCCGCCGGGCTTACACCATACCCCGGCTCGCTGGGGATTAACAACGCCATTCTTCCCCTTCATTACCTTACACAAACAAATTTAGAGCAATTATAGCACCGGCCGATCCGGTTGTCAACAAGAAAAATAAATATCCCCTTCCAGATATATCTACTAATTATCCCCGGCACCCGCCTGGTTTCAAAGCACCGGTGTTTTTTCCTTTTTTGCCTCCAGGTAAATTACGATGTTGGCATCTATTACCACTAGTTTTACCTTTAACCGGTAAACGGCTCCTTCGTATTCCACGGTCCGGTTGTCAATGATCTGCGGTACCAGCAGGTGATTGAGTTTTTTTACCTCCTGCCCCTTAACCGGTTCCAGCCACTCCCGCACCTGTTGGTCCAAAACCGGCAGCACGTTATTTTCCTCCAGTGCCGTCATGTTTTCACCGGTGACCGCAATATTCGTCTCTATCCCGGTGACAATTTCCTTGTCTCTGGCTCCCATGCTCTGTTTCAAGTGGTTCAAATCGTCCTGGCAAAGCTCCAACTGCCGGCTCAAAAGATCGTTGGTATATTGCAGCTTGTCTATCTGCCTGCCGATGATTATAGTTAAAAAAACCCCTCCCAACAACATTCCGGCCACCAAAACCGCCGCCATACGATAAATTTCTTTGTTCATTTTTCCCCCCCGGCCAGTGCCAGGATGATTAAGTGGCCCAAATAGGTTCCGGCTAACGCCCCGATGATATAAAACACCTGCTTGACCACCGCTATAATTTCACCTTTCAAAATACCCGATTCCAAAATCTCAATTGTGGAAAAAGTACCTCCGATAGCGGTTACCACCGCCCAGATCTTGATTTCCCTGGCCAGCTTGAGCATGGTGTCCAGCGGTGGCTCACGCACCATTATTGCGGCCAGGGAACCTAACAGGGTAGCCCCCAGCATTACACCCATGGCGGTAAAAAAAACCAGGACAAAATTTTTCTCAAAGGACATTTTATGATTCCCCTTGCTGCGAAACGGGTTTTAATAATTATATATATTAACCATATTTAGCATCTATTACCGGAAACAAAAAAAGAACCGCCGCTTAGCAGCGGGGTTCTGAATCAATCTTGACCATATAAACTACATGGTCAGTGTGCCTCCGGGGGTTTCAATCAGTTTCATCACGTTTTCCTCCCGGCCGTCAACCGCGTTGATATAAATGAGATACGTATCTTCCCCCAGTTTCCCCTGGAATTCATAGACCAGTTTCTCTTCCGTCGCGCCCTTGGGAATCAGGACCAGCTTTCCCCCGGAAGTTTCAAGCCGGGGATTGATCGTATCCCGGGCCTGTTCCCGGGATATTTTGACCGCCGGCAAATCACGTTCCCGGTGGGACATCAAGTACCCGGCGGATTCAACCCCGGTAACCGCACCGTTGTCCAGGGCGACCGTAACTTTCACCAGATCCGGATAAATGATTACCCCGTCCTGTACCGCGGCCAGGTTAAAAGTAACGGAGTTCCCGTGCAGTTGATAATAAGTAGACGTCATTTCTCCAAATCCATGGTCTTTTAAATACTCCAGCGCCTTTTGCCGCGCCTGCTCGACATCCACCGTCCTGGCTCCCGCCTGCCGGGAATTAAGCATCCAGACCACCTTACCGCCATTTTTTGAAATATCGAAAACCGTTCTGTCGCCACTGTTGCCAGCGCCGTCAAATACCTCAACCCGGTAAGCGCGAATCCGGCCGTTGGTGTTTCCGGTCACCTCTGCTTGGTAATTGGCCTCTTGTTTCCGGTCCATAAAGGCCAGCGCGTTTTTCCTTGCCTCCTCTGGTGTGATTTCCGGCAAGCCCTTTAAGGCCCTGGGCTCAACTTGCTCCAGGTGTTCAGAAAAAGGACCGTCATAAACCAGGGTGGGGTAGCGCTGCATCTGCTCATCCATCTTTTGAAAATCAGACCGGGGAACGTCATCCGGTGTCTCCCGGAGGTTTTGCTGCAGCTGCCTTACCAGCCCGGTAAAATAAGAATTATTTTGGGCCACCTGGTACTGCACACCCTGAAGTTCCTGGTTCAATTCCACAGCCTGGCGGTAAAGCTGGTTCATGGTTTCCCAGTTTTCGGAATCTATTTGGCTCCCGTTATTGAGCCGTCCGGCCAGGGAGTAAGCGTAATCGCCCGTTTGAGTCAGGAACCGGGCGGTGCGCCCCGCCAGTTCCCCGCTTAAAGGAAGTTGGCTCAGGTCAGATTGGGCAAAGGCAGCTTGCTGCCGGATATCCATGAGCAAGTTATGATCCAGGCCGGGGTCCGCCGCTACCAGGCTTTTTGACAGGAGTACCTCCAGGTCTTGAACCCGGTCGGCCAGGTCGTAAAAAGCCCGTTGATATTTATTGTTTAAATGAATTTCCATGCTGCGGTTTGCTATCATCTGGCCGTATCCCCAGTAGCCGGCCACCGCTAACACCAACAAGCCGAGCACCGCGGGGATAATCCATTTTTTCAATTTTTTCCCTCCTTAGTGCGCAAAAACATGCTCGCCTATCCTGGTTATAACATTTCTGGACCAAATCCAGGGACTTACCGGCTTGGACGGGTTCCAGAAAAAAATTGCATTTCCCGTGGGGTCATAACCACTCATGGCCAACTGGGCGGCCTGAATCGATTCCTCGCTTAAGGGCCGGTAAGCCTGACCGTTGGAGATGGACTCAAAGGCATAGTCCTGAAATATGACACTGCTAAGCGAGTTGGGAAACGAGGCGCTCTTGAGCCGGTTCAAAATTACTGCTCCGACCCCCACTTTACCGATAAAAGGCTCATCCGCCGCCTCTCCTTCGATCACCCTGGCCAAAAGAGTAATGTTGCTTCTGTCGGAAGCGGCGCCCCGCGATACCTCGGGAACCGGCCGGGTCACGGTTAAGCCCAGATTTTCCCAGGTACCGCGGTCCACTACACCGTCCGGGCTGATACCGTTGTTGCGTTGAAAATCCTGGACGGCCCGGTAAGTCTCATAGGCGTAATACCCGTCCAGGGGACCGGTATAATACCCCCACTGGCTGAGCTTCTGCTGCACCCGGACAACATCGTCCCCCGTGCTGCCCCAGTAAAGAATGTGCTCCTGACCTACCGCTGCCGGTCCGCGTAATAAAAACAAGAACGCGACTAAAAAAAAGCACAGCAAGGTCATCAGGCAAAAAACACCTTTAAAGCGCCAAAGGTTCTTAACCATTATTATCACCTCCTGATTGTCTTGTTATATTTTTTCTTAAAATCCAGGATATTATGTAAAAATAAAGACCAAGGCCGGGGCATTTAGCCCCGGCCTTGGTCTTTATTTTAAAGGACTTTTTATACACATCCGGTAGGTTTGGGCAAACCGGCCAGCCTGCAGGCGCCCTTGGCCGGACCGGACGGGAAAAGCTCATAAATGTATTTCAAGCTGAAGCCGGTTTCTTTGCAAAGTTTACGGATCATCGGAGCAATTTCAAACTGCGTGTAATAATCACGCAGGTAACTGATTACAATCCAATGGTCATCGGTTAATTCCGCAATTCCTTCCTGGGCTGCCATGGCCCGGGCAACCTCCTTATCCCATAAATCAGGAGCAACAATAAACCCGTCTTCATCGAGTTCAATTTCCCTGCCATTGATGTTGATACTCGGCATATTGCAAACCTCCCAAGACTTTAAAGATAATAACCACATTGCTTCAATTAAGTATAGTTACTAAGATACCACGGCCGAACCGTTTCGTCAATCTTAGTTTTATTCAAGTAGCCGCTAAAAATGATACGTTTCCCCCCGGGCAATTTTAAACCAGCGATATAGCTGCTCCAGCAGCAGCAGACGCATTAACTGGTGCGGAAAAGTCATCCTGGAAAAAGAAAGCCTGAAATCCGCGCGTTCCAGGAGCGATGGCGAGATTCCGAGAGGACCGCCAATCACAAACGTGATCTTACTTTTACCCTCTAAAGCAATTTTATCCAAAAAAACCGCCATTTCTTCCGAGGAATACGCGGCACCCTTTGCGTCCAGGGCAATTAAAAAAGTGCCCTCCTGAATCCGGCTCAACAGGCGGGCACCCTCAATCTCCTTTATTTTTTCCCTGCCGGAGGAAGTCAGCCTTCCGGTAAAGCCTTCTTTGTCTACTTCTACGATTTTAATCCGGGTATAGGCGGATAATCTCTTGAGGTATTCGGACATTCCCGCGTTCAGATATCTTTCTTTCAAACGGCCCACCGTTAAAATGGTAATATGTAACATCATTGAACCTCCAAGAACCAATTTATTCGCCTTCGGCAAACCTGTGGACTTACCACGCGGCTCAGGTTCGCCCCTTAAAAGCGATAAAAATTAAAGCGTGCCCGCACGCTTATCTTCTCCAGATGGAAGCCCCCAAAGACTGCAACCTCTCTTCCAATTTATGGTATCCCCGGTCAATAAAAGCCGCGTTGCAAATCTCAGTTTCTCCGTTAGCCATTAACCCGGCCACTATCAGCGCCGCACCCGCACGCAAGTCGGTGGCCTTGACCTGGGCGCCGTGCAAAGAAGGCACTCCTTCGATAACCGCCACCCGTCCCTGCACTTTTATTTTAGCACCCAGCCGTTTAAGCTCATCCGCTACCATAAAACGGTTTTCAAAAATGTTTTCGACAATGACGCTGGTGCCCGGCACCGTGGAAAGCAGGGCCATCAACTGGGACTGCATATCGGTGGGGAAACCGGGGTACGGCATGGTTTTTATGTCGATAGCACAAAGATTGCTTCCTGCCCGCACCCTTAAGGTACCCTCCCCCTCGATTACCTCTACGTTAGCCTCCCGCAGTTTGGCACTCAAGGGCTCCATATGAATGGGAATTACGTTTTCCAAAGTAACATCGCCACCGGTAGCCGCCGCCGCAACCATAAAAGTACCCGCTTCGATCCGGTCAGGTATGATCGTGTAACGCCCCCCGCCCCCGAGGGAAGATACTCCGTCAATTCTTATGATATCGGTACCGGCCCCCCTCACCTTGGCACCCATGGAATTTAAAAAATTGGCCAAATCCACTATCTCCGGCTCTTTGGCCACGTTCTCAATGAGGGTTTGTCCTTCAGCCAGGCAGGCTGCCATCATTATATTTTCCGTCGCCCCCACACTGGGAAAATCCAGGTAGATCCGGGCCCCCTTCAGGCTCCCGGCGGCACTGCAGTGAACGTAGCCCTGTTTCAGCGCAAGGCTGGCCCCCAATCCGGCCAGCCCTTTAAAATGCAAGTCCATCGGCCTGACTCCAATGTTGCAACCACCGGGCATCGCTACCTCGGCACATCCGAATCTGGCCAGCATAGGACCTAAAAGAAGGTTTGAAGCTCTCAATTTTTTCACCAGGTGAAACGGCGCTTTTCCGTTTACCGTTTCCGGCGGAATAATCCTCAGTATATCCTGACCCTCCCACCTGGTAACGGCACCAAAACCGTTGACAATCTCTATCATAACCCGGACATCGCTGATATCCGGGACATTTTCCAACAGTATCTCGCTGCTCGAAAGAATGGAGGCACATAAAACCGCCAGGGAGGCATTTTTAGCACCGCTGATCTTTATGCTCCCGGACAGGGCTTTACCTCCTTCGATAACAATCTTATTATTCAATCCTTTAATCCTCCCCAAACAACCCTATTATAGAAAACCCAAACACAATTATTCTTCATTAAGATTTTCTATTCCTGCCTGCCATGAAAAATTACCTGCATTTATCGCCCATTCCTGCCACTGTTTTTCAAAATCTGCGTAAACCAAACCCGTCACCTTCTTCAGAGCCGTACTGAAGTCCAAACCACGACCCAGCTCTATAATCAAATCACCCAGGACGCCCTCGCCATGGAAACTAACCAGATACCGCACTGAGGCCAACGATTCCCAGTAAGCCAGGGACTGGTCCGGCAGGGCGTCAAATTTGTCATCCAACTCCCGCATGGAATAAAGTGACAGCCCCTCATAAAATCCCGGGCCGTTGATTTGAAATCCGGTAAGCTTGTATTCCTCGTATTGAGCCACTCCTTCGGTAAACCAGCGGGGATAATTTCCTCCGGTAAGATAATCTACCACCAGGTGGGTCAATTCATGAGCCATGGGACCGGAAGAAATAAACCGGTCTCTGACACTGCGCAAGTCCGTTTCATGAATCCAGGCATCCGGAGCAAGCACTCTGATAGTACCGGCCCAGTACACCCCCATGGCACTATTATCGGCATCCCAGCCAAAATTTTTATTTAACTCTTCTCTGGAAGCATACATAATTATGGGAATTCTGGTTCTGGTGTTAAAACCGAAATCTTCAGTCACCTCAGGATAGAACAGCTCGGCAGTTTCAAGCACCAATTCCGCTGCCGCGCGGTTCCCCGGCTTAAACTTAACATAAAAATGTTCTGCATCTAATTTTGACAGATGAGAAGTGCTGATAACAGTATGCACCTTTACCAGTTCTCTTATGGCCCAGTAACCATAAAATCTGATTCCCGCCGGGATATTTCCCAGCCAAACCGGCATCAAAAAGAGCAGGGCCGCTAGGATTTTACCAAGCTTCAACCAAAAATATTCTTTTTTCTTTTTTTCAATACCGCTCCGGTTAATTTGTAGTTCGATTTTCAGGGACCCCCTGCTTTAATATTAACTAGTTAAATTATAAAACTATTGGGAGGACTCTCCTAGCGGTAATAAATACAAAACCCGTCCCCAAACCAATGTTTCCTACGGGCACTCACCAAACCTTGCTTGTGGTTGAATATCCTTAAAACGATAAAAAACCACCCTCAGGTGGTTATAAGAACATGTTAAATTTATCACTTTATTCATGCGCCAGGGCCGCCTCCCATTCTATAATCGCCTGTTTTGCCCTTTCTACATCCGGTCCTTCTCCGGCAAGGGCAATGAATTTTTCCATTTCCTCAATCCCGGCCGCGTAATCTTTTTTCCCGGTAGCCAGGACGATGCCGTAAAGATAATGTGCGCTCATGTTATCCGGTTCTTTCTCAATCAAGGTTTGCAAATGTTCGGTTGCCTGTTCATAATCACTGCTGTAATAGTATACCGTGGCGATATTAATCCGGGCCTGGCTGTTTTCCGGCTCGGCGGTCAGTATCTTCCCGTAAGTTGCAATAGACTTTTCGGGTTTGCCGGCGTAAAGATAGATTTCGGCCAACTCCATCAATACGCTTGTATCTTCGGGATTTTCAGCGCTCCTGGCTTCAAGAGCTTTGATTTCTTCATCCAGCGACGCTGACTGCATGGGCTGTCCCACCGGGCTGCTGTCGTTTTGCTGAAAAAGACCCGCCATGGGAACCACCAAACCGACAGCAATTAATATAGTTATACCGATAAAAACACCTTTGCGTAATTTGCTTTTTTTCCGGGATTTTAAAAACAATTATAATCACCTCTAAAACATTATAAACACCGTAAACTGAATTAACAATACCTTTTAAGCTCGAAAACGGTCATTTGAACGCCATACCGCCCGGTTAAACCGGGCGGTATGGCAAGCTGTCTACTTGATTAAATATGTTTTAACCTGATTCCGTTACAAGTGATTAGCCGGATTGACCGGCCGCCCGTCAATGCGTACTTCAAAATGCAAATGCGGGCCGGTAGTATAACCGGTAGCACCTACCCTGCCGATCAATTGTCCCCTTTCAACCTGCTGGCCGCTTTGTACGTTCACCGTTGAAAGGTGGGCATACCTGGTTAACAGCCCCCCCTGGTGCCTGATATCCACCATTCTACCGTAACCGCCCTGCCACCCCACGAAACTAACGGTGCCTCCGGCGGCAGCTACTACGCGACTGCCGTAACCGGCAGAAAAATCCACCCCTTCATGCATTCTCCCGTTACGCATCCCAAAACCAGAAATAATACCGCCCGCGCAGGGTTTCGTTAAACGTGCCACCCCGCTTCGGGACGCCAGCGTCAGATAACCCCTGGCCACCACCTGGGTAACGGGTTCGCTGACAACTTCCTGCTCCATTACTTTTCTTACGGTTTCCAAACCATTTTCCGTGGTTACGTGATAAGTAACGACCCGTTCACCTGGTGTGCCTTTATGCACCACCACTTCTTCGCCTATTAACAGTCCCTCGTCTTTCTTGACCTCCACCGGACAAGGTATTTCTTCTCTCACAATTTCCTGCCGGGTGGACGTTACGGTAATCAGCGGGGCTTCGGTGCTCAGGTTGAGCACCTGCCCGATACTCAACCGGTCGATGTTCATATCAGGATTGGATAAAGCAATCTGGGCCATATCAATATTGGCGGCACAAGCAATATCCCACAGGGTATCCCCCTCTTTCACCGTATACTGCTGCACTTCGGGTCGTCCCGTAAGAACCAGCTGCCTGGCTTTATCCATTGTAAGTATGTTCTTTACCGGGGTCAAGCGTTCTTCAACCCCGACATTTTCCTTAAAACCAACCTGCCCGTCTTCGTTTTCCGGATATAAAGTTTTTAACCAGGCCAGTAAGTTATTAGCTTCTTCCCCGTTTTTTAAAAAAACTTTGGGTTCTCCGTTCACCAAAATAGCCGTTCCCCTGGCCTTATAGGTGAGCTGGCCGGCCAATTTTTTCTTCAGCTCCGCCCGGTCCAATATTTGCTCCGGTTCCACCCTCACCCGTTCGAAAGATACCTCGTCCGTTAGAACCAGTTCCATTTCAAACCGCTCAGATTTCAACCGTAATAATTCCTCCAGGGTGTCTTCGGCGCTTTTTTTATCCGCCGCAACCGCAACCGTTTTTCCATCCACCAATACCGCGCAGGCATTACCCTTAAAAACGGCATAAGCCGACAAGGCAATCATCATATACAACGTGATTCCCAGCAATACCTGCCGGCAAACCGATTGCCGGGAAAACCAATGACGTAATCCAGTGATTAAACGCGTAAAATAATTATCCCTCTCCGGTCCCGAGAGGCACCGTAAAACTCAGAATTTCCGCGCCAAAACCGCCAACTCCTTTCAGGGAACCATCACACCAACCAACTAATTGTCACATATTGTAATAATTAAGAAAAAAACCTGGTAAATTATATCACAAGGAATCTATCCAAGCAAAACAAAATATTCCCCAAAAACCGGCAACACCACTAAATAACCGTTTCTCAATCAATTAAACCAAGTTAACTACGGCATTATACCGGATTCGATTTCCCCAGCCGCCACCTGTAAATAAATAGCACATTCCAGCCTCTTACGGGCCAGGGCGCATCCCTGAACGTCCGGCTGACAAATAGAACCGTTTAACATTTCTGCATTGGCATGGCAGCCGCCGCTGCAATAAAATTTAGCCCAGCATCCGGCACACTCTTCCTTATTATAAATATGGGCGTTTTTGAAAATATCCCTTATCTCCGGCCGGGACACCCCCCCCAATACATTGCCCATTAAATAGCCGTTTCGGCCCACAAACTGGTGGCAGGGATACAAGTCGCCGTTTGGCGCAACCGCCAGGTAATCACATCCCGCACCGCAGCCGGAAAGGCGCTTGGGCAAGCAGGGACCGCCCTCCAGGTCAATGTTGAAATGATAGAAATCAAAAAACTTTCCCGCCTTCCACAGACGGAGTACTTCACGAGTCAGTTGTTCATATTGAGAAAAAATGAAAGGCAAGTCCTGCTCTTGAATGGCGTAATCAGCTTCCCGGGAAGCCACCACCGGCTCTATCGAAACCCGCTCAAACCCCAGGCCGGCCATGTGCATTACATCCGCACAAAAATCCAGGTTATGGCGGGTAAATGTCCCACGGATAATATATTGCTCTCGTCTGCACAAAGCAACAAATTTTTTTATCTTGGGCAAAATCAAATCATAGGAACCCTTTTCATCTGAAACGGGACGCATTTTTTCGTGTACTTCACGCCGCCCGTCCAGGCTTAAAACCACAAAAAAATCATTTTCTATCAGATAACGGGTGATTTCGTCATTCAAAAGCACGGCATTGGTGGTTACGGTAAAATTAATTTCCTTCCCCGCCTTACCGGCGGCTTCACGCCCGTAAGCCACCAGTTCTTTTAAAACATCAAAATTCATAAGCGGCTCTCCGCCGAAAAAATCTACCTCCAGGCGCTTTCGCCTTGCGGAACCGGCAATTAAAAAATCTATCGCCGCCCGCCCTGTTTCCGCCGACATAAGTTCGTCAATCCCGCCGTAACGCCCCTGCCCGGCGAAACAATACCGGCAGCTCAAATTGCAGCAATGGGCCAGGTGCAGGCAGAGTGATTTGACTACGTTACGCTCGGCAGGATGATAGTTCCCGGCCAGCGGATCAGCACTGAAAAGCAACCCTTCTTGGATTAGCTGCTCAATTTCTGCCAGCGCTTCTAAAACTTCCTCCGGTTCATAACGTTCCCGGTATCGTTCGACTATCCCGCCGGTGCTACAGCGGTTATAATCCTCAAGCAGGTTCCAGACCAGTTCGTCCACCTGGTGCACGGTCCCGCTGTTAACATCCAGTAAAAATTTTTTTCCGTCAAGCTCAAACTTGTGCAGCAATACCGAACCCCCAAAAAAAGACCTTGTCCCGCCGGGACAAGGCGCTTACTTTACCTTTTCTTTAGCACATACCTGGTTGCCCACGGTGCAAGAAGTTTTACAGGCAGATTGACAGGACGCCTGGCACTCACCACAGCCACGGCCTTCCACAGTGGACGAGAGCCTGGCTTTATACAACGTTTTAATATGTTTTCCCATCAGGCAAACCTCCTCTGGCAAACATTATAAATGATTAAACTTACCAACGCAACAGATTGTCAAATAAAACTTCTATATTTACCCCAGCCTTATTTTTTTTATTTTTCCGCTAAAACAATGTCAATATTCTACAACTTACGTTGTTAATATACAAAATTAATGATAAAATGTAGGTGGTGGTCATTATGGTAATATTTAGGCTTAATTTCAGGTTTATTGACAAGTTAAAATTTCTCACAAAATATTTGGTTTCCGGTTTTTCCAACGGCGGCAGCTGGAAACTGAATCACATCACCGAGATGAACAGCCGGGAAATTAGAAAAATAATCGTCAGAAACAAATCAACGTATGAAGAACTGTTTTCCGGCCGGTAAAAAGCCTTGCATTAAGCCGTAATTTCTTACTAGATACGCATTATTCTATGTCCGGGAAAATTTTGTTCGACCGGGCAGGAGGATGTTTTCCCTTTTTTTGGGGCAATAAACCGCAAATCTCCGCAGGATTTACGGTTTATTAAAAAGAAAAAGCATATAATACAAAGAAATCCGGGTTTTACTACAACCCCGGATTTCTTTGTATCTACTGGAGCGGGTGAAGGGGATCGAACCCTCAGCCCTCAGCTTGGGAAGCTGATGCTCTACCATTGAGCTACACCCGCATACATCGATATTTATTATAGCCTTTTTAAAGCAAGAAATCAAGTTGGCACACTACTTATGTTCAAACAACTAAAGACAGCCGGTTAAAACTGTCTTTTAGTCTATAATGGTGACCCCACCGGGATTCGAACCCGGGTTACCGCCGTGAAAGGGCGGTGTCTTAAACCACTTGACCATGGGGCCGTTTATTCTGCTGGCTGTTTTTATTGTGGTGAGCCATGGAGGACTCGAACCTCCGACACCCTGATTAAAAGTCAGGTGCTCTTCCAGCTGAGCTAATGGCCCATCCGTGTTCTTACAGGAAATAATATTACTATAACTGATCCCGTGTGTCAATAATCAAACAGCAAAAAATATTAACCTTTACATTTATTTAGCAAAATCGTCGGAGATAATGGTCTGGGAACGTCTGCTGCCGACACCGACCAAACCGATAGGGACTTCGGTCAATTCGCTGATCCGCTCCAAATATTTCCTGGCATTGTAAGGAAGTTCGGAAAATTCCCGGCAGCTGGTAATATTTTCCTGCCAACCCGGCAGTTCTTCATAAACCGGAACGCATTCCCGCAACACTTTATGGTCGGCCGGAAAATCCTTTACGATGTCTCCCCGGTAACCGTAACCGGTGCAAATTTTTACTTTCTCCAGGCCGCTTAAGACATCCAGCTTGGTAAGGGCGAAACAATGCAGGCCGTTGATTCTCCCGGAGTAGCGTCCCACAACCCCGTCAAACCAACCGCAGCGGCGGGGCCGCCCGGTAGTCGTCCCGAATTCACCACCGCGCTGCCGGATGTAGGCTCCCGTATCATCCTCCAGTTCCGTGGGAAAAGGTCCTCCTCCCACCCGCGTGGTATAAGCCTTGGCCACTCCGATCACCCGGTCGATACAGGTGGGACCAATGCCCGCCCCGATACAGGCCGCACCGGCAACCGGATGTGAAGAAGTAACGTAAGGATAGGTGCCGTGATCCAGGTCCAGCAACGTCCCCTGGGCGCCCTCAAAAAGTATGCTCCGGCCTTGCTTGATGGCATCATTAATAATCAATGAAGTGTCCGCCAGGTACCCTTTTAACGACGCGGCATAACCGGCGTAACTCTTCCATATCTTCTCGAAATCCTGGGCAGGGCTGCTATAAACCCTGGTCAAAAGGTGGTTCTTACCTTCCAGATTTCGCTCCAGCAGCAACTTGAACTCATCCGTAGCCACCAGGTCAATCATCCGGATCCCCACCCGTGCGGATTTATCCATGTAGGCCGGGCCAATTCCGCGGCAGGTGGTTCCTATTTTATTTTTGCCCTTGCGTTCTTCCTCCACAAAATCCAATTTCTTGTGGTAGGGAAAGATAACATGCGCACGCTCGCTTATTTTTAAATTAGCGGTGCTGATGCCCTGTTTCTCCAGTGATTCCAACTCTTTCAGCAAAACTCCAGGGTCAATGACCACACCGCTGCCGATAAGACAAATTTTATCCGGATAAAGAATGCCGGAAGGAATCAAGTGCAGCTTAAACTCCCGGTCTTCGACAACCACGGTGTGACCGGCATTGTTTCCCCCCTGGTACCGCACCACCAGGTCGGCTTTCTGGGCCAAAAAATCAGTCACTTTGCCCTTGCCTTCGTCACCCCACTGAGCGCCTATCACAACCACCGCAGACATAGCCTACCTCCTAATATTGACTGTTTTTCCCTTTCTATAATTTAAACTCTTTGCATAATCTCCCTTGCCACCACCACACCGGAAACAGACGCCTGGACCAGTCCCCTGGTAACCCCGGCCCCGTCACCCGCCGCAAACAAATTTGCGATCCCGGTTTCCAAACAGTGCGAAAGGTCCAGCCGGGAAGAATAAAATTTAACTTCCACACCGTAAACCAGTGTGTACCTGGAATATACCCCCGGGGCCACTTTGTCCAGCACCTTCAGCATTTCCACGATTCCTTTCAGATGACGGTAAGGAAGCACCAGGCTCAGGTCACCGGGGGTGGCTTCACTTAAAGTAGGCACCGTGAGACACTTTTTCAGTCTTTCTCTGGTTGAACGCCTTCCCAACAAAAGATCGCCCAGTCTCTGAACCAGCACTCCTCCTCCCAAGAGGTTGGCAAGACTGGCAATGTACCTGCCGTAAGCAATGGGCTCCTTAAACGGCTCCGTAAAGGTTTTGCTTACCAGCACGGCAAAATTGGTATTTTCAGTCTTGTTAAACGCGTGACTGTGGCCGTTTACCGTAATTAACCCGTCATTATTTTCCAACACCACTTCGCCGTTGGGATTCATACAGAAGGTACGGACCCTGTCGTTAAAAGTCCGGGAATAATAAACAATTTTAGCTTCATAAAAAATTCTGGTCAAATGGTCCATTACCGCGGCCGGGACCTCGATCCTGACCCCGATATCAACGGGATTAACCGCAGTTTCCAGCCGGTTCCTGACTGCTTCCTTTTTAAGCCATCCCGCGCCATCCCGGCCCGGCGCGAGCACCACGCATTTTGCACGTAAGGCCTGTCCGTCCGCACAGACCACACCTTGAACCACGCCATCTTTTACCATGACTTCCCTGACCGGCGACGATGTGCGCACCTCCACCCCGTGGGATAACAGATGGTCCTGCATTTTCCGCAATATTTCAATGCAACGGCCGGTACCCATATGCCTGATCGGTACCGGAATCAATTTTAATTCCGACAGTACGGCCCGGCGCTGCATGTTCTCAATTTCTTCTTTGTGCTCCAACCCGAACACCTGCGCGGGAGCACCGAATGCAACATAAAACTGGTCGATATAATCAACCATTGCAGTCAACTTCTTCTTGTCAAGATAATGCTCCAAGCTGCCGCCCACATCCGTGGACAAGGTCAATTTACCGTCACTGAAAGCGCCGGCCCCACCCCACCCACAAGTAACGGAGCACGGGGAGCAATTAAAACAAGGTGCGTTTTGCTCCCTGGCAAAACATACTCTGTCTTTAATATTCCACCCTTTCTCGACAATTAATATCTTTAGACCGGACCGGTTTTTTACCAGCTCAAGTGCGGTAAAAATTCCGGCCGGCCCCGCACCGACAATAATTACATCATACTGTGCAGGCATATAATATCCCTTCTACCGCCTTCGTTAATATTTTGTCTTTTCCCGCCGGCATAAAAATAACTCAAACAACAAACTTCTGCCGGTTGCTATTTGAGCTAGCTCGATTTGAGGGAAAATTATTTATCGATTTTTTCTTCAGACAGCATTTGTATTTTATCAAATTCTCCGCATAGCTGTCAAGGAAAACAACCCCGGCTAAAAAATTAGTCCGTTGTTCCTTTACGGGTAGCTTTATTCCTCAACATTTTTAAGCAGGGGCACAAACTTGGTGAACTCCTTTAAAAAACCCAGTTCCACCATTCCTACCGGACCGTTCCGGTGCTTGGAAATGATAATTTCGGCAATACCCTTTCTTTCAGAATCCGGATTATAGTATTCGTCACGGTAGATAAACATGACCAGGTCGGCATCCTGCTCCAATGAACCTGATTCACGCAAATCCGACATTACCGGCCGTTTGTTGGGACGTTGTTCCACGGAACGACTAAGCTGCGCCAGGGCCAGTACCGGAACATTCAACTCCTTGGCCAGACCCTTTAAGGAACGAGAAATTTCCGAAATTTCCTGCTGACGGTTTTCTACCCGCCGGGAGCCCTGCATTAGCTGCAGGTAATCGATAACCACAAACCCCAGTCCTTTTTCTGTCTGCAACTGTCTGACCTTGGCCCGAACCTGCCGGATACTGATGGCAGCGGTGTCGTCGATATAGATGGGCGCCCGGGCCAGTTTGCCGGCGGTCTCGTGCAGGTTATGCCAGTCTTCCTCTTCCAGCAGCCCGGTGCGGATACGGTGCTGGTCCACTTTCGCCTCAGCGCACAGAATGCGCTGTACCAGTTGTTCTTTGGACATTTCCAGGCTGAAAACCGCCGTCGGAATATTATGTTTCAGGGCGGCATTATAACCGATGCATAATCCCAGGCTGGTCTTTCCCATACTGGGCCGTCCGGCTAAAATGATGAAATCACCGGCATGCAAACCACTGCAAATATGGTCCAGGTCGCTGAAAGAAGTAGAAATACCGGTGATATTACCCCGGTTATGATAGAGTTCTTCAATGTGCGCCAGCGTGTCCAATAAAATATCCTTAATGGAAAAAAAGACGTCCACCGTTCTGCGACTGCTGATTTCCATAAGCATCCGTTCGGCTTCGGCAATAAGCTTTTCCGGTTCCTCTTTCTCATCGTAACCCATACCGGCGATCCGGGTGGATACCTGAATCAACGTTCGTAAAAGCGATTTTTCCTCAACAATCCGGGCATAAAACTCTACATTGGCGGCAGTGGGCACCAGCTCAGCCAGGGAAGCAATATAAGCCACCCCGCCGGCCTTGTCCAACTCACCCCCGGCCGCAAGTTGCTCACTGACCGTAACCAGATCCACCGGATGGCCGCCTTCATTAAGCTCCAGCATGGTTTCATAAATTATTTTATGTCCCTCCCGGTAAAAGTCCTCCGGACGGAGAACTCTCATAACTTTATAAATGGCTTCCCGGTCGAGAAGGACGGAACCGAGCACGGATTGCTCGGCATCAATATTCTGCGGAAGCACCCGTTCCAGCAACACCATCACCTTTTCAAAAAGCTTTATATCCCATTAAGAGGTTAACTTACCAGAATGCCGGCGTCCGCCGCCGGGAAAACATTCCGGATGATATCTTCCACCGAGCTGACCAGCACCACCTGGACACCCTTGATATCAGGGGGTACGTCTTTTTCGTTTTCAGCCGGGAGCAGCACCTTTTTGATCCCCGCCTGTCTGGCACCGTAAATTTTTTCAAAAATTCCGCCCACGGTACGAACCTTACCCTGAATCGACAGCTCACCGGTCACCGCCACATCCTGTGGTATCGGACGATCCTGAACGGCGCTCAAAACCGCTAAAAAGATCGCCGCCCCCGCCGAGGGGCCGTCTATGCGACCACCTCCGACCACATTGATGTGCAGGTCATAGTTGGCCAGATCTTCACTCGTCAGTTTGCGAATTACCGAGGCGGCGTTAAAAACAGAATCTTTAGCCATGCTCCCGGCGGTATCGTTAAAGCGGATGTTCCCCTGCCCCGGTTTGCGGGCCGGAAAAACCACGGCCTCAATCTCCAGGACCGAACCCAAAAAACCCAGCACGCCCAGCCCGAAAATTTTCCCGGTTTCGCGCTGGGAAGAGGCCTTGCGGGTTACATAAGGGGTTAACCTGCTCACCTGAGCTACCTCTTTGATGTCTTCCAGTACAATCTTCTTCTGCCGGTCGCCCTGTTTTTCGCTGCGGTAGCAGGCCAGACCGTAAGCGTCCGCCAGGAGGTTGATGGCTTTGCGGCCTTCAATAGTGTAATCGCTAATCATTTCCGGCACGACCTCGTCCATTCGCACCTCCAGTTTTGCCGCCGCCTGCTTTAAGATCTCTTGTATCGCCCCCGGGGTTAGGGGGTCAAAAAATACCTCGGCGCAGCGGGAACGGATGGCCGGATTAATTTCTTCCGGGTCCCTGGTGGTAGCGGCAATCAATATAAAGTCCGCCGGGGCCCCCTCGTCAAATAATTTCTTGATATACTGTGGAATGTTCGGTTCATTCGGATCGTAATAAGATGATTCAAAAAAAGCCCGCTTGTCCTCAAGTACCTTTAATAATTTTCCCTGCAAAAGCGCGTCCATTTCACCGATTTCATCAATGAAAAGCACACCGCCGTGCGCCTCGGTAACCAGGCCGAGTTTGGGTTCCGGTATGCCGGTATCGGCTAAATCCCGCCTGGCGCCCTGATAAATCGGATCGTGCACCGAGCCGAGCAGGGGATTGGTTACTTCCCGCGGATCCCACCGCAGGGTCGCGCCGTCCACTTCCACAAATGACGCATCCCCGGCAAACGGCGTACCCTTAATCGATTTGGCGGCATCCAGGGCCAATCTGGCTGCGGTAGTCTTACCTACCCCGGGCGGACCGTATAAAATCATATGTTGCGGGTACGGCGATGCCAGTTTTGCCAGCAGCGCCTTGACTGCCTTTTCCTGCCCCACGATTTCATTAAAAGTAGCCGGGCGTAAAAATTCCATGGTTGAGACCGAAAGTTTTTTTTGCTCCATTTTTTCTAAAATTGCCAGTTTCTTTAAGGTCTGGGCGTTTTCCGGACCGGTATCCTCCTTAAGCACCTGCATTTTGATTTCCTTCACATAATCATCATGACGCTGTTGAAGTCGTTCGGTTATTTTTTTCTCCAACTGCTCTTCGATCGAACGCCGCGCGATATAGTCCGCAATTTCCTCTTCAATATCTTGTAGAACGGCCGGAATATCTTTCAAAGCCGGCGGGGTATCATAGGTAGGATCCTCAAAAACCAGTTTTTGCAGGGCTAAAACTTTTTCTTCTATTTTCTCAGAACGCATCAGCTGGAGCGCGCCCAGCTTACCGGCCCTTAAAACCAATTTTTCGGATCCGTACAAATCGGCCACAAGGCCATAGAGCGCGGTCACCTGGTGTCGCAACTGTTCCTGCTCGTCAAGCTTACCGGTGGCATCCACAGTGGTTTTCCCGATAAACTTTTCTATAAATGACTTCATGCGCTGCTGCCTCCCTGTATTATTAAAGATGGCCGGAAACAAATACAATGCTTCATCCAAAAAACAACCAACGCTCACTTACTGTTACTGTTCTTCATCTACTACCCGTACCTCAATTTGAGATTGCACCGCCGGATGCAGCTTGGCAGTAATTGAAAACTCCCCCAGCTGCTTGATTGGTTCTTTCAGCACCAGTTTCTTTTTGTCCAGCTTAATATTATATTCGTCCGCCAGGGCGTCGGCAATGTCCTTGTTATTGACCGAACCGAACAGCCGGCCCCCTTCACCGGCCTTGGCCCCGATCACAACGGTGAGACTGTTCAAACGGGCCGCCAGTTCTTTAGCTTGCTGTTCAAGTTTCTTTTCTTTCTGCGCCCTGTTCTGTCTGAGGTCAGCCAGTTCTTTTATTTTCCCTTTCGAGGCCGTTACTGCCAAGCCACGGGGAATGAGGTAGTTACGGGCGTAACCGTCCGCCACTTCGATAACGTCGCTGCGCTTGCCCTGGCCGGTGACGTCTTTAAGCAATATTACCTTCATTTTATCGCCTCCTCGCTGTGAGCATCAATTTGATTTCCTGATTCAGGCGTCCTCCAAAGGCTTAAATTCTCCAATAACGCTTGGGTACCTTTTAGCAATAGCTGGCTGGTGCTAATTTACTAATTTTCTCTCCCTGAAGCCGGCTATTTTTTTAGCTTCAGCCGCCGGAAATTGACCAGTGGATCGACCGCCCCCAGCAGCAAAATGATCAGCACGCTAAAGGGCAAATAAACCACCGCGGTGATAATCAATAACACCTTTAAGGGAACGGCCAGCTTAATTTTTTGATAATAATACGCCGCCAGGGACAGGCCGGAAAAAATATAGGCATAGAAAAGAATAAATAAAATATTCTTGCCGGCTTTTGCCACGACCGGTACGGAAAACTGGTCCCCGGCCAGAGTCAGCCCCAGGCCTGCAATCAGACCCCAGATCACATACCAGGGAAAGGAAATCCCGGTAAAGGGCAGCCCCGGGGCAAGGGAATATTTCAACCACCGCAGTAAAACCCGGGCCAAATAGTAGATTAACACCGCCTCGGCCATTGAAGTAACTATATACTGTCCCGGTATAAACAACTCAAAAACCTCGATTATATTTTTTAAAAAAACCTCCCGCATTTCAGGCGGCAATTCGTTAAAAGCACCGGCATCTTGGTTGAGAAGCAGCCATTGTTCCACCGCCTGCCGCCCCTCCTGGCCCAGGATAAAAGGATTTTCACCGCTTAAGAGGTAGATAAACACCGCTGCAGCAAGCGCCAGTACCGACGCCCCAAAAACACCGGTTGCCATGCTCTTGCCTGCAGAAATATAATTTTTAAATACCAGGCCGTATAAAACCCCCAACAACCCGTATTTAACCAGGAATACAAGCATTTCTGCCCGGTCCGGGGCCAATAACAATAAAGGGATTGCGGCAGCTGCCAATCCCAAAAAGCTGTACCTGCTGTCCAGTTTCAACGCCATCAGAATTAACGGGACCGGGAACACTATTTTTACTATAAAAGACAAAAACGGCAGGATCATTCCCAGCAAACCGGCGGCAACCAGCAGGGAGCTAAAAAATACCCACTCCCTTAAGGGTTTGTTACTTTCGGTTGCAAACATAAGCTATCTCTTTCTCTCAACCAAGTAATTCAAAAGTGTTGAAAGATCGCCGTACCATTTTTCCACCTCGTGTTCTTCATCGATGCCCTGGCGCAGTTTTGCTTCTACTCTTAAGTCCAAACGGGTGAAGTTAACCCCCAGTCTCCGCCCCAGAACGTAAATAGTAATCATCAGACTGGCCAGTGCGTCAAGGAGCAGATCTTCACTACTCCTGAGCATCGCCCTGAAAAGTGCTGACACCGAAGTGATGAGGTCGGCTTTTAACCATTCAACCACCTTGATGTTTTTAGCAATACCGCCTTCCTGGCTGCCGGGTATCATCAGGGAGCCTCCTTTAATTCACTTGTTTAATAGTTATTCTGCAGTTTGGCCGCTATTCCTTCCGCACTTCAAGATGATTTGGCTGCAATTTATACCTGTATTGTAGTTGTCTAGAAAATAAAATGAGGAGATTTAACTCCTCATTGGTTATTAAAAATAATCCTGTCTAAAAGAATCTTATTCCGCGGTAAACGGCAGCAACGCCATGTTACGGGCCCTCTTCACCGCAGTGGTCAGCAAACGCTGGTGCTTGGCGCAATTACCTGAAATGCGCCGGGGCAGAATTTTTCCCCGCTCGGTGATGTATTTTCTAAGCCGCGGAATATCCTTGTAATCAATGGTTTCCATTTTATCCACACAGAAGCTGCATATGCGTTTTTTGCCCCTGCGGCCTCTTTCGCGTCTCAAACCAACAACCCCCTCGTGCTGTTATATAGGACTTAAAGTATATTTTAAAACGGTATATCCTCCTCATTAAAAGTAATCTCACTTCCATATCCCGATGCATCCTCACTTAGGCCCGTTCCACCCGAGCCTGTCCCGCCATCCCTGGCGCGGTCAAGAAAACGCACCGTATTGGCCACCACCTCGGCCGCCTTTCTGCGAATACCCTGGCTATCATCATAGGACCGGATTTGCAGTCTCCCTTCCACCGCCACCAGCCTGCCTTTACCCAAATAATTGGCTACCACCTCGGCCTGCCGCTGCCAGGTAACAATATCGATAAAATCCGCGTCACGTTCCCCCTGCTTGCTAAAACGGTTTACCGCCAAATTGAATTTGGTTACCGCCGTACCGCTGGGGGTATAGCGCAATTCAGGATCTCTCGTCAGCCGGCCGATTAAAATCACTTTATTCAACATACTCCCACCCCCGGGCAATTCTACCTTCAACAGCTCACGGCTTATTCGCCTGCACGCACAATCATATGCCGCAATACGTCGTCGCTAATCTTCATAACCCGGTCAAGCTCGGTTGTTACTTTAAACTCGGCTTCAAACCAGATGATGACATAAAAGCCTTCCTGGAAGTCTTTTACCTCATAAGCCAGTCTGCGCTTGCCCCATTTGTCCAACTTGAGAATTTCACCGCCGAGACTCTCAATCAGGCTCTTGAATTTTTCAATAACCGCCTCGTTGGCTTCCTCCTCCAGGTCGGGACGAATAATAAAGATTAACTCATATTTGCGCAAACCACTCACCTCCTCCCCGTGGTCTAAGGCCCTGCCTTCATGACAGAGCAGGGTGGAACACCAATCATGCAAATGCAAAATTTGACTAACAAATTATAGCACAGCAACCTGGACAATAGCAAGAAAAACAAGCATGTTGCGTTTTTTATTTCAGATTCATAGCAATCACCGGTTTGGACAAAATAAAAAAAACTCTTCGGAGGTGGTCTAGGTGGATACCATAAAACCTCATATCTATTCTCATTCAATTAATGGCGTACAGGTAAAACCATTGTCTGAGGACGGTAAAAGGATAAGTATACTTTATAACGGCCGGCTTAAAAACACCGGCGCAGAACAAATCTACCTGCACTACGGACAGGGCAATAAAAACAGCTGGCACCGGGTCAACGAGCAGCCGATGGAAAACCAGGCCCAGGGATGGGAAAAAACCGTTCAGTTGGCCGAAAACAAGCAATTGAATTTTTGTTTTAAGGATAATACTGACAACTGGGATAACAACCAAGGCAGCAACTGGGCCTACCGCATCTCAGATTAGTTCAGGGTCCTGCTCTGCCGCGGATTGTTGTACCAGGGACTTAACCGACTTTTCAAATTTAGGGCGGGGCAACAAAAGCACCCGCCCGCATTTTATGCATTTGATCCGAAAATCCACCCCCGTACGGAGGATTTTCCAGAGATCGCCACCACAGGGGTGTTTTTTTCTGGTCTTGACAATATCTCCCACAGCATACTTCTGCATCATACCATCCCTCCCTAACCAAACAAACCGCACCAACGGCGGTAATACCGGCCGGGATTAACCGGCGAAAAACACCTGGTACCCCTTATATGCCATGTAAATATCGGCCTTGCTGGCTACTTCAAACGGCGAGTGCATTCCCAGCAGGGGCACCCCGCAATCGATAACATCCATTCCGTGTGCGGCCATGAGGTGAGCTATGGTACCGCCTCCCCCCTGGTCAACCTTGCCCAATTCACCTGTTTGCCAGATTACACCATGACGGTCGAAAATTCCTCTTACCAAGGCCACTACTTCCGCATGCGCGTCATTGGCGGCATACTTACCCCTGCTTCCGGTGTACTTGGTTAAAACCACCCCTTCGCCCAGGCGGGCGGTGTTCATCTTCTCATAAACATCTTCATAATTAGGGTCATAGCCCGCATTAACGTCGGCGGAAAGCGCCCGCGAATTGGCCAGGGCGCGGCGCAGCACCAAATCGTTGTAGACGGGCACGCAGCGGGAGATGATTTCCGCCACCGCGTTGGTGAAAAAGGCCCCCTCCATACCGGTATTGCCGCTGCTGCCGATTTCTTCTTTATCCGCCAGGATCAGAAGGGCGGTACGCTCCGGAACCGTTGTCCGAACGGCTGCCTGGAGTGTAGTGTAAACGCAGGCACGGTCATCCTGCCCGTAACCACCGACTAAACTGCGGTCAAAACCGATGTCCCGGGCCGGCCAAGCCGGTACCAGTTCCAGTTCGGAGCTGAGCAGGTCCTCCTCAATGATTCCGTACAAACGGTGGAGATGTTCCAAAACGGCGGTTTTAAAGCGTTCTTTAGCCTCTTTGCCGCCTACAGGCACCCCTCCGGCAAGAACATTTAACTTTTCTCCGGGAACGGCATCCGCCATTTTTTTGTCCATCTGGTCCTTGGCCAGATGGGGCAGCAAATCGGATACGGTAAAGACGGGGTCGCCGGGGTTTTCTCCCATCAGCACCGGGACGGTGGAACCGTTTAATTTTACGACAACCCCGTGCAAGGCCAGCGGAATCGATAACCAGTGGTGCTTTTTTATACCGCCGTAATAGTGTGTCTTTAACCACGCCATCCCGGCCTCCTCAAACAGCGGCCGGGGCTTTAAATCCAAACGGGGACTGTCGGTATGCGCACCGATAATATTCAATCCCGATTCCAGCGGGTTTTTCCCCATTACCGCGGCAATCAAAGACTTTTGGCGATTAACCGTAAAGACCCGGTCTCCTGGCTTTAAAACGGGTGTCTTCTCCAGGGAGGTAAAGCCGGCCCGTTCCAGAAGAGCAATAGATGCTGACAGCGCCTCTCTTTCGGTTTTGGCGGCATTAAGAAAATTTTTGTATTCCTCTGAAAAAAGCATGGCTTGCTGCTTCTCTTCCTCGCCGATCATGTCCCAGACATTTTTCGTTGCATATGCCAGTGGTGAAGCAGGATACTGTTTGTCAATTGAGCTCATGACCATCCCTCCGGATTATATATTTAGTTTATGTTTTACCCTTTATCATCCGATATTATAAGTCCCGTCCCCAAGCGGTAAAGGACGGTTGATAAACTCAAAGAAAGGCTCAAAACAAGGCAACAGTTTCGAATCGCGCAAGGTTTCCCCGGGCAACCGGAAAGTATGTTCTTCCGGGAGGATACCCGGTGAAATACCGAAAATCTGAAACGGTGACAGCAGGATTATTATTATGACCACGATGGCGATTCCCCGCGCAGCGCCGAAAAGCACACCGGCCGCCCGGTTAAGCGGGCCCATAAAACACCAGCCGGCAATTCCGGTTAGCAACCTGCCCGCCAGACCCACCAGCCAGGCCACGGCAATAACCAAAACCAGAAAACAAAATACATCCAAAACCCCGGCGGCAAAGGTACCCACCAGGTAATTACTTAACGAATTAGATGAAGCATCAACCGGTGACATGCCCGCAGTTAAACTCCCTTCACCGGGCAAGCCGGGCGGCACCCGGTTGCCGTCAGGAGTCCACAGCTTAAAAACCCCCTCCAGCAAGGAGCCGAGTTTTTCTTCCACATTCCACCTGCCGGAAACATATGCAGCCAGGGTATGATGGTAATTAAATGCCACCCAGAGCCCGGAAACAATACCGGCCAATCCGGCAACGCTTGCTATCAGGCCGCTGCGCAATCCCTGCAGCGAAGAAAGAACGAGCACGCCAATAATTATCCAATCGATCCAATTCAATGCTATCGCCCCCTCAAAAACTTGTGGGTCTAAAACCATTATAAAAAATAATGCCGAAATATGAAATGTTTTTTATTTATTTCTGGCAAACAACACCACCAGGGGGGTCGACAAAAGGATCGCCGTAAGCAGCAGGCCGGCATAGCCAAACAGGGGATAAAGCAAACGCACCATGTTGGAAAAACCAAAGCTCGCCGCCGGTAATACCAGCAAGCAGGCCCCAATGCCGTAAATACGGTAACGGGTCTTGCGCGCGGAGGCAAGCCTGCTGGCAAACCCGTGGGCATCCGCGATGGCCGTGGTGAGGATTGCCAACCAGATCAAAATACCCACCGCACGGCAAAAACCGGTGTTGAGACTTTCGGCCAGGTAGAGGAGCGGTATCTGGTAATAACCGGCTTCCGGCATATACGCCAATTCAGCCAAAATAACCAGAAACATTACCGCGCCCAGGAGCAGGCCGCCCAAGACCCCCCCGGCCACCCCCGTTTTTAGCGGCACAACCCGGCCCAGAGTGGATAATACCGCCAGTGGGGCCACCATATTGTATGAAACATAAAGCATGCCCGCCAAAATCCAGTTGCCCGTGATCCCCCCGGCGGCCCGGGCGCTGAAAACAAACTCCTCCGGGGCGACTCCGGAACTCCACAGAGCGGCTACAGATATTAACGCAACCACCGTAAATTTAATGGGAACCAGAAAGGTATTGGCCGTCAACACCCCCTCCAGCCCCCCCAGGATTACCAGTGCCGTGATCAGGGCTACCGACAGGGAACCGGCCCTGGCCGGAAGACCTAAATGCTCTTCAAAAACTGCGGCACTACCGGCCATCATGGCACACAAACCGCCCAGCAACATGATTAAACTCAAAGCATCCATTATTTTTCTGCCTGCCGGCGCCATTAGGCAGGATAAGATATCCCGGTAACAACCGGACCTTATTTTAACGGCTAAAAACATGGTTATACCGCCAAGATAGGCCAGCATAATAGTTGCCAATGCCGCTCCCCATAAACCTTTGCTACCGTGCAAGACAAAAAACTGCATGATCTCCTGGCCGGAGGCGAAACCAGCACCAATCACGGAGCCGATATACAGGGTGCTGACTTGCACCAGACACAAAAAATTTTTTCCGGGAGTCATCGTTAAAAATCTCTCCCATATGATTTATAAAATAATTCCTTTAGCATTTTTATGCCGGCAAAACTATACTTTGACCAAAAACTTGCCCGCCGGGGAATAACCCGGTGCAAGTATGGAAATAAAATATACTAATGAGCTTTTTGGGGAGGGAACATAATGAGCGCTGCCACAAACCTGCAGTTGGTTGATGACCCGGTTAAAACCAGCATTTGCGTCGAAGACCCGCTGTCCACCGTTAAACTAGCCGACGAACTGGTAATGAAACTGCAAAAATTAAAGATTGCCAGAGAAAGACCAAAGATTCTGCTCTGCATCGGAACCGACCGGTCTACGGGCGACTGCCTAGGTCCGCTGGTAGGATCAAAAATCAGTGAAAAACAGCAGGATTTTTTCATCATATACGGCACCCTCGACAACCCGGTGCACGCCAGCAACCTTAAGGAAGTCTTAGATGAAATAAACTTGCTGTACCGGGAACCGTTCATCATTGCCGTCGACGCCTGCCTGGGAAAACACGAAAATATCGGGTGCGTCACTATCGGAAACGGCTCGCTGCTGCCCGGGGCCAGCGTTAATAAGGAACTGCCGCCGGTAGGGCATATTCACATCACCGGGATCGTTAATATGGGTGGATTTATGGAGTATTTCGTACTGCAAAACACCCGGCTCAACCTGGTCATGAAAATCGCCGACGTGATTGCCGGCGGGCTTGGTCAAGCTGCCTCCCAATTTATCAAATCAGAAAAGACCCGGGGCGGATAAAACCAGGACTGTTTTACGCTTTAAAGCAGCTCGCTTACCATACAAAAGGGATGGCGGACCGGAGTCCCCATCCCTTTTGTATAGCAAGGTTAATTGGTCTTTCATTGCAAGTATACACTTAAGACCGGATCAACCCAGGCGCTTTTCTAATTCATGCAAAACTTGACCGGCGGTTTTACCTGAAGCGTCAATCACCGGCGCTCCTACCGCAATATCCTGCATGCCCATTACATTATCATCCATGCCGGAAATAACCAGCGCATCGACACCGACGGCATTTTCCGGTTTGACCACGGTATAACCCTGGTTTTCTACCGCCTCCTTAATGTTGCCGAAAAGACTTTCCTCCACCGCAATTACTTTTTTCATCCCATCCGACACCTCCTGATAAAATATTTTTTCAAAAAACTGTCCTTTTATTCCCTGACTGCTGATTTTTCCGGCAAGCCGGAAACAGCCGGGAACATTCATCAGGTTTTTTAGTGACCTGAGGGGTGGTTTTCGGCTATACTAGAAGTTGAGAATTAAGCTTAGAGGAGCGCGGAAATGAAATTAATTTACATCGATTGCTCTGAAGGGGTGAGCTCGGAAGCTCTTCTGGGAGCCATGCTGAGCATGAACCCTCTTAAAAGCCGTCCAATTATAGCCGAATTAAAAAACTGCTTGCGCGTTGACTGTGATTTAAAAGTAGAAGCAGTCACTTGGGGCAGCTACACCGGTGCCAGATATGTTTTGAACTGCAGCCGGGCCGGTGAACACGTCAACGCAACCGGTGCGACAGAAAAAATCCTGGACTGGCATAAAATTACACCACCGGTCCGGTCCGGTTTCAATCTGTTTTTTGAACGTTTTACCACCGCCTGGTCCCAGGCGCAAAACATCCCGGCAGACAAGCTGCGCCTGGAATTGGACAGACTGGTACATATAACCGTTATGGGCATCAGCTATTTTACCGCCCTGGCACATTTAAACGTCCGCAAGATTATGGCAACCCCTATCCCCGTCCCCGGCAGTTCCGCTTTTACCCTGAATAAAGAAGGGCGTTTTTTGGCCGAGATTTTAAAAGGCACCTGTATCGGGCAGACAAAAAACAAAACTGGTACGGCCACCGACAGCACCCTGACGGGCATGTCCCTAATGGCTTCCAGTGTGGATGAATACGGACCGATACCGGAACTATGCCTGGAAGAAGTGAGTTGCGGAATACATGCGGACGAATCTCAAAATGAAACCCGCGTGCACATCTTGGGCGGCAATGACTGTTGCCGGGAGTCTGCCCCGGACGGGGAGGAGGATATTATAGTACTTGAAACCAGCATCGACGACATGAACCCGGAAATCTTTCCTTACCTCATGGAGCAGCTCTTAAGAAACGGCGCCCTCGACGCCTTCCTGACCCCTTTATACATGAAAAAAGGCCGCCCGGCCAACTTGCTCACCATATTGTGCCGGAAAGAAAAAATCGAACCCCTCCTGGCGGTGGTTTTTAAAGAAACCACCACTCTGGGCATCCGTATCCGGGAAGAAAAAAGACGGGTGCTGTTTAGAAAAAAATTTATGGCGGCAACTCCTTACGGAGAAATAAGCATTAAAGCTGGTTTTACCAGGGAAGGAACGTTACCGGTCCAAATTGCGCCTGAATTCGAGGACTGCAAAAAAATAGCGGCCCAACAAGGCGTTCCCTTAAAAGAGGTTTACGCCGCGGCGCAGCGAGCGGCTTATGAAAGCATCAAGCGTCAATTTGCCTGACGCTTGATGGGTAACAATGTTTCACGTGAAACAATTTTATTATTTTTGAGCGGCAATGACGGCGACAATTCTTTTTAAATCGTTCCCGTCTTTAAAGTCTACTTCCACCTTGCCCCGGTTCCCGGAGGTTGTAATCCGGACTTTTGAACCCAGCACCTGTTCCAACAGCTGCTCCATCTTTACCAGTTGCGACTTCTTTTGCTTCTCTCTCCTGCTTTCGTCTTTTCCTTCTTCCAGCAACTTCTTGACTATTTGTTCCGCCTGGCGCACGTTTAATTGCCTCTTGATTATTTTAACCGCCGCTTTAATTTGTTTTTCTTCATCCGTTATTGTCAGCAACGCCCTGGCATGCCCCGTACTTAACCGCCCTCCGGCAAGCAGCTCTCTGATTTTTTCGGGCAAACCCAACAACCTGACCATATTGGCTACAAAAGGACGGCTTTTGCCAACTCGCGCCGACACCTCCTCCTGAGTCAGGCCGTAATCTTCAATTAATTGCTGATATGCTGTTGCTTCCTCCAGTGGATTTAAATCTTCCCGCTGCACATTCTCGATCAAAGATATGGCCTTGGCTTCTATGTCCGCGTAATCTTTAATCACCGCCGGTACTTTTTTCAATCCCAACAGCTTGCAGGCACGCCACCTCCGCTCACCGGCAATTAGTTGGTACCCTCCTTTTTTTAAGGGCCTGACAACTACCGGTTGGATCACCCCGTGTTCGCGGATTGAAGCGGCCAGCTCAAGAAGTTTTTCTTGATCAAATGTTTTTCTGGCCTGCTGCGGATCGTTATTTATTTGATCAAGAGCAATTTCTTTTAATCTTTTACCACCGGCAGCGTCTTCCGCCTCAACCGGTATCAGCGCCTGCAGTCCTTTTCCCAGCCCTCCCCGGCGCTTATTCATTTTTCATCACTTCCTTCGCCAGTTCGCGGTACACCTCGGCCCCCCGCGAACGCCGGTCATAGACCATAACCGGCTTGCCGTAGCTTGGCGCTTCGCTTAGTCTCACGTTCCTTGGAACAATGGCCCGGTACACCTTTTCTTTAAAGTATTTTTTTACTTCGTCGACCACCTGTATGGCCAGGTTGGTCCTCCCGTCAAACATGGTCAACAAAACCCCCTCCAGCACCAAGTCCGGATTCAGGCGCTGCTGCACCATCTTGAAGGTGTTTATTAGTTGCCCCAATCCTTCCAGGGCGTAATACTCGCACTGGATGGGAATGATCAGCGCGCCGGCGGCGACTAAAGCGTTTATTGTCAGCAATCCCAATGAAGGTGGGCAGTCAATAAAAATAAAGTCATACTTCATTTTTATCTCTGCAAGTGCTTGCTTTAAAATTTTTTCCCGTCCCTCCATCCCGGCCAGTTCCACTTCCGCCCCGGCAAGCTCAATCGTTGCCGGCACAAGGTCCAGATGGTCAACCGCCGTGGAGGTAATTATTTTACGCAGGGGCATTTCGTTGATGATCGCGTCATAAATACAATTGATTACCTGGTCCTTATCCACGCCCACGCCCGTGGTAGCATTACCCTGAGGATCGGTATCCACCAGTAAGACTTTTTTTCCCATCATGGAAATCCAGGCGCTTAAGTTAACCGCGGTTGTGGTTTTAGCGACTCCGCCCTTCTGGTTGGCTATGGCTATGATCCTGGTTATGGTCCCCACCCCCGGATAATTTTTCGCAAGCAGTCACTTTATTCAACATATTCCCGCTCATTTCCTTCTGTAAAAATTGTTTTCAGTATAATTTCACCCGAACGAAAATAGCGCCGCTTTTAGCGGCGACAAATTCATTCTAACGGTCTTTTTTGGGGTATCCCCGCCCGGCGCGGGTATTTCTCGGGCGTCGGCCCCACTTTTTTAATTAACACCAGGCTTCTTGCTTCACCGGTAAAAGGAAGTTTTACGCTGATGCTTTTTTTAATCGTACCTCCCAATAAATTAACCGCCCTTACTGCCGTTTTTATTTCTGTCTCCGCCTGGGGACCTTTCATGGCCAGAAAATGCCCCCCCGTCCTTACCACGGGCAGGCCGTATTCAGCGATAATTTTCAGATCAGATACGGCCCTGGCCACCGCCCAATCATATTTCTCCCGGTAGTCTTGCTGGCGTCCGATATCTTCCGCACGGTTACAAACTATTTCCAACCCGTCCAATGCCATGGCATCTCTTGTTCTTTCCAAGAAAAGCGCTTTCTTTTGCTGTGCTTCCACCAGGGTTATATTTATTTCCGGCCGGCATATCTTTATCGGTATGCCCGGCAGTCCGGCCCCGGTGCCGATGTCCATCAAACGCATCCCTTCCCGCCCGTTTTTTATGGTTTTCAGACAGGTGAGGGCATCCAAATAATGCTTGATGGCCACCTCCTTTTCCGTTACAATACCGGTTAAATTGAATCTCTTATTAGCGGCAACCAGCATACGATAGTGTATTTCAAATAATTTTAACTGGGCGCCGGTCAACTCAATACCCCATTCCCGGCATCCGGCCAGCAAAGTAGCGGCTAAAACACTCATAAAACCACCTTGTTTATTGGCGCGGGTGGAAGCCAATATCGATTTCCGGTGCTGGAAAACATCTTAATTCTTTTTTCTCCGGCGCAATTGTTCCAGGTAGATTAACAGCACGGATATATCCGCCGGCGTTACTCCGGCTATGCGCGCGGCTTGTCCGATATAAGCCGGCTTTATTTTTTCCAGCTTTTCCCGCGCCTCCACGGAAAGCCCTCTTACCTGCGCATAGTTTATTGTTGCGGGTATCCTTTTTTCCTCTAATTTTTTTGATCGTTTAATTTGGGCCTGCTGCTTTTTGATATACCCTTCATATTTTATTTGTATCTCTACCTGTTCACACACCTCTCCGGGCAATGGCGGGTGTTCCACCGGCAATAACTTCAATTTTTCATAGTTTATTTCCGGGCGTCGCAATAATCCGGCCAACCTGATTCCCTGCCGGGGTATATCTGCGGTTTTCAACTCCCCTATAATTTTTTTTATCTCTTCTGTTACCGGGAGCACGGTTTTTTCCAGTCTTGCTTTTTCTTCCTCCACCAGGGTTTTCTTTTTTTCATACCTGCGGTAGCGCTCCGCAGTTACCAATCCCACCCGGTATCCTTTTTCCGTCAGTCTTAAATCGGCATTATCCTGCCTTAAAAGCAGCCGGTATTCCGCCCGGGAAGTCAACATCCGGTACGGCTCGTCTATTTCCTTAGTCACCAGATCATCAATCAACACGCCGATATAAGCTTCCGACCTTTTCAAGATCAATGGTTCCCGTTCTTTTAAGTAAAGTGCCGCGTTAATCCCGGCAATAATTCCCTGGGCCGCCGCTTCTTCATAACCGGAGGTTCCGTTAATCTGCCCGGCCGCAAAAAGACCGGCGAGTTCTTTGGTTTCCAATGACAGCTTCAACTGCGTAGGAATCACATAGTCGTATTCTATGGCATAGCCCGGCCGCATTATTTCCACTTTTTCCATACCCGGCAATGTCCGCAACATGGCCAACTGTACTTCTTCGGGCAGGCTGGTAGACATGCCCTGCACGTACATTTCCGTGGTATTCTTCCCCTCGGGTTCTATAAAAACCTGGTGCGACTCCTTATCCGCAAACCTTACCACTTTCCCCTCTATGGAAGGACAGTACCGGGGCCCCCGGCTGCTGATCGTTCCCGTAAACAACGGCGCCCGGTAAAGATTTTCATTGATAATCCGGTGCGTATCCTCCGTGGTGTAAGTCAACCAGCACGGTAACTGTTCCTTCTCCGCATTTTTAGTCAAAAAGGAAAAGTTTTGCCGGTTTTGATCTCCCGGTTGGATATACATGCGACTAAAATCAATACTGTTCCGGTCAACTCTGGCCGGAGTACCGGTTTTAAAGCGCCCCAATCGCAACCCCCAACCCGCCAGGCTAACCGAAAGTTGATTTGAGGGAAACTGGCCGCTGGGACCACCGGGAAACGAGAGTGCACCGATAATTATTCTGCCTTTTAAATAAGTACCCGTGGTCAGGATGACCGCGCCGGCTTCAAACCTGGCTCCTGTATTGGTTACGACACCGCAGGCCCGGCTCCGGTCAACAAGCAACCTTTCCACCAGGGCTTGCTTTAAAACAAGCCCTGCCTGGCCCTCCAATACCTTTTTCATGTATTGTTGATAATATATTTTGTCTGTCTGCGCCCGCAAAGCATGCACCGCAGGGCCTTTACCCGTATTTAAAAGCCGCATTTGAATGGCAGCACGGTCGGTATTTAACCCCATCTCCCCGCCCAGCGCATCCACCTCCCGCACCAGGTGTCCCTTTGCCGGTCCACCTATTGAAGGATTGCAGGGCATTAAAGCTATATTATCCATATTTAAGGTCAGCAACAACGTCCGGCAGCCCATCCTTGCTGCGGCCAGGCCTGCCTCGCAACCGGCATGTCCTGCCCCCACCACTATAACATCATATTTGCCAGCAAAATACTCCATTCTTTTTCCTCACTTTCCAATACAAAAGTCGGCAAATATTCGGTCCAGCAGGTCCTCCGTGACCGTTGAACCCGTTATTTCACCAAGCGATTCCCAGGCTGCCCTAATATCAATAGAAACCACATCGACCGGTATTTTTGCGCTTATTCCCCTAACCGCATCTTTCAAATATACCGCCGCATCTTCGAGGGCCTTTTTATGCCTTGCATTCGCAACCAGGATTTCATCTGCAGCGGACACCTGTCCTGCAAACACGGTGGCCACAATGATTTCTTCCAGTTCTCCCAAACCGGTACCTTCGAGCGCCGAAACCCATAATACCGGCCTGTCACCCGCAAGCTTTTTAATTTCCTTTTCATCAACCCGCAGTTTTTTAACATCCGCCTTGTTTAAAATAAATATCGCTTTCTTGTTTTTAATTAAGTCAATAATTACGAGGTCCTCTTCCGTCAATCCCCTCGCCGCATCGATAACCAGCAGTATCAACCCGGCCCGGTCCATCATTTCCCTGGTTTTTTCTACACCAATTTTTTCCACCAGGTCCTCCGTTTCCCTTAATCCGGCGGTATCTATGATTTTTAAAGGTATGCCCCTGACATTTATTATTTCTTCAATGATATCTCTGGTGGTTCCTGGAATCTCGGTTACTATGGCTCTGTTTTCCTGCAGCAGGGCATTTAATAAAGAAGACTTCCCCACGTTGGGACTGCCGATAATGATGGTATTGATTCCCTCACGATATATCTTTCCAGCCTCTGCCCCTTCAAGCAATTGCTCTATTTGTTCCAGCAAGGCATCACAGTTCCGAATAATATCCCGCCCGGTTGCTTCCTCTAAATCTTCCTCGGGGAAATCGATATTAGCTTCCACCCGCGCCAATAAACCCAGTAACCTCTCCTGCAGTTCAACTATTTTTCCCGATAGTTTACCCCCCAGCTGAGTCACCGCTAAATTTAATCCGGCCTCAGTCTTCGACCTGACAATATCTATTACCGATTCCGCCTGGGCCAGGTCCAACCTGCCGTTTAAAAATGCCCGCTTGGTAAATTCACCCGGCTCAGCCGTCCGGGCACCCGCAGCCAAAACTACTTCCAGTATTTTCCGTAATGACACCGTGCCGCCGTGACAGTTAATCTCAACCACGTCTTCCCGGGTATAAGTATAAGGGCCCTTCATATATGCAAGCAGAACTTCGTCCACAATTTTTCCCTGCCGATCGCAAATATGCCCGTAAATCAACTTGCGGTTATCAGCAGTTGACAACCAGGTGCCTTTTTGCCGGGGTTTAAATATTTTTTTAGCAATCTTTAAGGCGTTCTTACCACTTATTCTTACTATTCCAATCCCCCCCTCGCCCAGGGGGGTTGAAATTGCGGCGATAGTTTCCCCGTCGTACAAGTTTCTGCTCCTTCATGTTTTGTTTTTAAAACCCAGCGGCAACTGCGCGCTGGGTTTATTATTGCTATTTTTTTGGAGATATAACAATTTTCCGGTAAGGTTCTTCTCCTTCACTGAACGTATAAATATCATTTCTCCCCTGCAAAGTAGTATGTATAATCCGTCTTTCCTGCGGACTCATCGGCTCAAGCACTATATTTCTTCTTTTTAGTTTTGCCTTATCCGCCAGTTTGCGCGCCAATCTCTGCAAGGTTTCTTCTCTTCGTTTACGATACCCCTCTATGTCAATGGTTATTTTTTTTCTTACTTCCTGTCCTTTATTTACGGAAAGATTTACCAAATATTGTAATGCTTCCAGCGTTTCGCCCCTTCTACCGATCAAAACTCCCAATTCCGGTCCTTTGAGTTCAATAAAAATACCCTTTTCACTTTCCCTGGTTATTATTTCGACTTCAAGCTGCATTACCCTGGTGATATCATTTATTAATTTTTCAGCTTTCCGGGAATGTTTTTCTTTAAAAAAAACCTTGACCCTGGCGGGTTTAACCCCGATTAATCCCAATATCCCTTTAGAAGGTTCTTCAAGCACATCTATCTCAACATCCTCCCTGGAAACACCCAGTTCCTGCAACGCTAAATATACGGCCTCATCTACGGTTTTTGCCGTTTTTTCTACTGCCTTCACCTTCCACTAGCCTCCTCCTTAATTACCGTGCCCTGCTTGTTGATGAAATACTGTTGGATACTCCCGACCACGTTAAACGCAACCCAGTACAAAGCCAAACCCGCCGGAACTATACTGGAGATATATCCGATAAATACAGGCATCATATACAACATCATCCTCTGGGTAGGATCCGACGCCGTTGTCGTCATTTTTGACTGCAGGTAGGTAGTGACCGCTGCTAATACCGGTAATAAAAAATAAGGGTCGCCACTGCTTAAACTCGGCACCCAAATAAAACTGGCGTGCGCCTCGTTAATGTACGGAAATTCAAATAACGAACGGTAAAGTGCGATTAAGATCGGCATTTGGACCAACAGCGGTAAGCAACCCGCCAGCGGGTTAATATTATACTTCTTATATAATTCCATAGTCTTTTGCTGCATTTTTTGCGGATCTTTATCCTTATATTTTTTTTGAATTTCCTTCAACTTGGGCTGTAATTGCTGCATGGCCAACATTGATTTCATTTGCTTCTTCGTAAGTGGATAAAGCACCATTTTTATGATAATAGTTAATAAAATAATTGCAATTCCGTAACTTGGCACACTAATACTCACTGTTAACGAGTACAGCCAATTTAAAATCCAGGTCATCCCATCTACAAGGGCATTAAAAATCTGCAAAATTTTCCGCCTCCCCGGTAACTCTCAGCAATAATACCTGTCCTTTTTTTGTTTACAGCGGATCGTAACCACCCGGATGAAAAGGATGACATTTCAACAACCTTTTCACAGCCATCCAGGAACCTTTTATAACTCCAAATTTTTCGATTGCTTCCAGGGCATAATTCGAACAAGTCGGATAAAAACGACATACAGGTCCTTTAATAGGAGATATTACTATTTGATAAAACCTGATTAATAAAATTAAAGAACCCCGCATGGGCTCATCTCCTTTTTAGACTGACCTTTTTAAGCAGTCTTAACAAGCTGTTTTCAATCTGCCGGTAATTCAAATGTACAATCTCACGCCTGGCTATAATAATATAATCAAAACCAACCGGAATATTTTCTAAATTTAAACGACAAATTTCTTTAAATAACCGTTTTATTCTGTTTCTGACAACAGCATTCCCTATTTTTTTACTGACAGTAAACCCAAACCGGCAAATTTTAAAATCATTTTTTAAAACATATAAAACTACATACCGGTCAGCATAAGATTTTCCCCGGTAATATATTTTTCGGTATTCTTTATTTTTTTTAATAATATTTAAAGGACTCATTAATAATAAATCATAACCATTTTCCATTCTAATTTTACCATATTTTTAAGACTATAAATAGGCAATAAGGCCACTTTGACTCCCGCGGCCTTATGCAGTCAATCTCTTTCTGTTTTTTAATCTTCTTCTTTTTACAATTTTTCTCCCGGCCGGACTGGCCATCCGCTTTAAAAAACCGTGTATTCTTTTATGCTTTCTGTTTTTAGGTTGATAAGTACGTTTTATAACAGAACACCCCCTTAATTATAATAACTATTTATCTCAACTCTTAATGTTTATTATAGACTTTCGTTAAACACACACCCCCAATTATATACTCTTTAATTTTAATCGTCAAGAATCAATCTAAATAACTTACTTATTATGCTGTAAATATTGTTGATAACTTAAGTAAAATTTGTTATTATTTAATCATCAAAAGCTACTATGAAAAATTTTAATTTCTTAACAAACCTTCAAAAACAACTCCTTTATCCGGAGGATTTTTAAGGTTTAATTTATTTATTTACGGGGTGGGCTATGTTAAAAAGTGAAGTATTTGAACTTTGGGAAAAAGCATTACTTGTTCTAGAAAAAAAATTAAACCGTCATTCATTTGAAAACTGGCTGAAACCCCTTAAACCGCTCGGCTTTCATGATAATACCATCATTATCGAAGCTCCCAGTCATTATTCCCGTGAGTGGTTAACCGACCGTTACACTCCTCTGATCAAAGAGGTTTTAAAAAATATCTCACAACAGGAACTAGCGATACAATTTTTATTATCCAACGAAGTTAATAATTTTCAAGATAAAATTTTAAATAAATCTCCTAATAAAAAACTCGAAGTATTCTCACTAATCAACCTGAATCCTAAATATACTTTCGATACTTTCGTGGTGGGCAACAGTAACCGTTTTGCTCATGCCGCTTGCTATGCCGTTGCCGAATCACCCGCCAAGTCATATAATCCGTTGTTTATATACGGTGGTGTCGGTTTGGGTAAAACTCACTTAATGCATGCCATCGGTCATTTTATCCTGGGTTATAACCGCAGAAAAAAAGTCACTTATGTTACTTCAGAAAAATTTACCAATGATCTAATAAATTCCATTCGTGATGATAAAACTATTGAGTTCAGAAACAATTACCGTAATAATGATGTTCTACTGGTGGACGATATTCAATTCTTGGCCGGCAAAGAACGTACCCAGGAAGAATTTTTCCATACTTTCAACACCCTGCACGAGTCTAATAAACAATTGATTATTTCCAGCGACCGCCCTCCAAAAGATATTCCAACTTTGGAAGACCGGTTGCGTTCCCGTTTTGAATGGGGATTAATTACCGATATTCAACCACCTGATTTAGAAACCCGGATCGCAATTTTAAGAAAAAAAGCACAATTGGAAAACCTTTATATTCCCGATGATACTATTGAATATATTGCTATGAGAATTCAGTCCAATATTCGTGAGCTTGAAGGCGCTCTGAACAGAGTTATTGCTTACGCCACACTTTATGGTAATGAAATCACCCCCGAAATGACCGCGGAAGCACTTAAAGATATCCATTCCCAAATAAAACCAAAAATAATCACCGTTGAATTGATTCAAAAAACTGTATCCGGGTTTTATAACGTCCGTATCGAAGATTTTAAAGCCAAAAAAAGAACCAGGTCCGTTGCCTTTCCCCGGCAAATAGCCATGTATCTTTCAAGAGAACTGACCGACCTTTCCCTGCCCCAAATCGGTAAAGCTTTTGGGGGCCGTGACCATACAACAGTTATACATGCCTGTGATAAAATAAACCACGAATTAGTCAATAATTATTCCTTCCAACAAATTATTAACAAGATAATTAATCAAATAAAAAACACTTAACTATATAAACCTGTAAAACTGTTAATTATTTGTTACTATATATGTGGATATTTTTTTTTACTAAATAAGTTATTATTGTTTATCCGCATTAATTTTAAACAGTTTATAAACATATTTTTTTTAATTAACTTGGTCATCTGCTGCTTATATAAACATATTCACAGCCCCTACTATAACTACTAGATTTTATTAATAATATTAATTACGGGGGAGAAACCAAAATGAAATTCATTACTGACAAAAACAATTTACTATACGCATTGCAATTGGTACAGAGAGCTGTATCACCAAAAAATCCCATGCCGATACTTTCGGGAATAAAATTCGAAGTAAGAAAAAACCGGCTTTTCCTTTCCGCCACCGATTTAAATATCGGGATTCAGTATTCTTTGCCGGTTGAAGAATTAAAATCCGGCACCGCGGTTCTTCCAGCAAGATACATTATTGATTTAGTCAGACATCTTCCCTTGTTGCCGGTGATTTTTGAATCTGACGAAATTATAGGTAACGTCAAAATAAAATATGGTCAATCCGAAGCTGTAATCAACGGTTTTCCCGCCGAAGAATTTCCAGAGGTTTCATTGCCGGATAGTGAGATAAACTTAAGTATTTCAAAAGAAATTTTTAAAAATATCATCAGACAGGTGGTATTTGCGACGTCAAATGATGAAAACCGTCCGGTATATAACGGGGTGCTTTTCAAAATTCAAGGAAATCAAGTGGTAGCAGTGGCTACTGATACCCATCGCCTGGCATGGCGTAGTTTTAATATTAATAACCACGAAAATATTGATATAAAATTAATTATTCCGGGAAAGACTCTTAATGAATTAGTGAAAATTATTGGTAATTCTGTAAATGATATTAAAATTACCGCCAATAGTAAGAGAATATTTTTTATCAGTGACGATATTTTTTTGATTTCCCGTCTTATTGACGGACAGTATCCTAATTACCAGGTTGTTGTACCAAAAGAATTTACTACCAGGGTAACGCTTAGAACCAGTGACCTTGCTGAAGCTGCTGAAAGAGCTGCTTTATTTAAAAAAGAAGGTTCACCTTTGATAAAAATAAGTCTACAGGAAAATGTGATGCTATTAACGGTAAATACGGAAGCCGGGCGCCTTAGTGAAGAAATACCGGTTTACTGTGAAGGTGAAAATATACAAATAGCATTTAATGCCCGTTATCTCAGTGAAGCGTTAAGAGTAATCGCTAGTGAGGAAGTAAATATTGATTTTGCCGGTCCGCTTAGTCCCAGTATTATTAGACCGGCCGGAAGTAATGAATATTATTCGCTGATTCTGCCCGTGCGCCTGAAAGGATGATAGGGGAGTGTCAAGCTTTTGTATGTAAGGCGCCTGGAGCTTATAAATTTTAGAAACTTTAGCCGGCAGATTATTAAACCCGGTAATATTTTTAATATGTTTGTGGGAAATAATGCCCAGGGAAAAACCAATCTTCTCGAAGCGATATATTTTGCCTGTACGGGTAGGTCTTTTCGCACGGTCAAAGAAAAAGAAGTTATCAACCGGGGTTGTGATTATGCCTGTGTAAAGTGTCAGTTGGAGACTGAAAGGCGTAGTATTGATTTAAAGACAGTTATTTACCCGGGTAAAAAAAGTATTAACGTGAACGGTGTTGCAACCCGGGGTTTCCCTCTGGGTTGGCCCGGGGTGGTTTTGTTTACTCCCGACGACTTAAGAATTATTAAAGGCTCTCCCCATGAAAGACGCCGTTTTTTTGATCACGAGGTAGGTCCTTTCTATCCCGGTTATGATCATTATTTAAGCCGTTATAATAAAATAATTTCCCAGCGTAATATTCTGCTTAAAGAAATAAGAGCAAGAAAAGCAAATAGTGAATTATTAAATGCATGGAACGACCAGTTTTGTGTTTATGGAGCAAAAATTTTATTTTTAAGAATTAATTTATTAAAAAAATTTTATCCACACGTAAAAGAATTACACCGGCAATTGACCGGGGGTAAAGAAGAAATTAATTTAAACTATCTATCATCATTAAAAATAGAGGGAGCAATTACCGAAGAAGCAATCTACCATCGTTTATCTCAAGCATTACCCCGGCTCCGGAATGAAGAAATTGACCGGGCCCAAACTTTGATTGGTCCGCACCGTGATGACTTTGCAATTATGATTAACGGTGCCGATGCCAGGATATACGGTTCAAGAGGTCAGGTGCGGACCATTGTTTTAACTTTTAAAATTTCACTGGTAAGGTTCTGGTACCAAGAATTAGGTGATTATCCGGTAATGCTGATGGACGATGTGTTGTTTGAATTGGATGAAGAACGCCGCCGGATGATTTTAAAGAGTATGGGCAGCAAGGTGCAAACTTTTATTACGGCCACCAATGAACAAGATTTGGCTCAGGAACCGGTTTCAAATAAAAATATTTACCGGGTTGCCGAAGGAAAAATAATTGACTGATGGGGAGGAAATAAAATGTTTTTACATCTCGGTGGGGATGTGGTAGTGCCCAAGAAAGATATTATCGCCATTTTTAACGCGCGCGCGCGGTCTGCTCCCGCAACCAGGGAGTTTATTGAAATTGCCGGCGATGAGGGTTTTTTAAAAAAAATTCCCGGTCAAAAAAAAGAAAAGTCTTATGTGATAACTTTAAATAAAATTTTTTTATCTCCAATTTCGTGTGCTACTTTAAATAAAAGAACGAAAAAAAAATATAAAATTTAAAGTCAAGAGGCTGGGTTTATTGGTATAATTTACAAATTTTATTTTATTATGGTATAATTAGGTTTTAAATTATATATTAGGAGATGTACTGCGTTGGATAAAAGTAATCAAAATAATAATTACGGTGCCAAGGAGATTCAGGTTCTTGAAGGCTTGGAAGCAGTAAGGCGCAGGCCGGGTATGTATATCGGCAGTACGGGTCCCCGCGGACTTCACCACCTGGTATACGAAGTGGTGGATAACAGTATTGATGAAGCCATGGCTGGTTTCTGCGATCGTATTGAAGTGATTGTTAACGAAGATAATTCGGTAACCGTAATAGATAATGGCCGGGGAATTCCGGTTGATATTCATCCTAAAGTAGGCCGGCCGGCAGTAGAAGTAGCACTTACCCTGCTTCATGCCGGCAGTAAGTTTGGTGGTGGCGGTTACAAGGTATCAGGCGGTCTGCACGGTGTCGGGGTGTCGGTGGTTAATGCGCTTTCCGAATGGCTTGAGGTAGAAATCAGAAGAGAATATAAAATTTACCGCCAAAGATTCAGCAGGGGAGTTCCCACAACTGATTTGGTGGTCGTCGGTAACAGTAAAAGTAATGGGACCAAGATAACTTTTAAACCCGATCCGGAGATTTTTGAAGAAATTATTTTTAACGAGGAAACTCTGATCCAACGCCTGAGGGAGTTATCTTTTCTGAATATGGGGGTACAAATTACCCTGAAAGACAGCCGTAACAACCGGCAGGTATCGTTTCAGCATAACGGCGGCCTGCGCGATTTTGTAAAATACCTGAATAAAAATAAAACTGCTCTGCACGCAAAACCAATTTACTTTAAAAGACAGAAGGAAGAGGTTATTGTCGAGATCTCCCTGCAGTATACCGATACCTATGTGGAAAATATTTTTTCTTATGCCAATAATATAAAAACTATTGACGGGGGTACCCACGAAGCCGGATTTAAAGCCGCTCTGACCAGGGTGATGAATGATTACGGGCGCAAGTATAATTTAATAAAAACCAGCGTGGGTAATCTTTCCGGGGAGGATATCAGAGAAGGTTTAATAGCCGTGATCAGCGTTAAAGTGCCGGAACCGCAATTTGAGGGTCAGACCAAGACCAAGCTGGGTAATAGTGAAGTGAGAAGTATTGTCGATGCGGTGGTGGTTGAAGGTTTGGGCACGTTTTTGGAAGAAAACCCGGCCGTGTCCAAACGAATTTTAGAGAAAGCAATCACCGCTTCCCGTGCGCGTGAAGCGGCACGCAAGGCCAGGGATTTGACCAGAAGAAAGAGTGCTTTGGAAAGCTCTACTTTACCGGGAAAGCTTGCAGATTGTTCAGATAAAGATCCTTCGGTATCGGAACTTTATCTGGTGGAGGGTGATTCGGCGGGAGGTTCTGCCAAACAGGGACGGGACAGGAGATTTCAGGCTATTCTTCCCCTGCGCGGTAAAATTATCAATGTGGAAAAAGCGCGCCTGGACCGTATCCTGGCTAACGAAGAAATACGGGCCATGATTACCGCGCTCGGTACGGGAATAGGTGAAGAATTTGATTTGTCAAAAGCCAGATATCACAAAATTATCTTGATGTCCGACGCTGATATTGACGGGGCGCATATCAGGACCCTGCTTTTAACTTTTTTTTACCGCTATATGCGTCCTCTTATTGACAAAGGATATGTTTTTATTGCGCAACCGCCCCTATATAAAGTGAAGAAAGGTAAATTGGAGCATTATATTTATAATGACCAAGAATTGGAGAAGCTTTTAAAAAGAATCGGCAGGGAGGGTATCGCCCTGCAGCGGTATAAAGGATTGGGTGAAATGGATGCAACGCAATTATGGGAAACCACCATGGACCCTGATACCCGCACGGTGATGCAGGTAAATCTTGAAGACGCGATCGAAGCAGACGCTATTTTTTCTATGCTTATGGGAGACAAAGTGGAGCCCCGCCGTGAATTTATCCAGAAGAACGCTGCGCTGGTACGCAATCTTGACGTATAGACAAAAAAAGGAAAACGTGACAAAGGACGGTTCTTCTGCCACGCCCGACGAGCGTGGCAGAAGAACCGTCCTTTGCAGTTTTTGAGAAAACAAAAACCTAATATAACGAAGAGAATTAAAGTTATTTTGTGTTATACAGCGTTATTTATGCGTATTGGCAAAATACGGAACTTGCTCCGGTATGCTAGTATGGTAATCAAAAAACCTAATGGAATTAAATGGAATCCAGAATCTTTTACCGGAGGGGAAGTTTTATGAAAACAGTTATGAATTACCGGCAACCGGGGACCAAAAAAATAAAATCCCTGTTATTAACGGCATTGTTACTGGTCATGGCTTTTTGGGCCGGCGCCGCGGCAGAAAAAACGGGACATATTATCCAAAGCGTGAAAGCAGTATTGCCGGTTTTGGTGGAAGAAGCTAAGATATTCTTTCGGGAAAGGGTAATCCTGCCGGCCGATGAATACGTTGCTCAAATTAAGTTTTCGGTAATAATCACCTCCCTGATCGCTAAAGAAAGTATTGCCGGGTTTATCAGGGGACCTTAAAAGATTGAGGGGTGCGGGCGGTTAAGAAACCGGTTTGAAAGAATTGTAACGGGGTGATGTCCTTGCTTGTCTGAAGTGGATCAAAAACCACCTGTTATAAATTATTAAACAAGCAACCGGCGCGTGTATATGACGGGATTAAAGAATTTTTCCATCCCCTGGTTTTAAAACCCTCAACGGACGGACCGGATTGCAGATAACAGGTGAGAGAAAAATCAAAGTGCAGCTGATATATAACTTAACTTGAAGAAGATAAAAAACGTTTGATTTTGTAAGCAGGCCTGCTTTTGTTTATTAAATTATGGCACCGGTGCTGATGTCGAACGCCCAAATCTTCAGCACCGGTGAATTTTCTAAATAGAGTATGTTTACATAAAATTGCATTTGCCAGTTTGTTTTGGTATAATTCCTTAGAAAGTAAACGCTGTAAGAATATTTTTCAGAGGTGACTGTTGTTGCCGTCTTTAACCGGAAAGGTCATACATATAGACATAAAAGATGAAATGAAACATTCTTATCTGGACTACGCCATGAGCGTAATTGTGGGCCGGGCTTTACCGGATGTCCGCGACGGTTTAAAACCGGTGCACCGGCGCATTCTTTACGCCATGCACAAGCTAGGGTTGACTCCGGATAAAGCCCATCGCAAGTCGGCTTATATCGTGGGTGAAGTGCTGGCGAAATACCACCCCCACGGGGACGCGGCCGTCTACGATGCTTTAGTACGTTTAGCGCAGAGTTTTTCCTGCCGCTACCCCTTGGTGGACGGGCACGGAAACTTTGGTTCCGTGGACGGGGACTCCGCGGCAGCCATGCGTTACACGGAAGCGCGCATGGCCAGGATTACTCTGGAGATGCTGGCGGAGATTGAAAAGAACACGGTGGACTTTATACCCAATTACGATGAAAGGACCGAAGAGCCCATCGTGCTGCCATCCCGGATCCCTAATTTATTGGTTAACGGTTCGGCAGGCATTGCCGTAGGTATGGCCACCAATATTCCCCCGCACAATCTGGGCGAGATTATCGACGGTGTGGTTATGTTAATAGAAAATCCGGACGTGGAAATTAAAGATTTGATGCAGGTTGTACGCGGGCCGGACTTCCCCACGGGTGGTAAGATTATGGGGAGGCAAGGGATCTTCAATGCCTACCATACCGGCCGGGGCAGTATTAAGGTACGCGCCCAGGCGGAAATTGAAAATACCGGCGGCACAAAACACAGTATTATTGTCCGTGAAATCCCTTACCAGGTGAATAAAGCCCGGTTGATAGAAAAAATTGCCGAGATGGTTAAGGATAAAAAAATTGAAGGAATCAGCGACCTGCGTGATGAATCCGACCGTAGCGGCATGCGCATAGTGATCGAGCTCAAGCGGGATGCCAAACCCCGGGTGGTGTTGAATCAGTTGTACAAACACACCCAGATGCAGGAAAGTTTCGGGGTGATCATGCTGGCCCTGGTGGACGGCAAACCCAGAATACTGAATTTAAAGCAAACATTGTTTTATTACCTGGACCACCAAAAGAATGTCATTGTGCGCCGTACCCGCTTTGATTTAGACAAGGCGGAAGCGCGCGCGCATATTGTTGAGGGGTTGCGCATTGCCCTGACCTATTTGGATGAGGTAATTAAAACCATCCGGGCCTCCCGCACGACGGAAATTGCTAAAAAATCCCTGATGGAAAAATTTGATTTATCTGCAAAACAGGCCGAGGCTATTGTAGAAATGCGCTTAAGGCAGTTAACCGGCCTGGAGCGGGAAAAACTGGAGCAGGAATACCAGGAACTTTCAAAAAAAATTGCTTATCTGCGCTCGGTGCTGGCAGACGAACGAAAAGTACTGGCAATTATAAAAGAAGAAATTACGGCCATCAGAAAAAAATTTGCCGACGCGCGCCGTACGGCAATATCGAATGAGGATGTGGTCTTAGAAGTAGAAGATCTTATACCAGACGAAGAAGCGGTAATAACGATTACCAACCAGGGCTATATTAAGAGGATGCCGCTGGATACCTACCGGAGCCAGCGCCGTGGCGGCCGTGGCATAACCGCCATGGGCATCAAGAAGGAGGATTTTTTAAAACATCTTTTTATCACCACGACCCATCATTATTTTCTCTTTTTTACCAACAAGGGTAAAGTGTACCGCCTGAAAGTACATGAGATACCTGAAGCCGGCCGTCAGGCTAAAGGTACGGCAATCGTTAATCTCCTGGATATCGGCAGTGGAGAATTTATTACCACCGTGATACCTGTCCGGGAGTTCAGTTCCGGACAGTTTTTGTTTATGGGTACCAGGCACGGGGTGGTTAAAAAAACCCGGCTCAGTGAGTATAATACTTCCCGCCGGGACGGAATAATTGCTATCTCCCTGGATGAAGGGGACTCGTTGGTCGAAGTAATGCTCACCGGGGGAGATGAAGAGATTATTCTGGCCACTAAAAATGGACTGGCAATCCGTTTTTCCGAACAGGAGGTGCGTGGTATGGGCCGGGGCGCCCACGGCGTTAAGGGGATCAAACTGTCGAAAAATGATGAAGTGATCGGCATGGAGGCGGTGCTTCCGGAGGCCTTTTTACTCACCGTGACCGCCAACGGTTTTGGTAAACGCACCAGGCTTTCCGAATACCGTATTCAGTCAAGGGGCGGCAAAGGGATCATAAATATTAGAAATACGGGGCGAAACGGTCCCGTGGTGGCGGTGCAAGTGGTCAGAGTCGAGGAAGAGATTATGATGATCAGCT
>Ga0334899_1000444_pt1 | contig 52760 bp, 32 predicted proteins | sample GraSluR3_MG_FD_207219 | JGI IMG/M metagenome (GOLD analysis project Ga0334899, IMG submission 207219) | Sludge microbial communities from methane-producing bioreactor in Wageningen University, Netherlands - Granular Sludge_8_08-R3 | ecosystem: Engineered > Bioreactor > Anaerobic > Unclassified ...
TCGACGTCCACGCCCAGCGGCATCGTCACGGTGCAGGACCAGATCATCCAATCGGCCACGAACACCCCCGGCTACGATTTCAACAACAATCCCCTGGGCAACAGCGGCAGCGATAAGGCCCTGGCCCGTTCGGGGACGGTGGGCAGTCAGGGCCTCTCGCACTTCAATCTGGGAAGGATGAGCAGCGAGCTCGGCTATGGCGGCCTCGTGCTCTCGGCATCGAGCGAAAGCGTCAGCATGCTCATTCGCGCCCTCCAGGAGAGCCGCAAGCTCGAGATCTTGGGCCGGCCGCAGATCATGACGCTCGACAACCAGTCGGCGTTCATCCAGGTGGGCAAGCAGGTGCCTCGCATCTCCGGCTCGCGATTCGACGGCCGCACGCAGATCAACCAGATCGAGCTCGAACCGACCGGCCTGATGCTGGCGGTCACCCCGCGGATCAGTCCCGAAGGCATGGTGGTGATGGAAGTCGACGCCGAGAAGTCGGAGTTAGGCCCCGAGGCGGAGGGCATCCCCGTCTCGGTGACCGAGGGCGTCGCGATTCGCCAGCCGAGCATCAACATCACGCTGGCCCAGACGACGGTCAGCGCGGCCAGCGGCGAGACGATCGTGATCGGCGGCCTGATCAACAAGTATGACTCGAAGATCGAGCGGCGCGTGCCCTATTTGTCCGATATCCCGATCCTGGGGCACCTGTTCCGCTACGACAACGACACGAGCCGGCGAAACGAGCTGCTGATCATTCTTACTCCGCACGTGGTCAAGGACGCCGCCGACGCCGAACGGATCAAGCAGATCGAGGCGGCCCGCATGAGCTGGTGCCTGGCCGACGTGCACGCGATCCACGGGCCCACGGGACTCTACGAGGATCGTGACACCTCGAGCTGGCAGGGGCAGGGCGAGGTCGTCTATCCCGACGAGAACCCGCGCGGCCTCATGCCGGGAGCGTACGTTCCCGAGGACATCGACCCCAAGGAATTGAACCTTTCGCCCTCCGTTCCCCAGGCGCCGACCCAAGCGGCGCCCGGCGGCGACGTCCCCGCCACGGCTCCCCAGGGGCCCCCGCCGAACGGATCGGCGTCGGCGTGGCCCGCGCCGAGCGCGTCGGATCCGAGGCAACCGCCGGGGCACTCCCCACCAGCGGGCTTCGACGTGCCGCGCCTGAACGACTCCCGCGCGGGATGGACGCCCGACGAATACACGACCGGGCAAGGGCCTTCCGACTCCTCGACCTCGGTTCGCTTCCTGGAGTCTCGGCGGTAACGACCCGCGCGGGTCTGCCCAGGGCGACGTGCTCGTTCCCAACCTCGAAACGATCCAAATCGCATGTCCGAATTCCGTCCAAACCGGGACATCGCGGCGCCGCAAGGCGCTGGGCGTCGAAACGTCGTTGCGGCGGTCGCGATCGTAATGCTGGCCGCGTCGTCGGGATGCACCTCGCTCAGCCTGCGCGAGCTCGTCTGGTGGTCCGATTCGCCCCCCAAGCCCAAAACCCCAACCCGGATGGTCGACATCTGGACCGACTCCGTGCTCTATCAACCGGGCAAGCCGGCGACGCGCGGGTTCGGCGGCCGGGTCCTGTTCCACAACGATGAGAGCGATAAGCCGATCGTCGTCGACGGCACGCTCACCGTCTACGCCTTTGCCGACGACAGCCCGAATCCGAGCGACGCGGCCCCGGAACGAAAGTTCCTCTTCCCCGCCGACCAACTTCCGCGGCATTACAGCGAGTCGCAGCTCGGTCCGTCCTACAGCTTCTGGCTCCCCTGGGACGAGATCGGAGGCCCCCGGCGCCAGCTCAGCCTGCTCGCCCGGTTTGAAGACCGCGAAGGCCGCATCGTCATGTCAAAGGTGGTGAGCAAGTCGCTTCCCGGCTCCGACCCCAGGCCGGCAGGTACCCCCCCGTCGCTGGCAGCCGATCCGGCGGGCGGGGCCGCCGGCGCGGTTCGGCACGTTTCGCACGAGGCCGCCGTCGAGCCGGGAAGAAGAAGGATGTCGACATCGACGATCGACGTGCCCCCCAGCTTCGTGCAGAAGGTGCTCTCGCCGTCGGCCTCGGAAGGCGGCAACCCCCACGCAACGAAGGCCCCCGCCGAATCGGAAACCTCCCCCGCCGCTAGGAGTCTTCCTCCGGCGACGACGCCACCGGCTCACTCGGACGACTCGGCGGCGAACTCGACGGAGGCTTCACGATCAGGTCGTTTTGTACATCCGAGATACCTGGCTCGAAGAGCAATAGCAAAGCGGCCAGACGACGACTCCGCTCCGACTGCACTTCACCCCGTAAGATTGCCTTCCCATCCTCCGTGGCGACCTCAATCCGATCGGTCTCCGACAGGGAAAGCGACGACTGAAGGCGCCCCACCAGCCGCGAACTGACGTCCTCGCCGGCGGGCTGGCGGAACTCGAAATCGACCGACAGCCGGGGATTGTACATCCTCTGATTCCGCGTGGTCGCCTGGGCCGTGCGGTTCGCATCGGGCGCGGTGCGGATTCGCAGACTGTCGACCGCCGAACGCACCTGCACGTCGCCCTCGGCCTGCCGCACGCCCACGAACCCCGACTGGTCGTTGGAATCGACCCCCACGAAGTCGCGGGCGTCGCGATTCCCGCGGAGATACCGGGCATTGGCGTCGACCGACCCGACGCTGGGCGTCGCCTGACGGGTGGCCGAAGCCTGGCTCGATCGTGTTCTTGTTTGCCCCACGCTCCGCTGGCCGAATAACTGGGCCGCCGACTCGGCGGCCATGCCCAGCGGCAGGGCCAGCGCAACCAGCAGAGTCAATCGGGTTGGTCTCATGGCAGTGCCTCCCACAGGCCAGCGGTATCCATTTCCAGCCTACCGTTAGTCTATCAAGAAACCCGACGGCTGACCAGCTTGGCAAGGGCGATACGCCGGATCGACCTCGGTTCCCTGCCCGCGATCGGCAGACCCCCGAGACAGGCGCCGGTCCGGTCGCTCGACCGATGGGCACGTGCGGCGTAGACTGGAGCGCGGACGGTGCGGCTCGCGCCACGCTGGTCCCCGATGGGGGGCCAGGCTTGACCTCCGGAGCGGTGCCGTGATATAAGCCCGTTGGGTGGAGCTGCATCCTGAGCCGCCGCGTGGGCAAGAAGCGAGTATCGGTCAATGGCGCTGGTCACCTTACGGGTGTTGGACGGAGCAGATCGTGGACGCGTCTTCGAGAACCTCTGCACGCCGATCACGATCGGGCGCGAGGAAGGCAACGCGATCCAGTTGAACGACGAGCGGGTCAGCCGCTTTCACATCAAGATCCAGGAAGACCAGGAAAAGCTCGTCCTCACCGATTTGGAGAGCACGAACGGCACCAAGGTCAACGGCGAGAACGTCAAGCTCTGGATCCTTCGCTTCGGCGACCTGATTACCTTGGGTCGAACCGTGCTGCTGTTCGGCACGCGCGACGAGATCGCCCAGCGACTGGCGAGCCTGCGGGGGGTCGACCTTTCGGCCGGCGCCACCCTCAGCGCTTCGGAGGAAGACGAGTCCCCCCCGTCGGCCTCCCTCGATTTCGAGCTCCACTGGGGCGACGAAGCCGATGCCCAGGCCACGCTGCACACGCTGATTCCCCCCGAACTGCCCGTGGGACTGACGCCGGGCCAGGCGGCCCAGGTGTCGGAGATGCTGCACTACCTGCATCTGCGTTTTCGCGGCCTGATCCATTCGGTCAAGGCCAAGCCCAAGTCGGACAAGATCACCCTCGAACAGCGGCAGTGGCAGAACTTGCTCGACTTGCACGATCGCATCGCCGGCTACTTGCGCGCGATCGGCGAGCCGGAAGAATGATCCCCGCTCGGGGCGGGAGGCGGTAGAATTCCTCGACCGCCGTGGTACAATCGCGCTGGCGCGTCGCCACGGAGGACGCGCCGTCGCGAGCCCTCTCGTCCGCCCGGTCCTCAAGGAGTCAGAGGATGAGTGTCCCCCCCTTCGTCCACCTCCATTGCCACAGCCATTACAGCCTGCTCGACGGGGCCGGCAAGATCGCGCGGCTCGTCGGCCAGGCCAAGGCCCTGAGGATGACCGCCCTGGCCTTGACCGACCACGGCAACCTGTACGGCGCGTTGGAGTTCTACCGCAAGGCCAACGACGAGGGAATCAAGCCCATCCTGGGCTACGAGGCCTACGTCGCACCGGGAAGCCGCTTCGAGAAGGGCTCGAGCAGCATGAAGGACGCCAGCTTCCACCTCACTCTGCTGGCCCAGAATCGAACCGGCTTCGAGAACCTGCTCAAGCTGGCCTCGGCCGCCTTTCTCGAAGGGTTCTACTTCCGGCCGCGCATCGACAAGCAGCTTCTGGCCGACCACAACGAGGGCCTGATCTGCCTGAGCGGCTGCGCCTCGAGCGAGCTGAGCCGGGTGCTGCTGAGCCATTCCGAGCCCGACGTCGACAGGGCTTGCGAGGTTGCCGCCTGGTTTCACGAGGTGTTCGGCGACCGCTATTACATCGAGATCCAGAACAACGGCCTCGAAATCCAGCGGCTCGCCATGCAGGGGGCGGTCGAGGTCGCCCGGCGCCTGGACATCCCCCTCGTGGCGACCAGCGACGTCCACTATGTCCTCCGCGAAGACGCCGACGCGCAAGACATCCTGCTTTGCGTCAACACGGGCAAGTTCCGCACCGACGCGAAGCGCATGCGCATGGAGACGAACGAGTTCTATCTTCGCAGCCCCGAGGAGATGTACGCCGCCTTCCCCGGCATGGAAGACGCCCTCGGGCGAAGCCAGGAAATCGCCGATCGCGTCGACGTCGAACTCGAGCTGGGCCGGCGGCATTTCCCCGTGTACTCGCCGCCCGGCGGCAAGACGTCGGAAGACTATCTCCGCGAACTCTGCCTCGAGGGACTCCGACAGCGGTATCGCGACAACCCCCAGCGATTCGCCGACGGGCAGCTTTCGCGGGAGGTGCTCGACCGCCTCGATCGCGAGCTCGACGTGATCAACAAGCTCGGCTTTCCCAACTACTTTCTCATCGTCTGGGACTTCGTGCGTTTCGCCCGCGACCGGGGCATCGAGGCCACGGCCCGCGGGTCGGGCGTGGGGTCGCTGGTCTGCTACGCCCTGTTCCTGAGCCACGTCTGCCCCCTCGAGTACGACCTGCTTTTCGAGCGGTTTCTCGACCTGAACCGCCGCGAAGCGCCCGACATCGACATCGACTTCTGCCAGCAGCGGCGGGGCGAGGTCATCCAGTACGTCAAGGACAAGTACGGCACCGCGAACGTCGCCCAGATCGGCACCTTCGGCACGATGGCCGCCCGCGCCGCCATCCGCGACGTGGGACGCACCCTGGGCCTGCCGATCCCCCGGGTCAACGAGATCGTGGCGAAGGTGCCCGACCAGCTCGGCATCACCCTCGAAAAGGCCCTTGAAAAGAGCGACGACCTCAAGAAGGCCTACAACGCCGACCGCGAGGTCCGCGAAGTGCTCGACTTCGCCATGCGCATCGAGGGGCTGGCGCGCAACGTCGGCACCCACGCCGCCGCCGTGGTCATCGCCGACCGCCCGCTCACCGACTACGTGCCCCTCGGGCGCGTGCCGGGCAAGGAGGAAGTCATCACCCAGTGGGCCATGGCCGACGTCGAAAACGCCGGGCTGCTGAAGATGGATTTCCTGGGACTGCGCAACCTCACGATCCTCTCGAAGGTCGTCGACCTGATCGAGCAGACCACGGGCCAGCGCGTCGACCCGTATCGCTTCCCTCTCGACGACGCCGAGACGTTCGCCCTGCTGTGCCGCGGTGAGACCAAGGGCGTGTTCCAGCTCGAAAGCGGGGGAATCCGCGACCTGTTGCAGCGGATGAAGCCCGATCACTTCCGCGACATCATCGCCACGAACGCCCTCTATCGCCCCGGGCCCCTCGAAGGTGGAATGGTCGACGACTACATCCAGGTCAAGCACGGCAAGAAGCGACCCGAGTACAAACACCCCGTCATGGAGGAGATCCTCGGCGAGACCCACGGCGTAATGGTCTACCAGGAGCAGGTGATGCGCATCCTCAACCGGCTGGGGGGAATCGAGCTGGCCAACGCCTACACCTGCATCAAGGCCATCAGCAAGAAGAAGCTCCCCATCATCGCCCGGTTCCGCGAGCAGTTCGTCGAGGGGGCCCAGGCGCAAGGCCTCAAGAAGAAAGAGGCCGAGGAGCTGTTCGGGCTGATCGAGAAGTTCGCCGGCTACGGGTTCAACAAGAGCCACTCGACGGCCTACGCCCTGGTGGCCTACATGACCGCCTATCTCAAGGCCCACTGGCCCGTCGAGTTCATGGCGGCGTTGCTGTCGAGCGACATCCCCAACCGCAACTTCACGCGCAAGGACTCGACGGTCGAGCATCTCGAAGACTGCCAGCGCATGAAGATCGAGGTCGTCGCCCCCGACGTGAACCGCTCGGCGCCCGAGTTCACCGTGGCCGACGGCAAGATCTACTTCGGCCTGTCGGCCATCAAGGGATGCGGCGGCGCCGCCGCCGAGGCCATCGCGGCCGAACGCCGGGCGAACGGTCCCTTCCGCAGCCTCTTCGACTTCTGCGAGCGCCTCGACTCGGGCACGATCAACCGCTCGACGGTCGAAACCCTGATCAAGGCCGGCGCCTTCGACTCCCTCGGGGCGCGACGCTCCCAGTGGTTCGAGGTGATCGATCGGGCCATGCAGTCCGCGGCGCTCGCCGCCGCCGACCGCCGCCGAGGCCAGCGCGGCCTGTTCGACGACCACGACGACGAAGTGGAACAAACGGCCGTCGCCAGCCTGCCCGACGTCCCCGAGTGGGACGAACGTGACAGGCTCGCCAAGGAGAAGGAGGTTCTCGGGTTCTATCTCTCGAGCCATCCGTTGGCCGAATACCAGAAAACCCTGTCGACCTACTGTTCCCACACGACGACCGAAGCGGCCGCCCTGAGGCACCGCACCGAGGTCATGCTCGGCGGCATGCTCTCGTCGATCAAGTTCTCGCACACGAAGAACGCGCGCCCGGGAAGCCCCACGCGCTACGCCATGTTCGACCTGGAGGACATGGACGGCATGATCCGCACGATCATCTGGCCCGACCAGTTCGCCGAGTACGGCGACATGGTGCGGCCCGACGCCGTGCTCGTCGTGCTGGGAACGATCGACAAGCGCGGGGGCGGCGACGAAGCGAACCTGATCGTCAACGAGCTGATCCCCCTGGAGGACCTGAAAGCCCGATTCACGCGCGGCCTGGTGGTCCGCCTTTCCGAAGCCGAGCACGGCGAGAAGGGCTTGCAGCGGCTCTACGAGATCCTGCGCGGATACCCCGGCCCGTGCGAGCTGCAGCTTGTCGTGTTCATGGCCGACGGCTCCCGCGTGCCCATGACCTGCGAGCGCCTGCGCATCGAGATCAACAGCCAGATGTGGTCGCGCGTCGAGGAGTTGCTCGGGCCGGGCAACCTCCGCCTGCTGGCGGCCCCCCCGCGCCGATCGAACGGCAATCCCCCGCGCCCCCGCCGCGCCAACATGAGCCGCGCGGCGGTTTCGTAGCCGGAGCGCCTCACCCCGCGATGAAAGACCGAGCGGCATGGCCTCGGCGCGATACGCTGCAACGAGAAATCCCTCGATGTCCGCCCGTGACGGAATCGCTTCCCCCCGAAGAAGCCCGCTCCCCTGGCCACGGTGATCCCTTTCGAAGACCGGCTTGGGGATCCCTGGCCATCGTGGTGCGTGAGCTTGAATTGAGCAAGAATGGCGATTCCATGCGGTCACTGTTTCGCGCCACCGCGCCGGGGCGGCAATAACGAAAAACCAGTCAAGCAGCCCTTCTCGAAGCAAATCAAGGAGATTCTGGTCGGGCTCGGTTCTCGCCTGTTGCCGTGACGCACGGTGCGCGAACGGTCGGGCAAGCAGTGTTTTCGCATCGGGCAAGAAGGGCGTGCTGTCGACCGGAAGTTGTCTTGCCGCGATGACCCATGCTTTGCCCCAAGGAGCAGTGCATGCACGCATCCCACGAACGGCACTGGCGGAGCCGTCCGCACACTGCGCCGAGAGAGGAGAGCAACCGAGACAACGGAAGCAGTTCGCCGTCTCCTGGAAAAACTTGAAGAACAAGCCCCTGGTCGAGGCGATCTTATTGGCCGTGCCGTCCATGAGTTGCGCACCGGACCCGTGGTTTCTGACTCAGCAGCAACGCCCCGGATCGACGATGAGGAGCACGTTCCAGACGAGCGGTCGACGGCGCAACTCCGCGATCGGGGCCCGCAGGATGGCCTTGGAGATTCTCCGTCGGGCCGAAACCGGCAAGGCCGCAGCCGCCGAAGCGGAAGCCAAGCGAGGCATCGACTGGGAGGAGGTATCGTGATCTGCGGGTATCCGCCGCCGGACGCGCCGATTCGCCAGGAGTTTGACCTGGCGGGCAGGGAGGGACTCTCATGAGGAGTCCGATGCCCGCCTATAACGGGGCTGCGGGGGCGGCGTTTCTTTTGCGAACACCGGGTCGTGAGTCTCTCACCCTCCAACATGACGACGGTATCGTTACGGTTCGTCAGGGCGCGCCATACATTACGGTTCAGTTGTTCGAGCGCCCAACGGGCGATCACTTGAGAACTGAATCATGGCGAGTATTGCTTGAGGCTCTCGACGTCCATGCCGTCACTGGCAGGGAAGCACTTGGCACGGAGCGTGGAGACGGTGAGTATCTGACTTGGATTCGCGACGAGGAGGAGCGATATCGACTTACCATCGCTTCGACAGCGAGCTTGCCCTGGTCCATGAAAGGCACGGCTACCAGCACCCCTCCCCCGGGGGCGCAGGATGCCACTCGCACTCGCCAACCGGCGCGCCCGGTTCCGCACCATCCTTCCTTTCGTTTTTGGCGATTGTCGCGGTTGGCCGACGACCTCTTTGACGCATACCGGAATGCTTTCCTCGCTCTCGAATGTCTCGTGAGCGACGCGTCTCCGAAGCAACCTCGAGAGTCCGAACTGAACTGGATCAAGCGCGTGTTGCGCGACCCCTTGTCGGCGGGACTCCCTCCCGGCATGGATGTCGACGCAACGGTCGAAGAGCTGTACAAGGTCGGGCGCTTGCCATTGTTTCACGCCAAGATGGGCAAGGGTTTCTACGCCCCGCAAGGCGAAGAGCGAGAACGCGTTGAGTTGCTCTTAGGCCGGCTCAACTTTCTCTTGACATGCCTTTACGGCCGTAGATTCGGATTCGGCAGCGGATGGGGTAGATTGGCCGCCGATACAAAGGATGCGCAAGCGCGTGCGGTTTTTCAGTTCGACGAAGTCATATACACCAATGGAGGCGAGCACGTATCTCGGAAGCCGCGAGTCGAGGTCATGGAGGAACCGCGTAGATTCGGCAATCTTTGGGCAAGAATTCAAGTGGCGCCGCCCTCCAAGCTACCGTATGTTGACAAGATTGAGCTACGGAATCGCGAGGACGAGCGTGGAACGCTGGAGTTCGACGAATTGGTGCCCATGTCAGCAGTTAACACTGTAAACATCGAGATTCAACTGCTGATCTACAACGTCCGAGCGCCTCGACCGTCGCGCCCCATGTAGACAAGATAGCTCGGAACGATGACAAGACTGGGGAGGGTTCGATATTCGCGGGAGGGCAAAGACTCAGCTCCACGGTCGGTGTCACGGATGGCTTGCCGCAGACCTGAAGGCCGGCCGCCGAAACACAACTCGATCGAGGGTGCGAAATGCAAGACGAGAAGTCCGTCGACCAGAACAAAGTCCCCAACGGAATGCATTCCTTTGGGCCCCGAGATCTCGGGACCGTGCGATTTGTTCCCCAACGCAATGACCCGGGTGGGGGCGGCGAACGGACCGCGCGTCACTCCACGCGGCGGAAGCGGAGGCGGGCGTAGCGGGCCACGGGGGTGCCGTCGATCGTGTCGGCGATCAGCAGGTCGGCCGCCTCGGTGAGTCGGTTGCCGGCGCGGGGCGTGGCGGTGAAGAAGGTGCTCGCGATGCGGCGAGCCAGCGCGACGCGCACGGGGGCCGTGACCGAACCGTCGGGCTCGATGCGCATGGCGTAGGTGCCCGTCTGTGCCTCGGTTTCGGGGGTGGTGCCCACGATGTTGCAGAGGATGTACATCGCGTGGTCGGGCGTGACGTGGAATCGAGGGTGGCCGATGATGCCCGTCGGGCGCAGCGGCCCCGTGGTTTCTCCGCCCGCGAGGACGACGCGCTTCGAGACCAGCGTTCCTCGATCGACGATCCCGTAGCAGAGGCGCCAGTCGCGCCGGATATCGGGAAAGTGCAGGTCGCGAAGCCTGGGATGAATCGGCTCCTTCTGCCAGACCACGTGCAGGCGCCCGTCGGGAGCCAGCCACGAATCGCCCAGCCCGACCGTGCCGCCGTCGTCCATGGTGTCGTCCAGCACGATCCACTCCGAGAACGGCTCGCTCCGGATATCGGGGGTCCAGGCGTAGTGCAGCTTGCGCATGCGCCAGCCCCACTTGTCGCGACCCCACGTCTCGGTTTTCGACGGGTCGATGCGGTTCCAGATGTTGATCGGCGAGTGCCCGAGATAGTGCACCTGGCGATCGTGGAGAATCACGTTGGCGTAGTTCACCGGCGTGTGCTCGCCGCGCCAGACGGAGTACTTGGGGTCCTCTCCCTTGGGCCAGGTCAACCGGCCGGTCTTCCACGCGCCGTCGCGGTCGAGCAAGGCCCACGCGGTGTGCGACGTGCCGACCTTGTGGAACAGGATGAACTCGCCGTTGCGGCCGTCGGCGGCAAAGGCGCGGTAGGAGTGCTCGGTGAACGCGGGGGTTTCTTCCCACGGGGGAACGAGCGGTCGCGGCTCTTGTTCCGGGCGCGCGGCGTCGAACTCGAGGAACTCCGGGCGCGCGGGCCCTCCGGCGGGCTTGGCCGGGGCGGGCACCAGCGGCGCGAGCGTGGGGTTGGCCGACATGAGCAGCCGGCCCGCGTGGCTGGTTGCCAGCGGGCAAGGCTCGCGCGTGCGATCCTTTTCGTCGCGTTGGCAAAACGTCCAGCCTTCGGGACGGCGTTCATACAGGGCCCAGCGCGCGTTGTTCAGCGGGGCGGCCCCGGGCACGGCCTCGAAGGCGCTGACGAACAGCCGCTCGCCCACGCGAACCATCTGCGTGCTGCCCGAACTCCAGAACATGCCCGAGCCGTTGTTGGTCACCTCGTAGGCGGGAAGCTCGCAAACGATCTCCTCGATTTCGACCTGCACCTCGAACGGCGCGGCAGCCTCGGCCCCGCCGCCGTTCGGCGCCCCGGAGCGATGACGCAGGGCGCGGCCGAACAGTTCTTGGCTCGGTTCGCCCTCGTCGACCGCGGTCTGGCCGGCCAGGAAGACGTAGCGCACGCCCGTGGCGTATTCCTGCGGCTTCTCGAACGTGGCCCGGTCGCGATAGGTCGCCGGATCGAACACCACGACGTCGGCCCAGTAGCCGGGCCGGAGGTAGCCGCGATCGGCGATCCCGAACGCGTCGGCCGGCAGCCCGGTCGCGCTGCGGATGGCCTGCGCCAACGAGAGGACATTCTCCTCGATGGCGTAGCGGCCGATCTTTCGGGCGAAGGTGCCGAAATTGCGCGGGTGGTGGTGCTCGTTGGGATTCTGCGTGCGCGCCGCGCCGTCGGAGGCGGTCGCCACCCACGGCAGCGTCATCGCCCAACGCACGTCGGCTTCGGACATCGAATGGCTGACGATCTGCGGCGACTCCCGCACAAGGATCTTGAGCACCAGGTCCACGGCGTCGATTTCCTCCTGGGCGGCGATTTCATCCAGGCTCTTGCCGACGTCGTCGGGGAACGCTTTGCTGGCGGCGATCACGATCTTCTCGGTGCGCGCGAGCTGGTCGGCGATCACCCGGCGCACCCGCGCGGCGAACTCCGGGTCGTCGGCCATGCGCTGGGCAAGGTCGGCCCGCGACCACCGGACGTGGGAGTCGGGCAGCGTCGCGTCGGCCAGCGAGAACGAATTGGCCGTGTAGGGATACTGGTCGGCCGTGACGGCCAGTCCCTGGGCGCGGGCCTTTTCGATCATGGCCGCGGCCTCGCGGATGCGGCCCCAGTTGGGGATCTGCATCGACTTGAAGTGCGAGATGTGGACCGGCGCGCCCGATTCGCGCCCGATGCCGATGGCCTCGTCCACCGCCTCGAGGAGATGGTCGCCCTCGTCGCGGACGTGGCTGACGTAGATGCCGCCGTGGGCCGCCACCACCTTGGCCAGGGCGACGATTTCCTCGGTCTGGGCATAGGAGCCGGGCGCGTAGATGAGCCCGGTCGACATGCCCCACGCGCCGTCGCGCATTGCCCGGTCGACCTGGTCCTTCATGCGTTCGAGTTCCTCGGGCGTGGGCGCGCGGCGTTCCGAGCCGAGCACGGCGCGGCGGACCGTGCCGTGCCCCACCAGGTGCATGATATTCGTGCCCGCGCCGTTGGCGTCGACGTCGCTGAGGAACTTTGCCACGTCCCTTGCGCCGCCACAGTTGCCGGTGCACATCGTGGTGCAGCCCTGCAAGAGGTAGTTCAAGGCGGGGCGAACGCCGGGCTGCGCGAGCGTTCCATCGGAGTGCGTATGCAGATCGATCAGCCCGGGAGCGACGACCAGGCCCCGGCAATCGACGGTGCGGCCGATCTTGCCCGGCGTCACGCTGCCGACGGCCACGATCCGTCCGTCGCGGACCGCCACGTCGCCGACCACCGGCTCGGCGCCCGAACCGTCGTAAATCGTGCCTCCGCGAAGCAGCAGGTCGGCATCGAGCGGCTCCGCGGGAGCCGGCGCGGCGAGCATGGCCAGGGTCAGTCCGACGATCGAGCAGGGTAGAAGCGCGCGTGCCCGCGGCGTGCGCGCGGCGGCGCCCGCGATGTTGGCGTGGTTCGCGGGGCGAAACGCCGTGGCGAGCCTGGCGAGCGGCGTGTGCGGGAATTGCGGGCGTGAAGCGAAGGACATCATGGCTTGGCCTCGGGTGGATGTGGCGCGGGCGGGTCCGGATCGCGGCGGGGGGAATCGGTCGAGCCGATGCGGGCTATTGTAGCCCGGCCGGGCGAGAATTGCTCCCCTGCCGGCTCACGACGCCTGCCGGGCCGACCGGCGGCTGAGAAGGTCGGCCCAGTAGAGCGGTTCGGGCAGCCGGCGCCCGCGCAGGAGATCGCGCACGACCCGCTCGGCAAAGGCCACGTCGCTGCGATGCCCGGGCGAGATGAAGATCGGGCGGCGACTGCCCGCCGTGGCCCGCAGCGCGACCCCGATCACGCGGTCGCCGAGCAGCACGGGTCGCGACTGGCCCGGGCCGAGTGCTTCGAGGTCGACCTTCCCGCAGAGCAGCTTCTTGGTAACGCCCACGGTCGGCACCGAGGCCGCCACGCCCAGGTGGCTGGCGATGCCCGCGCGCCGCGGGTGCAAGATGCCGGTCCCGTCGACCAGGAGCAACTCGGCCAGCCGGCCCGCCTTGCGAACCTCATCGAGCAGATCGACGAGAATCGGCAGCTCGCGAAACGCGAGATACGTCGACACGTACGGAAAGCCGACGCGACGGCAGAGCGTCGTCGACCAGGCCAGCTCGCCGGTGTCGACGTCGACGAGCGCGTAGGCGGCCACGCCGACATCGGGTTCGCGGTACGAGACGTCGACGCCCGCAACGAGTCGGGGAATCGTCTTGCGGCGGGAGAGCCGGATCTTGGCGGCGAGCTGCTCTTGGACGCGGCGGAGTCGTTCGAGGGGGCGGTCCGAGGCGAACCCGTCGAATCCGAATGCGTCCAGGTCGACGCGGTCGCCGTGGATCGTCACGCCCTCGGCCGCCAATCGTTCGGCCTTGTCGCGCGGCGAGCCCGCGGCGTACGGGCCGAGCACTCCGCCGGCCCGCACCACGCGATGGCACGGGCAGTCGTCGCGGTGTTCGTGGTGAGGCATGAAATACCCCACCCAGCGCGCGGCGATGCGGTTTCCCAAGGCGTCGGCCAGCGCGCCGCAGGTCGTCACGCGCCCCCGGGGGATTTGGGCAAGACAGCCCTTCAGCAAGGCGGGCAAATCGGGAAGATCGCGAAACGGGCCTGCGTCGCACATGTTGCCTCTGGGGCCGCCCGGGCTATGCTGGAGGAACGGCCGATCGACACGTGACAGCATCCCGCCCGAACTGGCGCGCGTCAACCTCGCGTGCGCCTTCCCCGCTTCCCCTCGCGAAAGGATCAACCATGAAGAGGCTCCTGAGCACGGCCTTGATCGTCGCGTCCTGCGTCCTTCTTTTCAGCCCTTGGGCCGGCGCCGCCGATTGGCATCATCCGCTTTACCTCGACGGCGGCGGGCTTTGGCGGACGCGACTGCTCGTGACGGTCGACAACGGGGCCGATCGCGTGCTGGAAGGCGAGCCGATCGCGCTGCGCATCGGCGACGGCCCGGGCGAGGCGCGGCTCGTGGGCGAGCGGGCCGAGGCCGTGCGCGTGGCCAGCGACCAGGGCGTCGAGATGCTCTTCGCGCTCACCCGGCCCGACGGAAGCCCCATCCATCGAGCCGAGATCCCCGCCGGCAGCACGCTCGTTCTGCCCGCCGAATGCGGGGTGAGGCAGAAGGCGACCTATTACGTCTACTTCGACAACCCGTCGGCCGGCGAGTTGCCCGACTTCCTTCCGATGCGCATGGGCCTGGTCAACGGCGACGTGGAGGCGGGCGAAGGATCGGCGCCCACCGGGTGGAAACACGACCCCCCCGACTCGCAGCACCGCGCGACCTGGAGCACCGAGCATCCGCAGTCGGGCCGGCGGTGCCTGAAGACCGTGGTGGCCGACGGGGCCGAGCCCACCTGGATCGCGACGCGACAGCAGGGCATCCACGTGGTCGCCGGGGCCGAGTACGAGATGCGGGCCTGGGTGAAGGCCGAGAACGTGCGCGGCAACGCGGGATGGTACATCCACGTGGGCAACGGCGAGAACCCGATGCTCATCGCTCCGATGCTCTACGGCGGCGAGGGCACCTACGATTGGAGGCAGGTCACCGCCCGATTCAAGGCCCCGGCCCAGGCCAATCGGGCAAGTCTGGGCACCGTCCTGCGCGGCACGGGCACCGCCTGGTTCGACAACGTCACGCTCGAATGCCTCGAGCCGGGCAACGTCCGGGCCGCGGCCGGAGCGCCCGAGCGCATCGACCTGCGCGAGATCGGGGCCGACGCCGCGTGGGCCGAGGCCCCGGCCGGTGCGGCCCGGCAATCGAATCACCGCGCGCTGGTTCGGGTGCTCAATCTCTCGGAATCGCCCGTGGACAACTCCCTCGTCGCGATCCACCTCGGACGCCTCGAAGCCCGAATGCGCGGCCGGCTGCGTCGCGGGTCGATCGTGGTGGCCCGGGGCAGCCGGACCGTCGACCGGTCGTTCCACGGCGATCAACTGGTCTTCGAGGCCGACGTGCCGCCCCGCACGGCAGCGCACTACTGGGTCTACTTCGCGGACGAACCTCGCGACGGAGCGAGCGCGGCCGAAGCCGACCTGCTTCTCGGGAAGCACAATCTCGTCAAGAACCCGAGCTTCGAGCAAGGCGACGATTTGCCCGACGGATGGTCGAGCACCGGGCCGGCAACGGGCCCCGACGGCGTGACGTTCGGAGTCGACGCCGCCGCGCACGAAGGGCTGGGCCGGCGCTCGGCGACGATGCACGTCCCCCGGGGCGCCACGAGCGCGTGGCGCGGCTGGCGCCAAGACGTGCCCGTCGAGCCCGGCCGCACCTACCTGCTCTCGGCCTGGGTCAAGTGCGAGGGGGTCGAGTCGGGCGAGGTCCGCGTCCATGCCCACTGCCGCACGGCCGACGGCGGGCTTTCGAAGCACAACCCGATGGTGAGCATGGGGCCAGGCATCTCGGGAACGAGCGACTGGACCTTGATGTCGGGCCGCTTCACCATGCCCGACGACACGGCGAGGTTCCAGATCCACTTGACGACCAACGACAGCGGCACGGTCTGGCACGACGGGGTGATGCTGACCGAGATTCTGCCCGGCAGCGTGCTGCGGCTCGAAGGCCGGCCGGTCGAGCGCCCCGGCGCGCCGTGCTTGTGGCAGGTTCCCGCCGTGGTCAAAGTCTTTCGGGAGGATCCCGCGCCGCGGGAACCTTCAGCCTTGCGCATCGCCGCCGCGCGGAACGAGTGGGAGCCGCTGCAAGTGGCGATTCGCGGTCCGCAATCACTCGCGGATGTGCGAGTCGAAGTCGTTCCGCCGGTGGGGCCGGGCGGCGCGAGGCTCGATGACGTCGAGGTGAACGTGGTCGGTTTCGTCCCGATCGACCATCCCACGAGCTACTACCGATCGGATAGCCCCGCCTGGCACCGCAAGGTGCCGACGGGGCCGGGCGCATGCGACGGCTGGCCCGGCATGTGGCCCGATCCGCTGCTTCCCCGCGCGTCGTTCGACCTCGAAGCCGACGCAACGCAGCCGGTATGGATCACGGTGGCCGTTCCCAAGGATGCCCCGGCCGGCGAGTACCGGGGCCGAATCCGGCTGCGATCGGGTTCTCGCACCGTGGTCGAGGCGCCGTTTACCGTCGAGGTGTGGGATTTCACGCTTCCCGACGAGAGCCACGTGGCGGCCATCTACGACGTTCGCCTGGGAAGGGCGAGCGAGCTTTGGGACGGGTCGCTCGACGAGCTGTATCCCGAGATCGTCGAGTTCATGGCCCGGCGCCGGCTCTCGCCCGACACGATTCGGCCCGGGCCGCGCATCCGGTACGAAGACGGCCGGGTCGTGGCCGACTTCGACGAGTTCGACAAGGCGGCCCATTGGTATTTCGATGAGTTGAAGCTGCGTTTCGCCTACACGCCTTGGGATTTCTACCTGTTCGGCTGGGCCCATCCGCCCAAGACGCTTTTCGGCGAGCGTCCCTATCCCGGCGATCCGCCCTACGACGACGCCGATCGTTCGCAACTCCGTCCGGAGTACAAGAAGGCGTACCAGGCGTGTCTCAAGGTTTTCTGGGACCACCTGAAAGCGAAGGGCTGGGCCGACAAGGTGGTCTTGTACATCTCCGACGAGCCCCACGACTGGCACGACCCCATCCGCGTGCAGATGAAGGCCCTCTGCGACATGATCCACGAGGTCGATCCCGAAATCCCCATCTACTCGAGCACCTGGAAGCACGTTCCCGACTGGGAGGGGTACCTCGACGTGTGGGGCATCGGGCATGACGGCCGGGTCCCGATCGACAAGATGGCCGAACTCCGCGAGGCGGGCGACCGGCTCTGGTTCACCACCGACGGCCAGATGTGCACCGACACGCCCTACTGCGCGGTCGAGCGCCTGCTGCCCCACTACTGCTTCAAGCACGGCGTCGAAGCCTACGAGTTCTGGGGCGTGGCCTGGCTGACCTACGACCCCTACCGGTTCGGGTGGCACGCCTACATCCACCAGTCGAGCGAGCCGGGCAAGTGGTACTACGTGCGCTACCCCAACGGCGACGGATTTCTGCTGTATCCCGGCGCGCCCATCGGGCATGAGGGGCTGGTCAGCTCGATCCGCCTCGAGCAAGCCCGCGAGGGCGTCGAGGATTACGAGTACCTGCACCTCTTGCAGCGGCTCATCGCCGACGCGAAGGCCGCCGGACGCGACGTCGCCGAAGCCAAGCGGGTCGTGCGAGAGGCCGGCGCGTTGGTCACGATTCCGAACGCGGGCGGGCGGTATTCGAGCAAGATCCTGCCCGAGCCCGAGAGGCTGTACGCGTTGCGCGAGGCGCTGGCCGCCGCCATCGTGCAGATGGCCGGAAGATAAGGCCCGACGGGAGGGCCGGACGGGGAAAACGAGCACGGATATCGGGAGGCTCGGCTCAGAGGCCCGCAAGCATGCGGGTGCGGCGGGCGCGGCGTTCGGCGCGGAGGCGGGCGCGGCGTTTCACTTCGCTGGGCTTCTCGTAGTACTCCCGGCGACGCATCTCTTTTTTGATCCCGCTCCGCTCCACCAGTTTTCGGAAGCGGCGCACCGCTTCCTGAATCGACTCGTTATCCCGTAACGTCAGTTTGACCACTCACTCCTCCTTCGATGAATGCTTTGGGTATGGTGACGGGGACTCCGCCTCGAACGGCTTCGCGCCGACGGTCGGTCGAGCCCTTCAATGTACACCCGATGGGTGAGGTGTGTCTAGACTTGCCCGCCCCAACCCCGCGGAATGGCGGCGCGGCCCAGAACCGAAAAACCGTGCCTTAAGAGGCCCGCCCGCTTGCCGACCGGGCAGAGCATCCATCATACTACCTATTCGGCAGGGTCGGGGCAACGGCTTTGCCGTCCCCGAACTTCGCGTTCTTGTCGATCGCAACATCTTGCCTATCTTCCGTTTGTGGCGAGCGACCCGAAAAGTGCATTCAACCTTGGCCCTCCGCGGAGCCGATTCGATTACGGTCGCCGACGCCCACCGCCCTGCCAGGGTCCTTCCCGCCGGCCGCGAAAGAGCCCGCATCGTCCCAGCCGCTGGATCCCCGACCCACCGCAACAGGATTCGACCCCCATGGACAGCAGCGCAAGGCAGCTTGAGGCCCTCATCGATCTGGAGCGGCGCCACGAAGACCTGCTCGAGCGACTCGACGATCTGAACCGGCGGGTCGAGAGCGTGCTGGCCGAGTGCTCGCCGGCGCGCATCCAGGCCTTGGTGGCCCCCGAACAGGTGGCATGAGGCCGCGTCTCATTGGCGCCGGTCGAGACGGCCCGACTTCTTGATGGCTCTCCAGAGGCGCACCCCGAGGGCGAAACTCAGGGCCACACCCACCAGCCCCGGAAGCGACACCTGCCGCACGAGCGGGAGCCAGCGCACCAGCGGAACGTCGCCGATCAGGGGCGGCAGATCGCGGCTGAGAAGCAGCGATGAGCCGAGAAACAGCGCGCTGGCCAGCATGCCCAAGACGAGCCGGTTGACCGATGGCTCCAGGCCGCGGTGGTCGAGATGGATGTCGAACTTCCCGCTCTGGACCTGCTCGAGAATCTCGACGACGCCCCGGGGCAGGGCCTCGATCATGTGCTGCAACTGGATGGAGAACCGCCGCAGCCGGCGGATCTTCCGGCCCGGCGAGAGCCGCCGCAGACGCATCCGTCGGCGGTAGGGGCGCATCACCTCCAGCAGGCTGAAGCGGGGGCTCAGCAACTGGGCCGTGCCCTCGAGGGTTACGAGGGTCTTGATCAGCATGGCGATCCTGGCCGGCAGGGTGATCCGGTACCGGCGGATCATCTCGGTCATCTCGTTCAACGCCCCGCTCAAGTCGAAACTTTCGAGCGACTGTCCGGCATAGTGGGCGAGAAAATCCGCCACGTCGAACCGCAGCGCCGACCGATCGAGCTCTTGGGGAACCGCCCCGACTCGGATGATAATCGTGGCCAGATGCTCGGCGTCCTCGTTGCTGACGGCCAGGAGCAGTTCCTCGATGTCTTCGTGCAGACGCTCGTCGATGCGCCCGACCATGCCGAAGTCGAGCAACCCGATCACGTTGCCGTCCATTAGGAGGACGTTTCCCGGGTGGGGGTCGGCGTGGTAGAAGCTGTTGCCGAAGATCATCTCCAGGTAAAGGTCGGCGCCGCGGCGGGCGATCTTGGCCAGGTCGAATCCGCGCGCGACGAGTTCGTCGGTCTGGGCAAGCTTGATGCCCTCGACCAGTTCCATCACGAGCACGCGGGCCGTCGAAAGGTCGCCGTAAGCCTGGGGGATGTGGACGGTCGGATTCCCCGCAAAATCGCGGCGAAACTCCTCGATGTGCCGCCGTTCTCGTCGAAAATCCAGCTCCCGTTGGATCACCCGGCGGAACTCGGAAACGATCGCCCCGGGGCGGTAGTTGTGGAACTCGGGGATATGGTCGGCAAGCAGGGCCAGACCGGAGAGGATCTCCAGGTCGACCTGCACCTTGCGCTCGATCTCGCCGTGCTGCACCTTGACGGCCACCGGCTGACCGCTGCGCAGGCGGGCCCGATGGACCTGCCCGATCGATGCCGAGGCCATCGGCCGGTCGTCGAACTCATCGAACACCTCTTCGATCGGCCGGCCCAACTCAGACTCGATGGATTTTCGCACCTTTTCGGGGGGGTCGGCGGCCACGTCGGTTTGCAGGTGGCGCAGCTCCTCGGCCAAGTCGACCCCCACCAGGTCGGGGCGGGTGCTCAGCACCTGGCCCAGCTTGATGAACGTCGGCCCCAACTCGCCCAAGGCCAGCCGAAGCCGCGTCTGCCAGCGATGCCTAGCGATGGCCGTGCCCCCGGGGGCCTTCAACAGGTCCTTCGCAAAGTTGGGAATCCAGTCGGCCAGGCCGTATTTGCTCAGGACCGAGACGATTTCTCCCCACCGCCCCACGTGTCGATAGATCTGCGGAATGGAGCTGAGTTTCATCGCGGGCACGCAGGAATCGGGGGGACGTCGACCTGCTGGAAGTTTAACTCGCCCCGCGGCGACGTGCCAGCCGCCGGGCGGATGGGCGATCCCCCGCCGTCGTGGTACGTCGGCGGCGACTTCGGCCTTTCGATTTCGGGTCACTTGCACAACGCGACGCGGCCGATATAATTCTCTTGATGCTCGGGGCGGGCATCGGGCCGCCGCGGCCAAAGGCCGGTCCGGCGGAAAAAAATCGCCGAAGAGCCCTTTGACAAAGAACCCGCCCCGCGATATATTCACGTTTCTCGCACCTGAGCGGTGCGAGTGAGCCGTGGGAATGACCGGCGGACAGGTTCCTGCTGGGGAACATGTCCGCCGCTTATTCTGCGGAACCGATCGGCGGGGAAACCGCCCGTCGGGCTCGTTCTTTGACAATTTGGTTGTGGCAAGAGTGGCATCTTACACTCGTGGTTCGGCGCGGCGCCAATTGCTGGGCGCGGCGTTGAGCACGAAGAGCGCGCAAGTGAGCCTCGGGCCTCCCGGCCCGGGAGTTCACGCAAATCGTTACTCGGATCGACCCGGCCGAGGCCGGTCGATTTGAGGTAGCGGCCATGGATCTCGCCTCCGAGGTCGGGACGGTTCCCTCGCGGGACCGGCACGGCTTGAGGAGCGTTGGATTCATGTGGCCAAGCTACGAAGGGCGCATGGGGGATGTCTTGGCGTCAGGAGGCTTGGAAGGGCGTGGAAGTCTGCGAAATGCCCGGGGGAGCTGGCAAACGAGCTGTGATCCCGGGGTTCCCGAACTGGCGCGTGCTGAATTCATAGGCGCGCGTGGCCAACGCGGTGAACTGAAACATCTTAGTAACCGCAGGAAAAGAAAGAAAACTCGATTTCCCCAGTAGCGGCGAGCGAACAGGAAATAGCCCAAACCGCGGGGGTTTTCCTCTGCGGGGTTGTAGGGCCCTCCCCATGGGAGTTACAAAGTGATCGTCAGCGGAACTGTGCTGGAAAGGCAGACCACAGCGGGTGACAGTCCCGTACGCATAAGCGAATCACCTCCCGGAGGGTACCTGAGTAGGTCGGGTCACGTGGAACCCCGACTGAATCGACGGGGCCCATCCCGTAAGGCTAAATACTCCCTGACGACCGATAGTGAACCGATGTAGGGCGACTGAAAGATGAAAAGAACCCCTGCTAGGGGAGGGACAAGAACCTGAAACCATGTGCCTACAAGCGGTCGGAGCACTATGGCGGCCGGGGCGACCCGGCGTGAGTCCAGGTGTGACGGCGTGCCTTTTGCATAATGATCCGGCGAGTTACCGTCCGCGGCTTGGTTAAGGCCTTCCGGGCCGAAGCCCTAGGGAAACCGAGTCTGAACAGGGCGATTGTCGTTGGCGGTAGACGCGAAACTGCGTGATCTACCCATGAGCAGGTTGAAGCGCGAGTTATATCGCGTGGAGGACCGAACCCACTTGGGTTGAAAACCGAGGGGATGACTTGTGGGGAGGAGTGAAAGTCTAATCAAACGCAGAGATAGCTCGTTCTCTCCGAAATAGCTTTCGGGCTAGCCTCGAGCCACTACGCACCGGGGGTAGAGATACTGAATTGGTTTGGGGCCCTTCCCGGGGTACCCTGCCGAACCAAACTCCGAATACCGGTGCGACTATCTCGGGAGTCAGTCCGCGGGGGATAAGCTCCGCGGTCGAGAGGGAAACAACCCAGACCATCTGCTAAGGTCCCGAAGTCGGGCTTAGTCACTAAGGAAGTTGGGTTGCTGAGACAGCCAGGATGTTGGCTTAGAAGCAGCCACCATTTAAAAAGTGCGTAACAGCTTACTGGTCGAGCAACCTTGCGCCGATAATGAACGGGAGTAAGCCCGGCACCGAAGCAATGGATGGCGTGAACCTTCGGGTTCGCGCCGTGGTAGGAGAGCGCTGTAGATCAGATACGAGCCGTACCGTGAGGAGCGGTGTTGGGGTCTACAGGTGATTATGCCGGAATGAGTAACGATAAAGCAGGTGAGAATCCTGCTCGCCGAAAGCCTAAGGTTTCCTGGGGAAGGTAATTCCGCCCAGGGTTAGCCGGTGCCTTAGTCGAGGCCGAAAGGCGTAGACGATGGACAGCAGGTCAACATTCCTGCGCCGCTGGAGTGGACCGATGGAGGGACGGCGCTGGTAGGGTGAGCGGTACGAGTAGAAATGTCCGTGGCTCGTCTGGACGTGGGGGATAGGCAAATCCGCCCCGCAATCGAAAGGACGGGACCGACCGCGTTTATGTTCGGGAAGTCATCCGAAAGGCGTCCAAGAAAAGCTTCTAAGGGTTGAAGCTCCGGCGACCGTACTAAAACTGACACAGGTAGGCGAGACGAGAAGTCTAAGGCGCTCGGGAGAACACTGGTTAAGGAACTCTGCAAAATGGCCCCGTAAGTTCGCGATAAGGGGTGCCCTCGGGGGTGTAGCAATTTGTCAAGCTCCTGGGGGCCACAGTAAATCGGCTTCTGCGACTGTTTATCAAAAACACAGGACTCTGCCAACTCGCAAGAGGATGTATAGAGTCTGACGCCTGCCCGGTGCCGGTAGGTTAAGGAAGCGGGTTAGCCTTCGGGCGAAGCTCTCAACCGAAGCCCCGGTAAACGGCGGCCGTAACTATGACGGTCCTAAGGTAGCGAAGTTCCTTGTCGGGTAAGTTCCGACCTGCATGAATGGCGTAACGACAGAAGCACTGTCTCAACCAGTGACCCGGTGAAATTGTAGTCGTGGTGAAGATGCCACGTACCCGCAGCAAGACGGAAAGACCCCGTGAACCTTTACTGTAGGCTGTTATTGGGCTGTGGTATATCTTGTGTAGGATAGGTGGGAGGCATTGAAGCCGGGACGCCAGTTTCGGTGGAGCCAACCTTGAAATACCACCCTGGGTATGCTTTAGTTCTAACGCTGCTTCCCGTGAATCCGGGCAGCGGACCGTGGCAGCTGGGCAGTTTGACTGGGGCGGTCTCCTCCCAAAATGTAACGGAGGAGTCCAAAGGTACCCTCAGCCTGGTTGGCAATCAGGCGTCGAGCGCAAAGGTAAAAAGGGTGCCTGACTGCGAGACTCATAAGTCGAGCAGGTGCGAAAGCAGGGCTTAGTGATCCGGTGATCCCGTATGGAAGGGTCATCGCTCATCAGATAAAAGGTACTCCGGGGATAACAGGCTTATCGCTCCCGAGCGTCCATAGCGGCGGAGCGGTTTGGCACCTCGATGTCGGCTCATCACATCCTGGGGGTGGAGAAGCTCCCAAGGGTTTGGCTGTTCGCCAATGAAAGTGGTACGTGAGCTGGGTTCAGACCGTCGTGAGACAGGTCGGTCCCTATCTGCTGTGGGCGCACGAAACTTGCGGGGATCCTTCTTTAGTACGAGAGGATTTAGAAGGACGTAGCTCTGGTGTTCCAGTTGTCGCGCTAGCGGCACGGCTGGGTAGCTAACTACGGAAAGGATAAACGCTGAAAGCATCTAAGCGTGAAGCCCGCTCCAAGATCAGGTTTCGTAAGACGCATCGCGTCGAAAGCCCCCTGGAAGACGACCAGGTCAATAGGCCGGATGTGTAAGCACGGTAACGTGTTCAGCTAACCGGTACTAACGGGCGAAAGCTTGGCCACATGTATCCAGCGCTCCGCATGCGAGCCGGGCGGCCCCGCCGCCTTGCACCTTGCGAATGCCGCTTTTGCCGCAACCAACCGAGCGGCACGCCCCTCACGCAAGGACGTGCCGTTCCTTTCCGGTGACCATATCGGAAGGGCCACACCCGTTCCCATCCCGAACACGGTAGTTAAGCCTCCCGAGCCGATGGTAGTGCCAAAAGTGCGAGAGTAGGTGTCGCCGGATTTTGTACACCCCAAGGCCCCCGCGATCGCTCGATCGCGGGGGCCTTCTGCTGCGCGCCGCGCCGATGTGCCCGCCGCCGCTACGCCCGCTCTCCCCCGGGCTGATCGTCGATCGGAGAATCCACCACCGCGCCGTCCTCGCGCACCTCGACCGTGCTTGCGCGGTAGTCGCGCTCGATCGTCCCCCCCGCGACGATGCACTCCTCGACCGCCACTCCCTCGCGCACCTCGTGCCGGTCGATCAGGCGGCGCCGGTTGTCGTCCACCCGGCTGCCGTCGTCGCGAAACATGGGATAACGCTCCCACAACACCGAGCGAACGACCCGGGCGCCCTTCTCGATCGTCCACCCGTCGCCGATCACCGCGTACGGGCCCAGCGTCGTGCCCGGCTCCACAATGCAGTGGTTGCCGATCACCACCGGCGGAACGATCTCCACCCGGGAAAAGTCGATGGCCACGTCGGCCCCCAGGTATCCCCAGGGCAGGCTCTCGAAGGGAAGGTTCGCGTGCAGCGTGCCGTCCAACACGTGCTCGTTCACGCGCAGATAGTCGCGCTTCTGGCCGACGTCGAACCACGCGCCTCGATACTCCACGCCCCAAAGCAGATGGTCCCGCGCGAGCTTCGCGTACGGCAGCTTGCCGAGCAGCGCCGGAAAGACGTGCTTCCCGAAGTCATAGAAGGGCTGCTCGACGCCGAGCTTCGCCTCCGTCCTCAGCGGATCGATCTCCTCGAGCAGGCTCGACTCGACCAGGTAGATCGACGCGTTGTTCAGGTTGCTGGGCGAGTCGGGGTCCTTCTCGATGAAGTCGACGATCCGCCCCGAGCTTACCAGCGCGCCCGCGCGGTGCTCGGGATCGCGCAACAGGGCCGTGCCGAAGTCCTTGCGCCGCTCGGGCGGGATGGGCACGAGGACCAGGGTGAACGACGCGCCCACGCGCTTGTGGACGTCGTAAAGCTCCTCGAGCAGCTCGGGCCCGAAGTTGGTGACGATGTCGCCGCTCAGGGCGATCACGGTGCCGCCCGCGAAGGGCTCGGTTTCGAGGGGCCGCTCGCCGGGCAGGGCCTTGGCGCGCCGCCCGAGCACCTGCTTGCAGACACCCCCCAGGGTGCCGCTGGGCACTACTTCCTCGACGTAGGAGATGGTCGCGCCGTACTTGGCCCCGTCGCCGAGGTGCTGCTTGATCGTGTCTTTCAGCACGCACAGGTTCATCGACAGGTCGGTGATGCCCGACTCGACCATCTTGCGGACCCACGTTTCGACCATGGGCAGCTTGCCGCCCAGCGGAAACAGGGGCTTGGGGATGTATCGAACGGTCAAGGGCTCGAGGCGCCGGCCCAACCCCGCCGCGAGGATGGCGCAGCGAATCCGGTCGCGCACCCGGCGGCGGTGGGCCCAGCAGTCGTTCCAATAGCGGTCGCTGAATCGAATCGGCATGTCCGGTTCATCGAGAAAGTGGCTGCGGCCGCATCATAGCGCCGCCCAGTGGCCTTCGCGGTATTCGCGCCGGGTGAGCTGGTCGGCCTCGTCGTCGTCCACGAACCGTTCGGTGGCGGGATCGAAGGTGAGGCTTCGGCCCAGGCGGGCGCAGACGTTGGCCAGGTGGGCCAAGGTGGCCGAGCGCTGCCCCACTTCGCCGTCGGCGTTGAGCGGGGCGTTCGACTTGATCGCGTCGAGGAAGTTCCGCTGGTGCTCGACCGGCGGGAGCCGGAACTTCTTCTCGTCGACCGGCTTGTTCCGCTCGGCGAAGAGCTGGTAGCCGTCGTCCTTGCCGACGATCATCATGCCCTTGGTGCCGTAGAAGATGTCGCCGTTTTCCATGCCGTGCTCGCGGAAGGGCGTCCAGATCCGCTGCTCGTAGATCAGCAGGCGCTTGTGGCCGATTTGGCCGTCGCCCGGGTACTCGTAGGTAATCGCGTAGGTGTCGGGGAACTGCTGGTCGTCGTCGAAGAACATCTTCGAGCCGTAGCCGCCGACGTTCGTGGGATGGCACTCGACGCCCAGGCCCCAGACGCCGACGTCGAGGTCGTGCACCCCGTCGTTGCCGACGTCGCCCGTGCCGAAGTCATACCACCAGTGCCAATGGTAATGGAGCCGGTTCGACTGGTAGGGGACCATCGGCGCCGGGCCGACCCAGAGGTCGTAGTCGAGGTGTTCGGGCGGATCGGAGGGCTGGGCGTGGCCGATGTTGGCGCGAAGCTGGCTGTTGATGACGCGCACGGCCAGCACGTCGCCGATCGCGCCGTCGCGGAGCCGCTCGATCGCCTCGCGCACGCCGGGGCTCGAGCGGGTCTGCGTGCCCACTTGCAGCAGCCGGTCGTTCTTGCGAGCGGCCTCGACCATCAGCCGGCCCTCGCGGATGTTGTGGGCGGCGGGCTTCTCGACGTACACGTGCTTGCCCGCCTCGCAGGCGAGGATCGCCGCCGGGGCGTGCCAGTGGTCGGGCGTGGCGATCACCACGGCGTCGACCGCCTTGTCGTCGAGGATCGCGCGCAGATCGACGACCGCCTTGTCGGGCTGGAATCGCTCCTTGGCCTGCGCGAGCCGGTGGCGATCGGCGTCGCACACGTAGGCCAGCCGGGCGTCGCCTTGCCGCGCAAAGGCATCGCAGAGCGACCGGCCGCGGCTCAGGCCGATCACCCCGAGGTTCACTCGCTCGTTGGCGCCGTAGGCCCGCGACGAGGCCGCGGCCAGCGTGGCTCCGGCCAGGCCGAGCCCGCTTCGTCTCAAGAACGTCCTGCGCGTGCTGCGCGGCATGGCCCGTCTCCCGCGTTGGTTGGGTGGAATCGGAAGCTCTCGAACGACCGGGAGTATAGTCGCGCCGTGACGGCCCTGCAAGCAAACGCGATCCGTCGCACCGTTCACGCCCCGAACGTCCGCCGGATCGCTTCGAGGCAGGCCGTGCCCGTTCGCTCCTCGGGAAGCAGGTAGCATCCCTCGGTCCATTCGGTCCACCCCTCGCCTTTCCAGGCGCTGCCGTGATCGTAGTTGTGCCAGTGCGGATAGTACACGACCACCACATCGGGACGCCTTTTCTCGACTTTCTGGTCCGCTCCGGCTTCTTGAGCCGCCGCGGCGCGCCGGGCATCGCCCAGAAGCGTCGCGCCCGCGGCCAACCTCAGGGCCGTCGTTTTCGAACGGTCGAGGAATTCGCGGCGATTGAGGCGGGCCATGGCGGAGCGTTCCTTCCCGATCGAGGCGGGTTGCGGCAGTGGTTCGTGTTGGTCGGCGTCGAGTCGCCGCCAGTCTCGCCCGTCGTGCGCCGGCGTGCAAACGTCGGCATCGCGGGCCAGCGCGCACGCATCGCTCGTTTTCTTGCCCCGCGCCCGCGCCGCGGCCATAATGGAGACCCGTCATGCCCGATCGACAACCCACCTTCGAAGAGGACACCATGCGACCCCGTGCACGCGACCGACGTTCTTGCCGGAATCCTCTCACGCCCGTCCCAACGTGCCCCACAACATGCGCGCCCGGCGGGCCGAAGCTGCGAACGAAGATTCTGGCGGCCTGGCTGGGGCTGCTCCTCGCCGCCGCGTGGGCCGGCGGGGCCGAGCCGGGCGCGAATCTGGTCGCCAATCCGTCGTTCGACCAGGCGTCGAAAGACGCCTCGTTTCCCGACGCCTGGTCGGGAGCCCGCGCGGTGTACGGGCTCGATCGCGACGTCGCGCGAACCGGTGGGGCGTCGCTGAAGTACGCCAACGACGACGCCGGCCGGTACGTGCTCTGCTCGCAGCGCGTCGACCTTCGGCCCGGGCGCAAGTATCGCTTCAGCGCGTGGGTGAAGACGCGCGAGATCGCCGGCCCGGAGTCGGGCGCCACCCTCTGCATCGAATGGCGCGGCGCCGACGGCAACTGGCTGGGTGGATCCTATCCCAGCGGCGTCAAGGGCACGCGCGACTGGACCCGGGTCGTGGGCGTCACCCGCGTGCCCGACGAGGCCACGTCGTTCACCCTGGCCTGCTACGTGCGCAAGGGGATGACCGGCACGGCCTGGTTCGACGATGTCGAGGTGGTGCAAATCGTCGATCCGCCCATGCGCACCGTCCTGCGATCGCCGGTCTATCGGGGGCGGATCGCCGCCGGCGGCCCCAAGCTTGGACAGGTGCGCGTGCGGCTCGACCTCGTCGACTACGACCACCGGCCGAGCGACCTGCGGATTCGGGCTTCGCTGCACACCCCGGCCGAGGCGAAAGCCCGCTGGCAGACCGAAGTCCGGCCCGGCAGCGACGCGGCCGAGCCGATCGACCTGAGCTTTCCCACGAGCGGTCTCGCCGCAGGAAGATACGAGTTGAACGTCGAGCTGTTGGCGCCCGACGGCAGCGAACTCCAGCGCACGGCCCACGAGCTGGTTCGCGTGCCCGACGACTTCCGGCCGCGGTGCACGATCGACGAGCACCGCCGGCTTCTGGTCGACGGCGAGCCGTTCTTCCCGATCGGCATGTACTGGAGCAGCATCCACGAAGAGGACCTCAAGCTCTACGCCCGGAGCAAGTTCAACTGCCTCATGCCGTACGGCTCGCCCACGCGCGAGCAGATGGACCTGGCCGAGCGCCTCGGCCTCAAGGTCATCTATTCGATCAAGGATTGGTACGCCGGGTCGCGATATTGTCCCCCGTCGATCAAGACGGTCGACGACGAGGAACCCATGGTGCGGGCCCGAGTCGGCGCGTTTCGCGATCATCCGGCCCTGCTGGCCTGGTACTTGAACGACGAGCTGCCCCAGCACTTCATGCCCCAGTTGGACGCGCACCAGCGATGGGTCGCCGAGGAAGATCCCGATCATCCCACCTGGGTCGTGTTGTACCAGTACCGCGAGGTGTCGGCCTACTTGAACACGTTCGACGTGATCGGGACCGACCCCTATCCGATCGGTCGGGCGCCGGCCTCGTGGGCCGCCGAATGGACGGCCGAGACCTTCCGGCAGGTCGAAGGGGCGCGCCCCCTGTGGCAGGTGCCCCAGCTTCACAACTGGGCGAACTATCGCAAGGACGATTCCGACGCCGGCAAGTACCGCACGCCCACCTTCGACGAGAAGCGGAGCATGGCCTGGCAGTGCATCTGCGAGGGGGCGACCGGCCTGGTCTTCTACTCGTGGTACGACGTGAAGCGGAATCCCGACGTCTCGTTCGACGAGCAGTGGGAAGGCCTGAAGCGAATCGCCGCCGAAATCGACCGGCTGGCGCCGGTGCTGCTTTCGGTCGAACCGGTGCCCGAGGTCCGAACGCTCTGCGGATCGGACACGCGGCCGGCATGGCTCCGCTGCCTGGTTCGCCGCCACGGCGGCAAGCTTTATGTGATTGCGGCCAACGACGGCGACGGTGAGGGCCAAGTCACGTTCGCTCTGCCGGCCGTCCCCCATCGCATCCGCGAGCTGAGCGACGATCGGCCGATCGACGTCGAAGGGCCCTCGTTCGCCGACGAACTGGGCCGGCTCGCGGTCAAGATCTACGAGATCGTGCCCGCGACTCCGTAAGACGGGCGAGACGCCCGCGCTGGAAAACTCGCGTCGACGATTGCGACGGGGCGCCAACGGGGCGTTTGACCACGACCGGCGGGCCGTCGGGCGGCGCCGTGGCGAGTCGCTCCATCGGCCCGATCCGCGTCCTCCGTGGTTCCCTTCCCGGTCCTACGGCTCGAACGGATTGGTCGGCTTGGGGGCGCGGCGCTGCTCGTCGACGAAGGTGCGGTCGGCCTCGCTGAGGCGGGCCAGCGGAACCTTGACCTCCTTGCCGTCGCTTTTGCGCAGCAGCCGGACGCTCTCGCCCTCGTCGCCGAGGTATTTCGCCTCGATCGTGAACGTGCCCGTGTCGTCCGACCAGATGCGATACCCGGGGCTCGGCGCGGCGGCCCGCGGCGTTCCGGGGAGCAGGGTCGGATCGACGTCGGGTTGATCGACCTCGGGCGGGGCCAGGCGCACGTCGGCGCGCGGGCAGGTGTTTTTCCAGGGCCACTTCTGGAACTGCACCTCCACCCGGCCGTCGTCGAGCAATTGCACGACCTTGGCCGCGTGCCACTGGCCGTGCCGCCGAGCCGCCACGATGAGGCCGGCGGGCAACGGCGTGTCGTCGAGCACGGGCGGGCCCAACTGTTTCACCGGTCGGCCCTCGTTGTACTCGCGGTTCAGATCGTACTTGATCTTGTACTCGGGCGAGAACTTCGCGAGGGCCTTTTCGGCGTTCTCGCGGACCGACGAATGGGCATGCTCGAGCAACGGCTCGATGGCCCGAGCGATTTCCTCGTCGGACCGCTCCGTCTTGTCGCCGAGCGTCTTGAGGGCCGCCTCGATCCGGGCGACGTCATCCGATCGAAGCGTCTCGAGCACCTCGACGCGCTCGTCGCCTTCGATGGGCGCTTCGGCGGCGGCTTTCTGGGCGGCGGCCTTTCGCTCGACCTCTTCGCGCAGCTTCTTCGCCGCCGCGACACGCTCCTGCTCGATCTTGTTCCACTCGTCGGCCGAGAGACGGCGATAGCGGATCGTGACGGGATAGACCCTCGTCGTGTTTCCCTCGCGGACCTCGAGCTTCTGCTGGAAATCGAGCGATTCGGAGACGCCCAGATGCCGGTTGAAGGTCCACTTGCCCGTCCCGTTGATCTCGTAGCTCTCGTCTCCGACCGACGAACGGAGGCGATAGGTCTTGTCGAAGACGACCAGCGCCCCGTCGACCCGCTCGGTCGAGTAGGTGACCACCTCGGACCCGGCCGTCCGCTCCTCGGGACGGTTCCCAGAGAATGGGCCGAAACGGCCGAACAGCGGATGGCCGCTCGGGCCGCCTCCGTCGGTGATCGCGATCCCCAGGTTCACGGTCCAGGAGTCTTGGGGCTCCTCGGACAAGGGCTCGAACGTCATGAGCGAGAGGTTTCCCAGCAGGTAGGGAAGCTGGGAGTCGCCCTTCATGCTCTTCACTTCGCCCCGCGGAGTCACGATCAGCTCGTTGGTCGTGGTCGTCGTTCCCGTGAACCGGGTGGTCGCGAAGGGGCTCATGGGCGGGCGCGGGAATGCCCCGGGGCCGAACGGGGCGAGCCCGCGCGGCCCGACCCCGCCGCCACCCTCCCTGGGCTTCGACTTGCGCGAACTCTTCAGCCCGCCGTGGTACGTGACCTTCAACTGCTCGCCGGTCACCTCGTCGAACTTGAACGAGATCACGCCCTTGAGCTCCTCGACGTAGTCGTCGGTCTCTCCCGTGATCGTCACGTCGTAGGCGTACGTCTGGCCCTCTTGACCGCGGTACCGCAGCAATTCGGGCGACGCGGCGTGCGCCGACGACGCGGCCAGCCAGACTGCCGTCGTCAGCCAGAACGCGGCAAGAAACCGGAGGAATCGACCGCAGGGAAACATGCTTTCTCTCCTGTGTATCCGTGGGACTACTCAACGATCCGCAACGAATTGACGCTGGATCCGCTCTCCGAAGGCGAAGCCTCGATGCGCCGATAGACGGCATCCAGCGCCCGCCTGACGGCGATCTGCTCGTTCTCGTCTCGCTCGAACAGCGCCCTGTGCAGCACCAGCGCGCTCGCCCGGGTGCCCACCTTCTCGAGCACGGCGTAGACGGCCCGTCGAGTCGGCTCGTCGGCGCCGGCGAGCACCTCGAGCACGGCCGGCTCGACCGCCGGGCCCAGGCCGCGCAGCGACGCGACGGCCGCGGCGCGACGCGCGTCGTCGGCCACGAGATCGGCCAGCAACGCATCGACCTGCGCGGCTCGCTGGGCGGGCGGGTCCGCCTGGCCGCCGGCGCCCCCGCCCCGCCGATCGGCCTCGGCAATCGCCGGCTCGGGCCCCTGCGCGGCGAGCGACGTGGCGATCGGCTCCAGGCGGGGTTCGCTCCGCGCGGACGCGCGGGCCACCCCGGCCGACGACGGGCGCGGACCGGCGGGAATGAGAACCGCCCCGACCGCCACCACAACCGCCACGGACCGCCAGCCGAGTCGGCCGGCGACGGGCAGGTGCGGGTCGAGGATGCGGGCAAGCCGCTTCTTCAGCGGCGACTTCGAGTCGAGCACTCCCAGGGCCAGCGGCGGCTCGGCGTAGCCCAGGATTTCGGCCACCTTGAAAATCGCCGCGCCGTAGGGCTTGCGACGTCCCTCCAGGGCCGACACGGTGCGCTCGTCGCAGGCATCCTCGCGAAGCTGCCGGATCCGCCGGTTCGCCCACCACACCAGGGGATGGAAAAAATAGACCGCCCCCAACAGCCCTTGCAGCAGATTGACGGCCCCGTCCCACCGCTTGACGTGGTACAACTCGTGGATCAAAACCGCCCGTAACTCGCTCGCGTCGAGCCGCTCGAGCACGGCCGATGGCAGCAGCAGCACGGGCCGCCACACGCCGACGACCAGGGGAGTCGCGCACGACTCGGAGTTCCGCAACCCCACGCTGCGCCGTACCCCAACGCGGTGGCAACTATCCGCCAAAAGACGCAGCACCGCCGGATCGACGATCGGTCGGGCGCGCGAAACCCACACGCGGACCTCGAGGGCCGCGGTCAACAGCATCCCACAGCGCGCCGTCACGATCCCCAGCCAGCCGATCATCAACACGACGCTCCACGATACGGCACCCGGTCCGGCAGGCGACGCCGCAACCGCCGCGGCCGGTTTCTCGGGCGCTCGGGCTTCCTGAGAAGAGCGATTCAGAGCACCACCGGGCGGGGCATCCGTCGACGCGGCCACCTGCCAGGGTCGCAGCCACCATCCCCAGCCGGTCGGGAAGGCCAAGCCGGGCGGAGCGAGCAGGCGGACCACGATCAGAAGCCAGAGAACGTAGCGAAACCGCGCCGAGCTTCCTCGTAGCAACACGCCGATCGCGGCCAACGCCACCACCAGCAACGCGACCTGCCAGGAGATGTCGAACATCCACGAGGCCCAGGAACGGGCCGCCTGTTGCAGATAGTCGACGGGCGCCGCGTTCATGGGCGGTTTCCTTGGGCATCGTCCGAATAGCGGTCGAGCATGTCGCGTAACTCGTCGATCTCCTGGGGCGAGAGCCGGCGGCTTTCGACCAGCCGATCGATCAGCGGAGCCAGCGAGCCGTCGAGCACCCGGTCGAACACGTCGTCGACCACCCGCGCCACCACCGACTTGCGCGGTACCTTGGGCGAGTATTCGTAGACGTTCCCTACCCGGCGCGACTTGACGAATCCTTTCGTCACGAGCCGATCGAGCATGGTCTTGACCGTGCTGTAGGCCCAGCCGCGATCGCGTTCGAGCTCGCGCTGGAGATCGCCGGCCGTGCCCTGTCCCCGCGACCAGAGACGCTCCATGACGACCCACTCCGATCGGCCCAGCTCCGCGGACGTATTCTTCACCGTCGTCTCCAACTTGTCGAGAACTCTTTACAATTGTAGTGGGACCGTCCGGGCCGTCAAGCGTTTTTTTTCGACAACAAGATCCTAGCCGGAGGGGGGGTGGCCACCCCGCGAACTGAAAAACTCGTCGAACATGACGTAAGGCATCTTCGGATCCACGTCGACCGCCTTCCAGTCGCCATAATCGAAGGCGATCAGGCCGCCGTCGGGCGTGCCCCAATGCTCGAGCAGCAAGCGGGCCTCCTCGCGAATCTCGGCTTCGATGCCGCGGGGCATGGTCGTCTGGATGTCGACCGTGGCGGCAAAGCACACCTGGCCGCGGAACTGCCCGCCGAACTCCACGAGCCCGTAGTTGCGCGACTGCTGCATGTTGAGGACGTCGACCCCCAGTTCGATGAAGGTGGGCACGAACGGGTTGATCCGGCCGCAACTGTGCAGGATCACGTGCCAGCCGCAGTCATGAATCGCGTCGAAGATCTTCCGATAGCGGGGCGTGAAGAACGCGTCGAGGATCTTCTTGCTCACGAAGGTGCCGTCCTGGGTGCCCCAATCGTCGGCCACGAACAGCCCGTCGATCGCATCGCCGAACCGCCGGCGCAGCTCCTGGCATTGCTCGATCTTGAAATCGACGATCATGTCGAGCACGCGTTCGACCCGTTCGGGATCGAGGTAGAAGTCTTCCATCGTCGCCGCGAACCCGCGGAGCTTGTGCAGGCGCGAGAAGAGCAGGTTGTGGGCGGTGAGCACCACGTAGCGCCCGTTCGCCGCGTCGATCATGGGACCGAGGCGCTCGTAATAGAAGGGGTTGCGCGGATTGGGCGGGCGGTAGCTCTCCAGCGCCGACCAGTCGGCCAGCGGGTGGGCCGTCACTTGGCCGATGTTCTCAAGGCCGGTCGTGCTCCACCCGCACCCCCAGTCGTCGGGACCCGGGTTGTCGAAGAACCAGCCCGCCTCGGCCCGGTCCATCTCCCAGAGGTTGTGCACGTCGTCGGGAAAGCCGGCCATCTTGTGGTTCCAGTGCTGCCAGAACGGCAGGCGCGGCGGCCTCTGGAACTCGATGGCCCGACGAACGATCTCGCGCGATTCCATGACGCCTGTTGCTCCCACCACGAACCACCCACCACCGGCCGCTAACCGTCCACCGCGACTCGCTCCCCACCCCGTTCGATCGACCGGTCGATGGCCAGGCACAGCGCGTGGGTGCGGTAGGCGTCGGCCACGTTGCAGTGCGACTCGCGATCGTCGCGGATGCAGTCGACGAAGTGGTCGATCTCGGCGTCGAACGGATGGTGATGCACGTCGCCCGAGTCGGGCAGGATCGAAGGAAAGGTCGTCCAGCTCGTCTGGCCGGGAAAGAGCTTCTTGGACCAGACGCGGTTGTCGCGGATCGTACCCTCGGTGCCCGCCAGGTCCATGTTGAATTGGTAGGGCATCTGGCAGTCGAACAGGGCCGCGGTCTTGCCGAGGATTCCGCTTCGGAACTTCATCACGGCAACCACGTTGGCGTCGTACTCGAACAGGCCCTTCTGGTTGTTCGAGAAGGCCGACACCTCGACGACCTCGTCGCCGGCGAGCCACCGCAGGGCGTCGACGGCGTGGCACCCGCCCAAAAGCATGGCGCTGCCGCCGGTCTTTTTCCGGCTGTGGAGATCCCAGGCATGATGCGCAGGGCCCAAGCCGTGCCAGTAGTCCATCTCGAGATAGAACAACTCGCCGATCGCCCCGCCGGCAACGAGCGACTTGATCGTCTCGACGGCCGGGTTCCAGCGAAGCACGAAGCTGGCCAGGCTCTTGACGCCGGCCTCGGCCACGGCGTCGCGCAGGGCGCGGTTCTCGTCCGTCGACAGGGCCATGGGCTTCTCGACGAGCACGTGCTTGCCCGCCCGGGCGGCCGCGATGCCCTGCTCGGCGTGGACGTAGCTCGGCCCGCACACGTCGACCACGTCGACCCGCTCGTCGCCGAGCACCGCGTCGTAGTCGTCGCGCAGGGCGCAGTCGAGTCGGTGCCGCTCGGCCAGGGCCCGGGCCCGCTCGACGTGCAGATCGCTGATCGAGACGACCTCGACGTGGGGATTCTTGAGCCAACTGGCGGTATGGGCGCCGGCCACCCAGCCCGCCCCGTGAATGGCCACCCCGAGCCTGCCGTTTCGCATGCGGTCTCTCCTGCAAGCTGCGCGCATTCCTCTTCCGCGGAGAAGGGGGTCAATATACGCCGCGGACGACGGCCGTGCAACCGGCGACTTCTGGGCAGCATCGGGAGACGGCAGACGTGCGGCGCGACCCGCACGCAGGGGTTCGTCTCGGGCGGATCCTACCACCGGATTCTCGGTTTTCCCATCCCTCTCGACGGGGCACGCGCTCTCCCACGCCGCGCAAGCTGTCGGCGCCGGCGAATTTTGCTACGATGTGCGGGAGGAGATCCGTTCGGGCACACCTTGATCGAGGAGTTGGAAGATGTTGCGAGTTACTCTCGGGGAAAGCGAGCTTTCGGTCTCGCCCGTCGCGTTCGGCACCTGGCAGCTCAGCCCGCGATTCTGGGGCGAGCAGTCGAAGGACGAGGCGATGGCGGCGATGAAGGCGGCGTTCGATCGGGGGGTCAATTTTTTCGATACGGCCGACGCCTACGGCGACGGGTATGCCGAGAGCGTGCTGGGCGAGGCGATTCGCGACCTCCCGCGCGACGAGTTGGTCATCGCCACAAAGGTGTTCAACCACTTCAAGCCCGACGCCTCGCGCTACCCGGACCTCTCGCCCGACCACGTCGTCGACCGCTGCGAAGCGTCGCTCGAGCGCCTGGGCATCGAGACGATCGACCTGTACCTGCTGCACTTCTACGACCAACTGACGCCGCTGGCCGACGTGGCCGAGGTGCTCGAACGCCTGTGCGACGAGGGCAAGGTGCGCGCGATCGGGGTGAGCAACCACACGGTCGAGCAGTTTCGGGCCCAGCGCCACTTCGGGCCGTACACGGTGTGCCAGCCGCCCTACAGCCTCATTGATCCGGCCATCGAGGACGACTTGCTGCCCTACTGCCAGGCGGAGGATATCGGCGTCATGGTCTACTCGCCGCTGCACAAGGGGCTGTTAACCGGAAAGTACACCGGGACCGAGACGTTCAACGACTTCCGGCAGCATCATCCCGACTTCCAGGGCGAGCGATTCCAGACGCTCTGCGCCGGGGTTCAGAGCCTCAAGCCCATGGCCGAGGGCTACGGAATGTCGATCGGTCAGCTCGTGGTGGCGGCGACCCTGATGCATCCGGCGATCGACGTGGCCGTGTGCGGCATCAAGACGCGCGCGCAGATCGAAGAGTTGGCCGGGGCCATGGGCAAGACGATTTCGCGGGAAGACTACTTCGAGGTGCGCAAGGCGCTGGCGTCGGAAGCCGCGCCGAAACTGCCCGATGCCCGGGGCGCGCAGAAGTAAAAGAATCGGCCCGGCACGCCGAGGGCCGTCCATTCGCTTGACGCTGCCCGCATTGCCGATTAGGCTGACACTTGGGCGTCAGGGAGGCATCGTAGTCAGGACGGGGGCAGCGCTCTTCTCACGGGGGCGGTTCGGCCAGCCCCGAGGGTTGCCGCGACGGCGGTCACGCGTCGCGCGGTCGTCCCGGGCGGGCCGGAGATTCACGAGGCGACGGATCGACTCCAACCTACCGATTCGAGTTGCGTTTCGTGTCAGACCACATGATGGGCCTCACGATCATCGGCCAGGCACCCTTGGCCAGAGACGCGCAGGGGCGGCTTGTATCGCGCATTGCCACGATCTTTCCGCCGACGAAGACGCTGGTCACCTTGCCGGGAATCCACGCGACCCAGAGGCTGGCCTACCTCGATTGGGTCAACCGACGGCGGGCCGACCAGGGGTTGCCCCCCCTCTCCCGCGAGGAAGAAGACGCCGAGACGGCGGCCTCGGTCGACCTGATCATGGAAGACGACGCGATTCTCATTCGCCCCGACCCGGCGAACATGCCGCTGGCTTTCCAGGCCGACGAACTGCTTCAACGGCTCGTCGCCAAGGACCAGGTCCGATTTCTGTACGTGTGGAACGCTCGGGTGCGCGACGCGATCAAGCGCCGCGGCGAGTGCTGGCGGATCGCCCCGCTGCCCATCTCCGACGACGACATGCGGGAGATGATCGACGCCTCGCGGATCGCCATTGGCGGCCGCGAGATCTACTACTACAACAAGATCGTGGGCACGCGCTTTCTCACCTTTCAGGAGTTCTCGTCCCTGGTGGTCCTCGACCACGAAGAGCTGGCGCGGCATCTGACCGAAATCCAGCAGTTCTCGGCCCGAAAAAACCGCCAGGGAAGCCCCGAGGTCGCCTTCTTCATGGCCGACGAGTCGTTCTCCACGGCCGATTTCGCCCCGTACGACTTCGCGGCGACAGGTCCCGAGGAGCTCAAGGCGATTCATCTCGAGCTCACCCGGCGTTTTCGCAATGCCGTGCCGCCCGAGTACCGCTGGAACGAGATCGAAACCGTCGAGTGGCGGAACGCCATGTGCTCGGCCCTGATGGGCCACGACGAGGAGGTGGTGTTCGAAGAGAGCCTGCTCGGCCTGGGCCCCGAGTTCTTCATGCAAATCCAGTGGTTGCCGGGCGGGCGCATCGAAGAGGGCGAATTGATCTTCGATTCGATCTTCGATTGCACCGGCGAGCCGAGCGGCGACCTTCCGTTGGCCGGCCTGTGCGACGAAAAGCCGCGCGGATTCATCTACAACCTGGTGCGGGAATACGGCGATCTCGAATACATCAACATCGGGCGGGTCGTGGCGTCGCTGTCGCGCCGGCCCAAGTCGGCCGGGCGGCGCGACGTCTACCTCGTCGAACTCAAGCAACGGGGCCGCGACAAGGAGATCGTCCACATCATCCGCATGCAGAAGTGGGGGGTGCGCGAACATCTCGACGAGGGCTACGACCTCCTTCGCGCCATCATCGATACCGAAGAGTACACCGAGTACGTGCTCGACCGCCGCCTGGGTTGCCGCCAACTGGGGATGAACCTGCCCACCACGGTCACCGCGCGCAAGATCATGGAGAGGTATTCGGGCAGGCAAGAGCACCTCCGGGGCATCACGATCTGGTCGCCCTACTTCGAGCGCGATTACATCGGCGGGATCGCTACCGACAAGATCCCCGATCACCACTTCGAAAACGGCGAGTTCGCCGTCGCCTTCGCCCGGCTGTTGGGGCAGGCCGCGGCCCCCAACATCGTCGTGGGACGATGCGATCTCGAAGGTCGCGTGCTCTTCGACGACGGCGACGAGGTCGTGCTCGTCGACCGGCACGGCATCCCCCGGGAGATCGTGGTCTCCGACCAGACGGGAACGTTCGCCAACTTCCGGAGCGACCTGCGCGAGTTCGCCCCGGAGTATGCCCGCCCCATCATCCGGCGGATTCATCACGTGCCCGACGCGCACGAGTTCGCCGCGGTCTACCTCGACGCCTTCCGCGACCGCTTTTTCGCCATCCAGCGCGAGTACCGCCGGCGCAAGCGGGGTTTCGACAATCTCTTTCGCCACCGCGAACTCGACGAGGGAGGCAGCTTCGCCTACCGCTGGCAGTGCGTGCTCAGACGCCTCGACCAGGCGGACCCGAACGAGCTGGCGGAAGTGATTCGCACCGACCTGCTCGTCAAGTGATGGGAGCGTCGAATTTCCAGATCGTGCTCTACCAGCCCGAGATTCCCCACAACGCCGGGGCCGTGGGGCGGACCTGCGTGGCCCTGGGGGCCAAGCTCTGGCTCGTCCGCCCGCTCGGGTTCCGCATCGACGACCGCCGCGTCCGGCGCGCCGGCCTCGACTACTGGCCCCACCTCGAATGGCAGACAGTCGACGACTGGAACGCCCTGCGGGGGCACCTCGGTGACCGCCGGTTCTGGTTCCTCTCGAAGACCGCCCGCACCGCCTACACCGACGCCCGGTTCGCCCCGGGCGACGTGTTCGTGTTCGGCAGCGAGTCGCAAGGGCTGCCTCGCTCGATGCTCGACGCCGCCCCCGACCGCTGCCTGCGCATCCCCATCCGGCCCGAAGCCCGAAGCCTCAATCTCTCGGTCAGCGTCGGGATCGTCGCGTTCGAGGCCCGGCGGCAGATCGCCGAGGGCGGGGGCGCACCGCAACCCGAGCCGCAACGATCGGCCCACGAACCAGCGTCGCAAGAGCAGTAGCCGACGTTCGGCCGGCTTGCGACGCTTCGTTGCCGTTCGGGCTTGAGGCGATCGGAAGACGAGCCGAATCGCGAACCCGAACGGAACGCATCGCCCCGTCGATCGGGACAAGCCTCCGCTTTGCTACCTTCTGCTTCGCGTTTTCACTCCGAGATGCTAAGATGACGCGCGAGGCGATTCCGCCCCGATCCGAGGACGGCCGGTCGATGAAGCGCCTGAACGTGATGGTCGCATTCGGAACGCGCCCCGAGGCAATCAAGATGGCCCCGGTCGTCGAGGCGCTGCGCCGGCACCCCGACCGGTTGCGGCCCGTGGTAACGCTCAGCGGCCAGCACCGCGAGATGTTGGATCAGGTGCTCAGCGTCTTCGACATCGTGCCCGACCACGACCTCGACGTCATGGCCCCGGGGCAGTCACTCGCCGAGGTCGCGGCGGCCGTGATCTGCGGGCTCGATCGCCTGTTGGCCGAGGAGGCGGTCGACCTGCTGCTCGTTCAAGGCGACACGACCACGACCTTCGCCGCCGGCCTGGCGGCGTTCTATCGCCGGATCCCGGTGGGGCACATCGAGGCCGGCCTGAGAACGCACGATCCGAGCCGCCCCTTCCCCGAAGAGATGAACCGGCGCCTCACCGCGCGGCTCAGCGCGGTCCATTTCGCGCCGACCGAGCGGGCCAAGGCCAATCTGCTCGCCGAAGGCGTGGCGGAGCCGTCCGTCGTGGTCACGGGAAACACGGTGATCGACGCGATGCTCGCCGTCATGACGAAGCACCCGATCGGGCACGATGCCTCGGCCGGCGACGCGAAGACGATCCTCGTCACGGCCCATCGGCGCGAGAGCCTCGGCAAGCCGCTCGAAGCGATCTGCCTGGCCCTGCTCGATCTGGTCGACCGGCACGACGACATGCGGATCGTGTTTCCCGTGCACGGGAACCCGCGGGTGCGGGAGATCGTATGCGGCCGTCTGTCGGGCCGCGACCGGATCGCGTTGGTTCCTCCCCTGGACTACCCCGAGCTTTGCCGCCAAATGGCCGGCGCGCACCTGATCCTCACCGATTCGGGAGGCATCCAGGAAGAGGCGCCCACCTTGGGCAAGCCGGTGCTGGTGCTCCGAAACGAGACCGAGCGCCAAGAGGGCGTCGACGCCGGCACGTGCCGCCTGGTCGGAACCGACCGGCAGCGCATCGTCGAGGCCGTCGACCGCCTGCTGGGCGATCCCGCCGAGTATTCGGCGATGGCCCGGGCGGTCAACCCCTACGGCGACGGGAAGGCGGCCGAGCGGATCGTGCGGTACGTGCTGGAGCACTTCTGACCGCGGCACGGGCGCACGGCGCCCGCATCGCGACGACGGGAAACGTCGCCCGCGCAAGCGGCGCTTGCAAATCGCCCCCCCGGCAGGGATGATATCGGCGTGGTCCCGGCGTTCGCCAGTTCGCGCGCTGGGCCGGCATCGACGAACCATCGAAGGGGCCGCAATTTCGAACCACCCCGAAAGGAGCACCAAACCATGTCAAACGACCGGAAGAAGAGCGAAGTGTCGCGACGCACGTTCATGGCGGGGGCCGGGGCGGCCGCGGCGTCGCTTTCGGCGGTCAGCCCGAAGCTCGCCCGCGCCTACGCCGCCAACGCCAAGGTCGATCTGGGCATCATCGGGTGCGGCGGCCGGGGCACCTGGATCACCGAACTGTTCCAGCAGCACGGCGGCTACAACGTGGTGGCGTGCAGCGATTACTTCCAGGACCGCGTCGACGCCCTGGGCGACAAGTTCGGAATCCCCGCCGAGCGCCGCTACACCGGCCTGGCCGGCTACCGCCGGATGCTCGAGCGCAAACTCGATGCCGTGGCGATCGAGTCGCCCCCCTACTTCCACCCCGAGCAGGCCGCCGCCGCGGTCGAAGCCGGGTGCCACGTCTTCCTGGCCAAGCCGATCGCCGTCGACGTGCCCGGCTGCAAGACGGTCGGCCAGAGCGGCAACAAGGCCACCGAGAAGGGGCTCTGCTTCCTGGTCGACTTCCAGACCCGGGCCGACGAGTTCTTCATCGAGGCCCTCAAGCGGGTGCACGCCGGGGCCCTGGGCAAGCTGGCCTTCGGCGAATCGACCTACCACGCCAATGTCCCCTGGGCCAGGCAGATCGAGTACGCCCGGCAGAACACGCCCGAAAGCAACCTGCGCGCCTGGGGCCTCAGCCGCGTCCTCTCGGGCGACATCATCACCGAGCAGAACATCCACACCCTCGACGTGGCCAGTTGGATCATGAACCGGGCGCCGGTCTGCGCCTACGGCACGGGCGGGCAGATGGTGCGCGACTACGGCACCTGCTGGGATACGTTCAGCGTCGTGTTCCAATACCCCGACAACGTGGGCGTCACGTTCAGCTCGCGCCAGTTCAACGGGCACGGCACCCAGCCCGAGGGCATCCGCAACCGCATGTTCGGGTCCGACGGCGTGCTCGAAACGTGCTACGGCGGCGACGTGCTCATCCGGGGCAAGAACTTCTACCGGGGCGGCAAGTCGCCGGGCATCTATCGCGACGGGGCGGTCGCCAATATCGCCACGTTCCACGCGAGCATCCAGAAGGGCGAGTGCGGCAACCCGACCGTGCCCGAAAGCGTGCGGAGCAACATGCTGACGATCCTCGGCCGCACGGCCGCCTACGAGGGCCGCGTCGTCACCTGGGAGGAGATCGACCGCAGCGACGAGAAGCTCGTGGCCGATTTCTCGGGGCTGAAGGACTAGACGACCGTGCACGATTCCCGAGCGCGTTGAGCCGTCACGTGCGGATCGACGAGACCGACCACGTCACGCCCGGCACCATGAGGTTCATCGGCCAGGTGCCGCCCGAGGCGATCGGATGCCTGCCGGTGGCTCGCATGCGCACGCGATTCGACCACGACCGCCAGATGACGACTTGCTTCGGCGCTGAATCGTGGAAGCTTCCCGGGCGGACTACGAGGGAGATTGCGTCTCGCGGTGGGGGCGTGTTGTACGCAACGTGCGCGCAGGACGTCCTCGCTCCGTGTCACGCAAGCGCCCAGATGAGCTGGGCCGTCCGCTGATCGACGCGCCCACTGCGAAGCAGTCCGCGTTCGTGAAAGTGTTCCTGCAGCATCCGAACGGCCGCTTCGGTTCTCGCGCCGTAGTCACCATTGGGCGTTCCGACGGAATAGCCGATTGCGTGCAAGTCCCTTTGAATCGCTTCGACGGGGTTCCCGGTCACGGCCGGCCGGCGAGCGCCTCCGAACCGCCGAGTCCCGTCGTTATCTCCAGACCGGAAGGCTCCTCCGGGAACCACTTGGAAGAACCCGCCGTAGAGGTCCGGCGCGGGAGGGCCGGCCATCTGGTGGATCCCCAAGCTCATGTTTCGCGCCTCCAAACGCGACCATTGGAACGTGGTGCCCGGATCGCCGCTTTTGCGCCCCAATACGCCGCTTCCTCCCGCCGCCGTTGCCACGTCGCTGTGGCCCACGATGCGGTGCCGTGCAATCGTCGGATAGGCTCGCAGCAGCGATTCCAGCAGATCGAGAAGCGAGCCATACTGGGCCTCGGGATAGGGCCCACTGCGATGCACGACTTCGATGCCGATCGAGTTTCCCGTCACGTTCGTGCGTCCGGTCCAATACGACGCCCCTCCCACGTGGAAGGCGGCCAGGTTCTCCTGGACGAGCTTCACGACCTGTCCGTCGGTGTCGATGAGGTAATGGGCGGTCGCATTGCTCGAGGAGTTCATGAACCAGTTCAAGGCGGGGCCGATCTGTGGGCCGCCGGTATGATGAACCACGATCAGATCGATCCCAACGCCGCCGCGCGGCCGGTTGTTCGGCGTGCGCATCCACACCGGTTGCAGGCGAATGATGACTCGCGGACTTCCGGCGAGTGTGACGCTCCCATTTCTTGTGTTTCCAGCGGCAATGGTGGCGCCGGTCACCCGCCCTCGCCTTGTGGTGATCGCGACTTCCAGGGACCGGAATACGCGCTCCGGCACCGCGCCGGCCCACGTCATCGCGGGGCCCGCGACGTCGGTGGTCGTATGCGGAGCGGTCACGCGCAGCGTGTGCGTTCCGTCCGCCAGGCCCGTCGTGTCAAGCCGCACCACTCCATACGCGTTCGTGTTTCCCGCGATTGGCGTGTCGTCGATCGACACCGCGGCGTTCCGGATTCGGTCGGAAGTCATGAGGCGGTTCTCGACGCGAACGTGAACGTAGGTAGGCATGTTGCACCAGATCTCGGTTACAGGAGGGTAAGTGGCACGCAGCAGGCGACATTGTGACGATCCACCAGTCGCGCCATCGGCGCCGCGCGACGTGCTGCGTCGAAGAAGGGATAGCTCGCGACTTCACTCATGAAGCCCGTTGCCGACTGGAGGTAGATCCTGCCGTCGGTGTTCAAGAGGTCGATGACGCCCGACCACCCCGCCGTCAGCACCAGCCGGCGTCCGTCGGTACCCCGCCAAGTCTCGCCGGATTGAACCTCTCCCCAGATGCCGCCGATAACGAGTCTCGTTCTTGGATCGAGGAGTTGTGCCGCCGATGCCGAATCGAGTACCACGGGGTCGTGACGTCCCTGAGGCCGGCCCTTCTGTCGGGGTGTTGGCTGGGGCAACGGTTCGAGGGTATCCATTCGTTTCTGCCGGCAAAGCGACTCGAGCATGGGGCCGTCAGGATCCACATGTCCGTTGGGCCGTTGCATCTTGACGCGCTTCTGCTGGAAGCACTCAATCGCTCTGATTGTGAGTGGTCCGGCAATCCCGTCGGGTTCGGGCGCGTTGAGGGAGGGCTGAATGTGTTGATTGAGCATGCGCTGAACCCGCCGAACGTCCTCCTTGTATTTCTTACCCCCATGCCCGACCGATCCTCTGATGGTTGCCATCGTTCACCGCGACTTTTCCTATGGTCACAATCCACAGCGTCTGCTTTTGGATGTTTAACGGCGAAAGAAGTGGGCGTAAACCGCATCTCCATCCACCTCGCGCCAGCCTCGGCGCGTGCAGGCTTCGAAGTATCGGCGTTTTTCCGATCTGCTCATGGCCCAGAAGCGCTTCTGCGCCAGGCCGAACCAGTTGACCTCGTAGGCCGCGATAACGCCCGCGTCGCGCACGGATTCGACCAGCGTCAGCGCGCTTTGCAGTTGGCCCGGATCGCCGCCGTCGAGGAAGCTCTGCAAGTGGCGAAAGGCTCGCCAGAGCGTGTTTGCCCGCTGACCGTGCGGAGGGGCCACGATGGGAAAATCGAAGGTCGTGGCGCCGACGTCGCGGAAGTATTCGAGCATGCGACCGGGGTCGGGGGAGTGGGCCTGCCGCGATTCGGCCGTCGGCCCCTCGAACAGGTTGTAGCGCTGCCAGCAGATTCGCATCTCGAGGTCGTCGCGGTCGGCGAGTTCGGCGCTTCCGATCCTGCCGCCGAGAACCGCGTCGACGGTTCGCTGCCGGCTCTGCCGGTCGCCGTAGCCGATGAGACCCAGGTAGCGCACGAGTTCCTCGCGCCGCTGCGCGGCGACCATCCGATTCCAGGTGGCGCGAAGCGTCGACCAGTCGATCATGTGGTGCAGCACCATGCCGGGTGTCTGGCGCCAGCCCGGCGGCTGGTTGGGGCGACGGCCTCGCGGCAAGGTTCCATCGGGGTGGAAAGACATGGCTGGCTCCTGCGCTGGAGGCTTGGGGTTTCGTTTTTCATCGTGCCGAATGAAACCACCTCCCACGTTCCACTTCACCACCGCGTTGCGTCGGCTCGATCGCACCTCCGGGCCTGGTTCCTTGGGCGTGCCGCGCGACTAGAAGTGTGCGATCTGCGCGGTGCGACCCGGCTGGGCGCCGGCCCCTTCGTACTTGGCGATGAACTTCTCGTACGACTCGCCGTAGTCGGCTCCCATCCAGGGATCGAGGATCAGCATCATGGTCGATCGCATGTTCCCGTCGCCCTGAACGCCGTAAAGCATGCGCACGTGGCCGCCCGCGAGCGAGTTGTTCAGCCCGTGGATGGCCAGCGGACCGTGCGACTTGAGCATCTCGGCCCACTCGGAGATGGGAAAGCACATGAGAGGCTCGACGCGCATTCCGGCGTCGCGGTAAAACGTCGCGGTTTCCTGCCACCCCAGGCCGCGGTTCTGGTCGAACTTCGCAAGCCATTTCGCTCCCACGCCGGCCACGAGCTGGCGCGCGTCGACGCTCTGCTGCCGCTTCCACGAGACCATCATGGCGTAGGTGTAGGCCCAGCAGAGCTTGTTGTGGCCGAGCTGCAGTTGATCTCGCGCCGCCACGAGTCCCGGCACCACGTATCGACTTCGGGCGGGTAGCGCAGGCAGGTGCGGGCCGGCGCCGGGCAGATCGGCATCCAGCGCCCGCATCGTGTTCCTGCCGACCACGCCGTCGCTCGTGAGGCCCTTGCCCGTCTGGTACCTCTTCACCGCGCGCCGCGTTTCGCTGCCGTAGATGCCGTCGGGCGAGCCGTACTTCTTGAGGGAGACCGTCATCGGGTCGATGCCCAGTTCGATCATCGACTGCTGAATCAATCGCACGGCGTGGCTCCGCTCGCCGTATCGCATCGGGGGGTTGTTCTTCTCGGCCTGCTGGAGCCGACTGCTCCACCGAAATCGGGGGGACGTGAGGGCCATTTCGTTCTCCTCCGCAACACTGCCGATTCACGGTCTACCGTTTGTCGATCTCGCGCGAGTTCGTCCTCGCTACGAGGCTTGATCCATCCGGCGTTCGGCAGCGGCCAGATCGATCGGCGTCCCGCGGAACGTGTTGGCGAGTCGGAGCGGTGTCTCGGATTGACTCACCCGGACGACGTACGTCGTGTCGGGATCTTTGCTCCACCAGGGCGCGTCACGGTGCGTCGCTTCCATTTGCCATGCGTGGGCGAGTATCCACCGTTCGTCGGATCGGCGGCGCACGAGCCGATAAGCGGGACCGGTGCGGTACGCGCTCATGTATTCCTGGGGGCTGGAAGCGTACCACATCCGGTTGTCTCCCGGCCCTTCTCTCATACCGAGGTAGATGCGGCGGATGATCTCACAGAGGCGACCGAACCCGTTCTGCGTCCGGCGTCGAATCACGGCGTGATCCGTTTCGACGAGGCCTGCCGCTTTGATCAACAGCCTGCACTGCGCGATGGCATGGTTTTCATCGCGGAACTCGCGGCGTGCCCAGTGCTCAGCGATCTGGCGTACGATGTTCTGCGCCAAAGCGCTATCACGAAACGTGCGTTCGATCGAATCGATTCTGCGCTGGAAGTTGTCACGCAGTTCGTCGTACCGTGCGCGCAGTTGACTGTTGTGGGAATCAATGATGGTCTCCCGCAGGGCGGAGAATGCGGCCTGCGCCTGGCCCACCCACCACTTCTCCGCGATCGATTCCGTCAATCGGATAATCGTCGAAGCCGACGACCTCGGGAACAACTCCTTGGTGGCATTCATACCGAAGTTGAACCACGCATAGCCCTTCATTTCGTCATCGATTTCAGGATAGGTTACCGCGTGCAATGCCCGCGTCTGATGACCGTGCCACAACTGCATCTCCTCTTGAAGTGCATGGCCGATCCATCCAACTGTCAAACGAGCCATGGTTCACACCTCCCATGATTCTGCAAACCGGACTGTCCGCGGAACACGCACAAACCGCACCCCGAGGGCACGGACCGAACCGATGTCCGTGAAGCGGGACGCCCGCCCCGCGACGTGATCGGTGAGACCTGTCGCCGCCTGGAAAGCACGCGACCCGGCCGTCGCCGACAACACGCCCCGGACATGGGGTTGTCAAGTATTCCTTGCTCTTCTCGTTCAAGACGGGGCTAGTCGCACGACTTCTGCCCCGTCTGCGAGTCGTCGGCCTGGGCGGGCGACGCCTCCTGGGCCGGTTGCGGGCTCTGGGGCCGGGCGCCGACGGGGGAGACGGGCGGACCCGAGCCGCTGTTGATGTTCACCAACGGACCCCCGGTCACGAAGATGGCGGCCGGGGTGATCGCGATGCTGCTGCCCCCGCATTTGAGCTCGATTCCCGCCGTGGCCTCGATGAGAACCTGCATTCCCTTCACGTGAACGGTCTGCATCGCCTCGAGGGCGTAGTTGCCCAGATCGAGCTTCTCGTAGTGGTCGCCCGTCTTGATCTTCACCGAGAGGTTGCCGGTGATCTCCTCGTTCTGGTCGCCCTCGACGGCGACGTGCAGGCCGTCGGGGCCGACCTTTCGCGATTCCTTCTTTTCGACCACGACGTCGAGGTTGCCGCCGCCCTGTTTCCCGCCGCCGACCTTCAACTGGTAGTCGCCGCCGACGTGCTCGACCTGGTTGGCCTGCACGATCACGTGCTTCTCGTTCTCGACGAGCTCGCGGTGGTCGTTCTTGACGCGGGTGTCCATGTCCTTCTGGGCGTGGACGAAGATCTGCTCCTCGCCCGCCTTGTCCTCGAAGCGCACCTCGTTGAATCCGTCGCCGCCCTTCGACGAGTTCGTCTTCAGGTAGGTCTTTGTCTTCTCGTCGGGCAGCCCGTAGGCGGGCATCTGGTCGGCGTTGTACACCTGGCCGGTGATGACGGGCCGATCGGGATCGCCCTCGAGGTACGAGACGATGACCTCTTGCCCGACGCGGGGGATCGACATGAACCCCCAGTTGCGTCCCGCCGACGCCTGGACGCAGCGGATCCAGCAGGAGCTTTTGTCGTCTCTCTTCCCGTAGCGGTCCCAGAAGAACTGCACCTTGACCCGGCCGTACTTGTCGGGCCAGATCTCCTCGCCGGCCGGGCCCACGACCACGGCGGGCTGCGAGCCCTGGATGGTCGGCTTGGGCGTGATGCGGGCCGGGCGCAAGGCGATCGAGTCGGGAACGCAGCGGAACGTGTTGCGGTAGGTGACGCCGGTCGTCTCCGAGCCGGTGCTGTAATCGCCGATTTTCGCCGAATGGGTCACGCCGGTGATCACGTAGCCCTTGCCCGTCTCGGCGCCGCTGATGTGCGCGCCGATCGTGAATTTTCCGCCGGGGGTGAAGCTGCGGCAAACGCTCGAGCCGGCCACGACGTCGTAGGGGACCTCTTCCTCCTCCATGCGAAGCTGCACTTCGTCGTCGCCCTCGCTCTTTTGGGTGTATTCACCCGGATAGTCGAAGATCTCGTACCGGTCGATGCCTTCCAGATCGACGACGCTCTGGGTCTCGGCCTTGAGGTCGGTCTTGGGGGTCTCGAAGTTGTAGTCGGTGTGGCACCATTTGCCGGGGCGATACTCGAACTGGTGTTCCCACCCGGTGATCAGGTCGAAATGTCCGGCGACGTTGCGGCGGAAGGTGACTTCGCCGTCGGCACAGGTCTCGTAGGCGCTGGGGTCGTCGCCAAGCACCATCGTGTGGCTGCCGTCGCCGTGCTGGAAGAAGTAGAAGATGCCGTACTGCTCCATGAGCCGCGAGACGAAGTTGAAGGCCGTCTCGCGGTACTGCACGCAATATTCGCGCGTCGGATACGACTTGGTCAGGGCGAGGCGATAGTCGGAAAACCCGAGATCGCCGAAGACCTCTTCGAGGATGTCGGGGATGTTTTTGTCCTGGAAGATGCGGCAGTCGGCCGCGCGCGTGAGCAGCCAGAGGGCGGGAACCATCTCGGCGCGGTACGCGCTGAAGCGGTCGCCCGTGCCCGTGTACGAGAATCGCGAGACGATGCCGTGGAAGTACCGCTCCGACCCGTCGGGATGCTCAAGCGACACGGTGACGTTCTTGCCGACGATCGACTTGGGTTCGATCCAGTCGTCGTCGGACCAGAGTTCGAGGGTATAGCGGAACAGCCGGGAGAACTCCTCCTGGCCGTGCAAGGATCTCAAATAGAGCTTGTCTTTGCCGAGCGGCGTCTTGACCGAGATCCGGTGCTGTTCTTGGGTGTACTTGGCCATTTCCAGATCCCATCATGCGAGAGCGGCATCGACGCCGGACGCAGCACGATTGCCGCAAGGTGCCCGGGATCCCCCGGGCCGACGCAGGGAGACGACGTGGGCAAGTCCGCGTCGAGCGGGGGGCGGGCCGGGCCGCTCCGGTCGAGACGGCTTTCCGGGAGAAGACGGCGTGAACGAGTCGGGTGAGGCGGCGCGCGCCCTCACCCGACTCCGATTCACGCCGTGTGTCCGATCCATTGTGTCACCCGGTCCGGGCGAGCGCCCGTCGAGCCGACGGGGGCCGCCGACTACGCCGACTTCTGCGTCTGGTACTTGGCCGGGAAGTTGCCGTCCTCGTTGCCCATGTTGTTGAACTTCTTGTACGTCCACTCGATGTCGGTGTAGTTGAGGGTGATCTCCTCGGTGGGGACGGGGTCCTGGCTGCCCGACCCGTGGAAGCTGTAGCTCGAGATGATCACGTCCTTCAGCTTGATCTCGAGGTTCGTGACGTTCTTGTCGTTGATCGTGCTGCACAGGTGAATCAGCACTTCGTCCATGTACTTGCCGTTGGCGCAGGCGGCCGCCAGGCTGGGAGTCGAGCTGTCCCAGGTCTTGACGACAACGATGTCGCCCAGCGACGTTTCGCCGTTGCTGCGCTGGACGCCCGTGGCCGCTTCCTGGATGGAGCGGTGAATCGGCAGGCTGACCGACTCCACGTACACCCACTTGTCGTGGCCTTGCTCCTGGCTCTCGCCGTCGATGTCGGGCATCTTAATGTAGGCGGGCATGACAACCTCCAAAGCAAATCGGATGGGGAACTTGACACGGGCGATCAATGCCCCACGTGCACTCGATCGCCCAACCAATTCTGCGACGACCCAGAGCGTGCCGAGCGGCCCTGGGCGGGCCCTTCCGGCGCCCCTTTACCCGATATGATCGTGGCCCGGCCCGAAAAGTTGCGTGAATCTTTCTCGCATTTCGCCGCGGCCGGAAGCCGAGCCGTCAGAACCGTTGGTAGACGAGCCAGCCGACCAGGGCGGCCAGCCCCGCCGCCAGGAACAGGTCAACGGCCGCGAACCACTGGGCCAGGCGGCGGTATCGAGCGTCGCGCGCCAGGGCCGCCCGGCTCCATTGGATCTGGGCCTCGGCCTCCTTGGCCCTCTCGAAGACGCTCCGCACGAACGCCTGGCGCTCCTCCCTCTTGTCGCCCGCGGCCGCGAAATAGCACCCGACGACAAATAGCGGCTCCAGGCCGTTCTGGCCCTCCCAGTCGCCCAGGCCGTCGGCGACGACGGTCTTCAGCCGCGACAGGAACTCGCCGCGCGTCTTGCACAGCAAACAGTAGAGCATCTTGTTGCCCGTCGCCTTGCGGAGCGAGTCGATATTCTTGAAAAGGCTGTAGATCTTCGCCTCGAAGGCGCCGCAGGCGTGCGCGGCCAGGGCCTCGAGCCGCTCGGCCATCGGGGGGATCTTCACGTCGAAGCCCTTGCCGAACCGCCGGTTCTCGGCAGCCTCGGGCCCCACGCGGCGCGCAAGCTCCAGGAAACCCGGCTCCTGCTCCATCCCGCTGACGAGCACCGTCAACGGAAACCGCAACTCCAACGACTCGAACAGGGTTTCCGCGTCGCGGCGCACCCCCTCCTGCATCACGTCGCCCTTGACGTCGCGCTGGATCAACTGGAAAGGAAGCACGAGCAGCACGCCGTTGATCGGGCAAACCGGGGCCCGCTCGCGCCGAATCAGGTGGCAGAGAAACCGCAGACGCGATTGCTCCAGGGCCTTGGTGGTTCCGGGTATCTGCAAGGGCGCCGAAGGCTCGGCAGCCTGGGCGCCGGTCAGCGAGGCGGGGTCGTCGGGAATCGCCTCGCCCGAGATCGTGTCGGTCGACACGGGAGGCGACGCCGGCCTCGGCTCCGGGCGCTTCGCCTGTTGGCTGAAGAACGTCTCGCGATCCATGTCGAGGGTCCCACCTCCCGCGGAGGGAGCCGACGAGAACTCGTCGGGCCCGGCAAGGGCACGGGCTTCGGGGCTCTTCTCGGCGATCTTGCACAGGGCGCCGAGCACCCCGACGCTGGTGCAGGCCACGTAGATCGCCTCGCGGTTGGCGTACCAGTGGATCGGGTGGATTCCCTGAGGAAAGGCTTCGAAATCGAAGGCCTGCCCGCTCCCCTCGAACAAGGTCTTCTCGCGTGCCTCATCCTGCGAGCCGAGCACCAGAAAGAGGGGGATCTCGGAGAGATCCAGACCGTGCCGCGCGAGTTCCGCGACCCCTTGGCTCCACGCCCATTCGATGTCGCCATACGGTGAGGCTTCGCCCTCCAACCAGAGCTTCACCAGGTTGTAGACCACGATCGGAATGGCCACGAGCAGAACGGCGATGAGGACCCACCCCCGAGGCCCGCGAAACAGCTCGGGCACGGTCGCATACTCGTAAAAACGATAGGCCACGAAGACGACGGCCACGACGAGAACCAGGAAGATCGCCACGGCCAGGGCGATCCGAGCGGGCAGCGAAATCGACACGCCCGAGGGCTTCTTGGCGGCCCGGAAAAGTCGGCCCGGCGAATAGATCAGGCTCCGCAGCGGCGAAAGCAGCCGCGACAGGATTCGACGCAGATAGCTCCAGAACATGGGCCACTCCTTGCGGACTCACTGCCAGGGGCGAAACAGCAGAGCAACGATCAGGCCGGCCACCGAAAGCACGAACGCGCCGAGCAGGGCCCACAGAAGCCGGAACGCCCCGCGCAAGGGAACGGCCGTTTCGATCGACACGGCGCCGGTCGTGTCGATCGGAGGAAGCCCCCGCCCCAGTTGGATCGACACGGACGTGTTTCGCGCCCACGTCTCCAGGTCGGCGGGAAGGCCGTTCATGTCGGCCAGCACGGCGGCTTCCGCGGGCTCCAAAGCGTACAGCCCCCGAAAACCCAGCACGACGCACACGTAAAACACCTCGAGCGCATCGGGGCGCCGCCGATCGTGGGCGATGTTGCGAAGCCGCACCGGCAGCGCCTCGGTCTCCTGCGCCTTCAGCGAGTCGCCCCGGGCGAGCTTCGCCACCTTGAAAAACATCTCCGCTCGATCCATCGAGCTGAAATGCTCCCATTCGAGCGTGTTTCCCACCCACCAATCGCGGTGGGCCCAGGACGCGTTGATCAGCGACTCGTCGATCCAAGCCACCAGGGCGTACTTGGCCAACTGCCAGGCGTCGGTGTTGCCGAGCTCCGATTCGGCCGTCTCGAGCCAGCGGTTGATGTTCTCGCGCTCCTCCTCGGGCGAGAGGTCCTCGCCCAAGTCAATTCGCTCAAGTCGCTGCAGGACGTTGAGGAAGA
>Ga0334899_1000446_pt1 | contig 52679 bp, 52 predicted proteins | sample GraSluR3_MG_FD_207219 | JGI IMG/M metagenome (GOLD analysis project Ga0334899, IMG submission 207219) | Sludge microbial communities from methane-producing bioreactor in Wageningen University, Netherlands - Granular Sludge_8_08-R3 | ecosystem: Engineered > Bioreactor > Anaerobic > Unclassified ...
GTAGCAACTTGGTGTGGGGTGCATCGGTTGAAAGTTCGGGCTGTCGAATGAAACGAATGGTGATACCGCTCTGAACAAGCTTATCAATCAGGTTTAGGGTTTCTAGCATATTTCGCCCAAGTCGGCTGAGTTCTGCCACCAGTAGCATATCTCCGCTTTGCAGGGTGTTTAGCAGTTGCCCTATTTTTCGCTGCACAGGGTCTTTCTTAGATGAAATTTCTACCTCTATAAATTCATCTATGATGATTTTATTGGCATTGGCGTACTCAAGCAACAAGTGCCGTTGTTTTTCAAGGTCTTGCTTGAGGGTGCTAACCCTTATGTAGCCTATGGTTTTCATTGTATTTAACAATTACATCTGTAATTGAAGTATATTTTAAGCCGCATTTCAGCATCATCTACGAAAAGCCAGTCGGCGATTTCGAGAAAGTTTAGTTTAGTTAATCTACTAGGAACAAGATTAGAAACTGTAGGCTTAAGAGAAGGATATAAAAGTACTATAAGGCTTAAAATTTTTTCTTTTCGTTTAAGTATGCCCTCTTCAGATGAATGACTATCAAGTTTAAGTAGGCTACCAATTTTATCTAATATTTTAAATTTTTCAACAAGACAATTTTTATCAATGTTGCTATTAATAACTTGAAATGATATTTGGTTTAGTAGTTCCCCTGTTCTGAAAATAATATCAAATTTATCTTGTTTGTGTTTATTTACAGAAAACAAGGAAGTATTAAAACCTAAAGATGAATTTTCTAATTTATCAATCATATTTTTAGAAATTTTGTTTCTACCTTTAATAATATGGTAAATGCTATCGGGGCTTTTAAGACCCAATATTTTTGAAAGTTTGTATGGTGTTATGTTTAACCTAATTAGTTCAGCCATTAAAACTTCACCATCATTATCAAATGTTTCCATAATAGAAATTTTAGTTTTCATCAGCACTTAATTTTCCAGCATTTGCCCTGTACCAATCCGCGCACTCCCTTAGTAGTTCCTCATCGGGCTTGCCCTCCAAAATGTAGATTTGGGCGGGTATGGTTTGGCGAACCCAGAACAGGGTAAGCGGACAGGAGCAAACAATGTAAAGCTCCATCGCTTTATGATCGGGTGCAAACAAAAACTTGGGGTAATCGGGAACGGATATTTTTATAGGTATAGGCATATTTTTAAGTATTAAACTTTGTCTGCTAAATTAGGCACACACACATTGCTGTTGGCTACAAGGTTAAGTCCACATTTGTTTAAAGTATTCATAATATCAAATATAACACATCAAAGATATTATATTTAATCATATAAATCAAATATATCAAAGATAAATAATCTATATAATATCATAAATAACGTTCAATATATTTGGCTATCAATACCCTTGACTTTGGGGAGAGGGTGGACAATGGGGCTTTGTTAGCTTTACATAGCCCTTTTTCTTGCTTCTATATGTGGATTATTAGTATATTTGTTCTATCAACAATCTGATAAACTGTACTATATTGTTCCACGTGAAACATTAAAACCTTAATTATGAAAGCATTAACAACAGAAACATTGGCCGAAAAAATTAACAGCATTTATTTAGGTTATATAAATGGCAGCCATATTTTTAATTGTGTGCTAACCAATGGTAAACTTGATAAATTGACCTATGATTTAATCAAACTTAAAGCAAGAGGTAACGCCAAACTGTTTTTAGATGGTGCTATAATATTAGGCATTAAGCAACTTGAGGAACATAATATTCCTGTTTTACATTATGATAACTTAGTTCTAAAATTCTCTAAATAATCTATTATAATACGATAACACTTAATTTTACAGCTATGAAGAAAGATAATCTTTTTGACTTTTACAGCGATCTTTTAACTAAAAAAATAACTGAGGATTGGGAAACGCCTTGGTTTGACGTTGGTAGAATGGACTGTAAAAACTATTTTACTGGAAAACCTTACAGAAATGGTAATATTTTCTTCCTGCTTATTGCAACTAAGTTTTATAGATACAAATACCCTTTTTATTTGACTTTCAAGCAGGGTAAAGAACTAGGTTATAGCGTTACTAAGGGGAGCAAAGCGTTACCCGTTTACTATTATAGTTTTACATTTTGGAGAATTGATGAAAGCGGGAAGAAAATAAAAGTTCACCCCAACAAGGTACAGGGCAAATGTTTTGCTACCCTTAGGGAGGAAGGTATTTCGATTTATCCATTTCTTAAGGTTTATAATGTTTTTAATGTTGAGCAATTTGTGAACCTTGAGACAGGAGAAAATCTACTTACTAAGGTTTCTAACGAAATGATTTCTATAGAAGATAAGGATAGTAATGTTGGCACATATGAAGTACAGACATTTGAGGACATTATAAATAACTGGGAGTGTCCTATTGTGGAGGTGGATGCTGTACAAAATATGCTGTACAATGTGACAACTGACACCATAGAACTTACCTCTCGCAACTTGTGTAAAACTATTGAAGCGTTTTATAGTAGTATGCTTCACGAAGTAGCACATAGCACAGGAGCTAAAACGAGGCTAAATAGATTTAGCCTATTTGATGACCTAATGGGGTCAAGAAAAGAATCTTACGCCATCGAGGAACTTGTAGCCGAATTGTCATCTGCTTTCATTATGGCATCCAACAATCTTTGTGATGAAGAGCAGCGTAAAAATTCAGCCAAGTATTTACAATCTTGGGAGGAGAAGATAAAGAGCGATAATAATTTAGCATTTAAGGTGTGCAGCGAAGCATTTAAGGCAATTAGCTATATTGGCGAGAGATTTCCCGAAGCCGTTAACGTTAGTATGTGTATGCACAACTGTAAATCATCACAACCACAACCCCTAACGCCTAATGATGACATTGAATGTTTCGAATAATGTTTTTTTACATCTAACTGAATAAACAAATTAAACAGGAGAAAAAAACTATGGAAGGAACTGGTAAAAAATTGAAATACATCTTGCCCCTTTTGGCTTTCGATAGAGCCTATATAGTAAATGCTGAGGTTAGATATGTTACAAACCCCATAAATAAAAATTTTGGCTGTGTAACTATATTCACTGATATGCAATATAATCCTCTTGTTGAGAATAGTTTGTATAGTAAGTATATGGAAGAGGATGCAGCTATTAAATTATTAACTGATTTGGGTTTTATTTCAGTGGATTTAGATTTTGATTCTAGCAATGTTGTTATGTTAAGAAGCATTAAAGACAAGTTACCTAAAGAATGGGTTGAAACATTCAACCTCTGGGCAAACTTTACGGGTTGAAATGATGTTGAATTTAATCTTATTATAGGAGGTAAAACGATGAAAACTTTAAAAATCACCACAAAATCTGGCAAAGAATTTTATGCCAACTTTTCAACAAAAAAAGAGAATATTCATACACCGTTTCGTATGGATGGTAATATTATTAATCCAAGTATCGAATTATACGAGGATGTGGATGATGGCGACTTAGTGAACGTAGAGGGTATTGGTGAGGTTTATATTCGCAAGTACGCTAGGACATTTATTAAAAGCGGTGCTCTTGTTATTCAATTGTAATCAACCTGCATTGCCCAGGCTAAATAGCAGCTTGGGCAATGCTCAAATAATTTGAATTATGAAAACATCTAAAACAAAAACTACATTTGTATAGGGAATAAAGAGCTTGCATCCACTCGCCAAAGTCTTGCAAGCTCTTTTTTATGCTATATTGCTAAAAATCTAATTCGTCCATAATCCTGTCTATATCTTCCTTTTGAGGTTTTTTCTTGCGAAAAAAGTCCACTGGATTTTTTCGGGTTTAACCGTTTTTTCAAAACGCTTAAATAAAAATCCCTTTTTTTGGATTATCCTATGGATTTATAATTGTTTTTATGTATTTTTGTTTTCTAGTTTTTTTATTGCATTATATAAATCTAATTTTTTTTATTCTATGTTAAGCAAAAGTGAGGAACGTATCTACAAGGAAGCTTTAAAAATTCACTACACACCCCTTTTTAGTAATCTCGCCAGAAAAAATCCCGATGAGATTAAAGAAACCATTAATAAATTTGCTCGATTTAAAGTTTACCTACACGATTATGGACAAAGCACCACCTTTTTATATCTCGATGAAAAGGGGGAAATTATATATTGCAACGGAACCATCCTTCAGCCAGGATTGTTTATTTGTTTAGATAGACTTGTATCTGGTTTTTCTTTGTTTGTTTGGAGAAACGATGCTTTAAACTTCATTCCTGTTCCTTTTCTTGTCTTTGATCATTTTAATAATCTTTAATCTGTATTTTGTATGCCAAGAAAATTTCACATTTCAAAAAAACCCATCAAACCCTTTGATGATGTTCATATTAGAACGAAAGGTCAATTCTTGTATGATTTAAGCCTTTTTTGGGGGAATAAAACCTTAGGGGCAAGTAGCGCTGTTGAAGTTTACATTCAGTCTCGCAAACACGCAGCCTCTCTTTTTGAAAAGGCTTTTACTATTGAGGAAATCAATATTTTGGCTTCGGTTAATCCTAGTTTTTTTCTAAACGTTAACGACCCTAAGCGTTATCTTGTTGACCTTCTTTCTCAATCTTCTTCACCTACTGAATCTTGTATTGATAAGATAGAAGGGTTTAGCCAAATTGAAACTATTTATTTAATGTCAGAAATAGGAAGATTAAATTACATTAGATCATATGCTTATGATAAATACACGCTCCTCTCACAACCTTTAGACGAATTGTAATGAAAAAATTTTTCTCGTTTCCCGTTATTACGGCTGTTATTCTTTTAATTGTATCAGGATGGCTACTTACCGTTGTTATTAACAACGGGTTTTTTCATAAGGAAATCTCGTCATCTACTTACCTTCATTTTTATGAGCACATTAATCCTTTTAATTATTTTTCAGACACACTTGTTTCTTCTTTAAATATTAGCATTAAAGAGGACCATACCACTATAGATGATCTTCTTGAGCTCAAAAAAACCAACCACATTTTGAAATCGGGATTTTATTCTTTGGACATTGTTGATTGGTGTAAGGATGAAGAGGTTTATGTTGAGTATTCTGCCTTTAACACTAAACTTCTCATCAGTTTTAAATATCTTGATATTGACCACCTTCTTCAGGAATCTTTAAACTATAACAACAGCCTTAAAAATAAGTTATACCTAATGCCCAATCCCGAACACCCTTTATTTGAACTTGTATATCAAAACACCATCATTTTTCAATACCTTGCCTTTAATAAGCCTCAATACATCGAGGCTTCTATGATTCTTGTGTTTACCAATGGGCCATCAACGACTTTAAAAAGCATTGAGGTTAATAATATATTTTGATTTTTACCTTAACCTTACAGGGTTAAGTTTTGGCATCTGACTTTCTCCGTGTTTGTAAGAAGCCATTCTGAACCCTTTGTTTTTTTTGTATTCCGAGTGTACTATTGCCCTAAATATTCTTTGCTCTGCTATCTCTTGATTCATTATGGCCACATTTATGGCCATTTTTTTAATCTCTTCCTTTGACTTGTTTTCAATTACCTTACCTGCCTCATATATATTGTCATTAACATCTGATAGTTTGGAGTATAATTCCAATAGAAGAGTAGCTCTCTCCCCATCGCTCATACTTAGCGAATCTATTGTTAATGTCATTTCCATTAGCTCTTTTATCTTATTTTCGAGCATTTCATTTGTTCTTTTTTTAACGAGTGCGTTTCTTAGTTCTTCCTCCTCCATATAGTTCCTCCAACCTGCCGAGACCCCTATAACTTCCGCTATTTGATCGAATCTCCTTATGGTCAAGGTATCTCCCTCCCTGTATCTTGTCAAAAACCTTACTATTGATTTTGAATCACTGCTGACCTTTGTGGAAGGGCGATATTGTATCGCTCTCTTGAAATCTTTTCCCCAATCCTCATCCATATCTATCATATAGTCTGCGGGATTAAGGCTTTCTCCAATTATTGTCTCAGCAAAGTACGCCACATCGTGAATGGTCATATCTTTTATTGCTTTTAACTTTTTTAAATCGTTCCTGATGTCTCTTTGAAGGTTATATATGGTTTGTATCTCCTCTTTTTGCTCCCTGGCCGTTTGAAGTATTTGTATTGTTCTTTGTACTGTTTCCGTTTGCCTTATTAGCTGATTTGCGTAGGCTCTCTTATCCTCTATTGCCTTTAGTTTCATTAAATATTTTGCACCAGGATCGTGAACGGGTGTACCAACCGGAACTTGATCTACGGGCAATTTTGCTAGATCGCTTATGAAATTAATAGGGATTTCCGCTATGGTGTATGTATCTAAGTAATCCTGCGCCTTGCCCCCTAATGATGAAAGTAGGATTATAATTGATACTAGTATGCTTATTGTTGTTTTCATCGTTTTTTAGTCTACTCCAAACATTCTATACGTTTTCTCCATTCCTGCTATTGCAGTTATTAAAACATATTCCCCAGGCTCTATGTTTTTGAATTTCAACAAGTATATATCTTCGGATATCTTTTCGTGTTCAAACTCAACGTATTCTACCTCATCCGTTGTGTTGGAAAACAAGTTTCCTGATGTTGCAACCCTTACAGACCGAACCTTTCGCCTTGTATTTTGTTCTGCTTTAACAAGCCCAAACTGGCGAGTAGGGTGTATATCCTTTTCCCCTCTTATTAGTATTTTAACTTCACCTTTCCACCTCACGCCACTTGCCAACCCCTTTACCTGATTTTCGATTATTGTTTTTCCTAGCGCATAGCCAGCCATAGGAATATAAGAAGCGGCCGAAGCTTTTTTTCTTTGCGAAACACGCTGAGTCTCCATTTTAATCCTATTCTTGTTAGCATCCAACAAATAGCAATCACCCTTATACATATCGTTATAATTCAGGCTATCTTTATCAAGCCCTCCTCCTATTGCTGCGCTTGCGACCAACTGAAACATCATTGTTATCCAAATTACTCTTTTCATAACGATTCTCCTTTATTAGTTGTTTGTACTATTTTTTTTAAAAGTTCACCTATTTTGTAAGGGGTTTTTCTTTTTCTCACAAATACCTCTTCGCCTTTCTCATTAATTATTACCACACTTCCTCCTTTTATTATATTCATTATACCATACGAAAATATAATGGTCATAATTAATGTAACAACGGGATAGTTTGAGTATTTAAAAACCATTAAATATATGGGATATGCTATAACCATTACAACATACATCAACCACATCGTTTTCTTTGGCGATTTACTTTCTTCTGTTTTCATATCAAGTGTTGTCTTTTGTTATTCCCTTTATGGCTGAATCTCCTCCACCAGAAGGCATCCCAACGCCTCTCACACTCCCCAAAGTGTTAACCATTACCATTTGTGCCATAGACATCATAGCACCAAAGAGTTGTTGAGCCACTTGCCCCCCTGCATATATAGTTGTTAAGTACGGTACAAACATATAAAGAATTGCCATTGCTATATTTAACAAGCCAAGGTGAAGGCCTTGACCGCTATGGGGATCAACATACTCTGCATAGGTGAATTTTCCAGTAGGATTCATTATGTGATCATACCCCATAGCTCTTGCATATGCTTCTCTCTCTAATATGTCAACATTTCTTACTATTTCATTTTGTACTGATTGAACTAATGATTCAGAGAATCCAATGTACAGCGCATCAAGGATGTTTAGGGTTAGCAGCCATAAACTTACAGCAAACAGAAGTTTATACCAATGGGATGCTATACCCCTAAATAAAGGAATAGTTTCAAAAAGCAGAGCAAATGGTCCGACTATTATTAAGAATCCTAACATAAGCATTCGACTTAACTCCAACATTGACCGAACCAACCTCACAAATGACACCTCCATCATTGATTTTGTCCATTGTAGTGGTGTTACCACTTTTTCACTTAATGCCTCGTCCGTTGTTTCCTTGAAATTCATTTTTAGGTAAGCCCAGGACTTTTGAACCCAATTACTATCATCACTTTTGGCCACGTTAATATAATCTGCATAGTTGTTTAACATTCGCCCCCCTCTCTGCGACATATAATACTTTATCTTTGAATCGCTAACGGTCTCGAACATATCTGATGAATTTTCTCTTGGAAATATATTCTCAGTAAGGATTCTAGTTACAGAGCCTGTTGTATCTATAATATACTCATAATTCATTAGTAGTATCAACATAAATATATTGTACACAATATACTTGTTGATATTAATTTTTCCGTTCTCTTCCTGTCCAAAATAAAACTTAACGACTCCAAATATTCCTGTTATAACTATAAAAACAGGGATTATTGACAAGCAAGCATTTTTAGCCGTAAATCCCATCCTTGCTATTAATGCCAAAAACTCTGCACTTCCTCCTATTGTGTCCATTCTTTTTTATGGATTATAATTACTAATCAAATTCTTCACCTCTTCGTACACTTTTTCGTAGTACATTTCAACTATTTCGGGCGTTACATTTTTGTTAAATTCGGGTACTTCATATCCTTCGGGGTCAATCCCATACCCATCAGGATAATCAACTAACATCTTAAACCTTGCCTTATAGAATGAATTTTCTCTTCCAACAATTTTTCCGCAAAACTCTCCTATTTTTAGGGAAGCTACATCTTGAGGTTTTATTATCTGTCTTTCCTGAATATTAAACGATATATTTTCAGATTTGCTATTATTGCCTGCGCTCTTGCTTGAGCCAATTGAAGAATTTTCAACCACCCTATCTTCCTTGCCAAAAAACTCAGATATATATTTAAGCGTTTCTCCCTCCGTTGCATTTCCGAAGAATGTATTTCCCAATGATCCCAAGATATTTCTTCTTGCATCCTTTCCATACATTGAATCCATTTGACTTATATCTTGTCCCATATACATTGCACATATTTTGTTGGAACGCCCTGTGCTAGGCAACTCTTCAAACTTTGGTAAGTATAGGGTTGGTGCTTCATCGAGAAGGAAAATAGATTTTTCTCTATTCTTTACATTCATCATTTTTCTTGCCACCGTGATGATTAGGGATATTAATGGTGATATGGTATCAGTCTTCTGCTGATCGTTAACAACACAAAGCATCCCCCTTTTTTCCTTATTGTTTAGGTCAAGGTTAACATCATCTCCACCCAGGACCCAATAAAAATTTTTGTTTTCTAACTTTTGCAACTCGGCCTTTAAAGAACCCAATACCCCTGCCACTTGCTCCATAGCCCCCTTTTCAACCGCTTCCGACACAGACGAGGCTACAGCTTTTGCCATTTTGTCCACCTTTAGCGTATTGACTACCTCCTCTGCGGTTGCATTATTGCAAAAACACACCACGTGAGGTAGATCACAATATTCTGGGTGATTATTTTTAAAAAATATAACCACTGCCTTTAACAACAATATGGCGGATGTAACGAAAAAATCACTTTTTTTTATCCACTCCTTATTCAAGTTCTTCAGTATGGTAGTGACATACTCCTCTATAAAGGCTTCGTCCTTCAAATAAAGTGGATTTAATGGATTTACTCGATGTGAACGCTTGAGGTCGGTGAAGTTAATCACCTTAAAAGGGATATTTTTAAATTGCTCCTTCTTTCTTCTATACGCCGTGTACACCACGTTTGTTAAATCAAAGAATTTGAAGTCATAAACCACCCCTGTCCACTCATTTTCTATCATTTGCACTATAACAGGATGTGCTATTGATGCTGATTTTCCTGCTCCCGCCCCCCCGTTAACAAATATCCCCTGGAACGGGTTTATTATATTTATGTAACCATCGTTGGTTTTAAACCAAAATATTTTATCATCAACCATCCTTTTATTATCGCTTCCCAAGTTAGTTGAAGTTATCGCTACTTTAGGTTTGGATGAAATATTTTTCCCCAACAAAACCGCACTTATTGACCCTCCTATAAACCCTATTATGTATAGGATATTTTTTACATTTTTTTCGAAGGGTATTAAATCTGATACAACGTATAAAGTTCCAAACAAGAGAAAAACCAAGAGATATGTTATCAACTCCATTATTCGCTCGGTTTTATTTTCCCTTCTTCTCATCGACATAAGTTCGCTGTATGAAAGTATCAACACGGCGAAGATGTATAACCCCCTGAATATATACCCATTCTTTTTAAAAAAGAACCAAGCGACACCTCCCGGAGTGTATAGCGTATTTAAACTACCCAGGTTGGGTTGCAGCATAACACCCCCATCAAACACTATTACTATTATGCCAATAATTGCTACAAGAAGGATGTACCCCCTACTATGTTCATTTGACTGTCCCGACATTTTTTATATTTTATGACCCTCGTTTTTCTTAATATACAGGTCCATTTTGTTTATTGCCATCCTAAAGGATTCATTTACAATTTTTTTCTTAGAACCCTTATCTAAACTTGTTTCCTCATTGGCTTGGTACGGGTTTAAACTGTGCGTTTTGCCACCTTCCTCTTTATATACTATTTGTCCATTAGTATCAACGCCTTGACAAACCACCTTTTTCTTATTTTCACCCTCACCAATATAAACTCCTTTCCCTTTAGTCCTTTTCTCCTCCATTTCTTTACCCATAATGTTATCTTCTATTTGTGACATAATGGGTTTGTTTTGCTCCACAAAAGTCTTTAATTCACCATTTTCCTTCTTGTTTATTTCAGATTTTTCTTTATCGTTCATCCTGTTATAGACATCCCTAAATGTTATGTTTTGGGTTATCTTGGTGTTCATTATTTCATCCCTTTCTAGCAACTTCTCCTCCCCTCTGTAAATAACCTCAGGGTTTTTTTCCATCAAAGTATTTCTATTCTTGTTGGTATCTGCCATTACAACCAACTCTTTCTTTTCCTGTATATCGCCGCCAGCCTCCTTTTCGAATACGATCAACTTCACCAGACCATTCTCCTGACGATTCATCTTTTTGAACTCTTCAAGATTAATTTTAATATCTTGACTTAAAAAATCCTCCCCTCTATACCTATCAGAAGCCAAGGAAATGGTTACATTTCCTTGACTATCTGGGGTTATTCCCTTCACCATCTCAGGATCGAGTTCTAGGGCTGCTATGCGCTGTCCGTTATTTAGAGTTTCTCTTTTGAACCCTCCAACAGTTAATGTCTCTTTATTTTTATCTTTTTTTGCTGACTTAACATCCAAACTCCCCCCAACCACAAAATCATCATCTGAATATTCTTCTTCAATGATTTTCTTTTTTCCTTCCAGTATTGTCTTATCCATAACTCTTTTGGTTTTTTAATGATTTGAGGATAACCCTGATCTTATTGTTACTTCGTAATTCCTTTCTTCTTGTTTTTTTTGTTAGCCTGCTCAAGCACCTCTGCTATTTTGGGATTAGTTTTAACGTCTTCCCGCTTTCCCATCTCCTTGGCCAGATCAACCATTTCTTTTGTCGCCAAACCTTTTTTTCTCTGTATAATGGCTTCAACCTTTATCGCATTGTTTGATTCAATGCTTGACTTAAGATTCTCTTTGGTTAGCTGATCTTTTTCCAACTTCAGCATTTCTGGTTTCTGTGTCCAGCCTGTTCCTACATAATTTTTGTCTGCCTGAACCTTCTTCTTTTCGTCCTCAGACATTCCTTTTTTCACCTTGTTTTCATAAACAACAAGATCATCTGTCTTTGCTGTTTTAGGATTTCTATTGGCCACAACCAAATACACATTGTTATAGTCGCCCTCTGGTTTTAGGTCTTGCAGCGCAGCCTTTTTTATTGACACCACAGCCTCAAGGTCAGGATCATTTTTCTTGGGGTAAAGAATAGCAGAGTGTGTCTCTTTTACCTCCACCTTACCATCATCGGTTCTGTGCTCCTGCTCAAACCTCTTTATGCCCACCTTAACAGAGCCATACTTATCCCCTTCCTGCTTCATAACCTTATCCTTGTCTATATTTAAAAGGTATGATTTTTCTGTGGGGTCATTGTTCCACTCCTTCTTATTGGCAAATCCAACATAAAATTCTCTCGACTTCTTCTCTTCATTGTTTTGATTGTTTTGCTCTTCCATAACATTTGATTTGTTTGGGTTAATATTACTTTCAATTATTATACTGGTAACTTTATTCCAGTTGCTTAAATACTGTTTTTGCTTCTCGTAACCAGATAGAATTGTATATGTATCAAACACATTGCTTAAACTCTTTTCACTAACGGAGGTTTTTTCCCTCAAATCATTCACAATTATCCTTAATCATTATTGTTGAGAGGCAACTATCCATTGCGTTAGTAAGCCTATCCTCAATTACCTTTTTATCACTTGTATTCATAATATTTTGGTTTTATTTATTACCAAAAGTATTAAGACCTTCTAATAAAAACAATAGTTTTGAGTATATTAATTCAAATTTTCACCTCTTTATACACATACTCACTCCACGCTCCATCGTTATCCCTCACTCTACACTTAATGTTATGGCTTCCTTCACCAGGTAATACGTGCCTTATTTTTGAGTATTTTTTTGTTCTCAAAGTGTAATAATTTCCAATAACATATTCATACTCCTCTATCCCTCCACCCAACCTAGCATCCCTATCGTAAGAACCCGTAAGGTCAATTTCTATCTCATACTCTGAATAATCATTTATCTTAACAACACCCACTACACAAACGGGTGATTTATTTATAATGCTTTTTAAATTCAGCCTAACAGTCTTTACCTTCCCCATTTGATCCTCAATATTCACCTCCCCATCATAATTACCCAGTTCACTACTTTTAACCATTAGATTTGCTTGTATTTTATTAAGATAACTTCCCTGCTCAATGGTATCGCCTGTCTCGGAAATCAAATAAACCTCCAATCCATTTAAACCTTCTACCCAATACTTAACCTTACCCTCATCGCTGGCCTTTACACCAACACTTCTCCAGACCCCAACTTTAATGGAATCATTAACCTGTATGTACCCATCCACCTCCTCACTATTTGCATCTAGTATGCTTACCTCAGGATACTTATTAATTCTTTCGTAAAGGTTAGGGTTTACCTCGCAAGAGGAAAACCCTATAACCCAAACAAACATCATTACTACAACCTTTTTCATCATTATAGTTTTATTAGTTTATACTTCTTTTGATTAACCCCTTCTCCTACAACCAAAAGATACATACCCCCCACCAATTGTCGAGCATCTATCCTATGAAGATCATATCCGCTTGCGACTATTCTTCCTGATATATCAAGAAGCATAACTCTCTCTCCCTTTAGTCCTTGTATATTGATGTCGTCGCCAATTGGATTTGGAAATACGCTAATATCTTTTTCTTCAACAATCTTTTCTTCATATATCTTTTTGCTATTAAAGTAAATGGATTTACGTTCAATCCCATTCTGCTCATCTGTAAGAACGTATATTGTGGCTTCATTATTAGAAACCCTCTCACATCCGTTCTCATTGTTACTCACCTTCACCTTGACACCATAAAGGCCCTCTTCATAAAAGTAGTGCCAAGGTTTGGGTTGATTACTCCACGCTCCATCCCCAAACATCCAGTAGTATTTATATTTACCAGCCTCATACTCGTTGGTTAACATAAACTGTAGAACACCCCCCTCCATTACCTCTTGTTCATTTACACTTACTACGGGCTGTTCAACCTGATAATTTGTAACCTCCACCTCCTGAACTATATTACATCCATCCTCAGTCCTTACGCTATATAATAACGAGTATTTGCCCCCTGGGGCTTCCGTACCCAAAAACACACCCTCTTCAACATATCTTCCACTAAATATGCCTCCAGCTGGGCTCACATAATCCTTTAGCAACACATCCTCTCCACACACAATAGGGTTTTCATATACAGTTACACTTCCTTCTCCCACAACTTTTATAACGAACACCTTGGCAACGCTACAACTCTCTTCACCCACGGCATATGTTATTTTATGATTACCTATTCCTGCCAAGGATGGATTGAACATAACTCCACTCACGCCAGAACCATTAAAATACCCATCCTTTGGATTAACGTAATCTCTTAGGTCAAGACTTTCGCTATTCAAACACACATCAGGCACTTCGCTAATTTCTATTTCGTAGTCTATCTCCAACACGTTTTCAACCACAACGAATTGCTCCTTAATAAGAACACACCCATCTTGCTGTACCTGATATACAACCCTATGTCTACCAACTCCTGCTTCGTCTGGATAGAACACTCCTTTCCTTACTCCCTTCCCAACAAATGTACCACCCTGTGGATATACATAAGCATCAAGTTCTATCGGTATGTTATAGCATATATTTGGCACTTCATAAAACAAGACATCCCCCGCATCCTTTACTTTTATAACAAACGGTATCTCAACCCCACAATCACCACTTTGCATCGTGAACTTTATCACGTTATTTCCTATGTTTGCCTCTAACGGATAGAACATATCCCCGCTAACAGCCGTCCCTTCAAATTGCCCATACTCGGTATTAATATAGTTTCTCAAATTAACTGGGCTGCTTTGTGAACAAACCTCTGGAATGGATGACATATAAATATCTCCTACAGCAACAACGCTTACCTCTTTTCTGGCCACGGTTGCACACCCGTTAACTCCCACCACCTCATAATACACGCTATGGCTACCCACGCCTGCCTCCACGGGGTTGAACGCTGTGCCCGACACGCCTGGCCCGCTAAAGTAACCGCCCGAAGGGTACACGTACTTCCCTAGGTCTACAGTGGTCTCGTTGCATATGGAAGGGATGTCGTCAAAGGTTACGCTTGGGGCTGACCGAACGACAACCACCTGTGTTTTCTCCACGGCACAGCCACCCGAAGATAGCCTGTACGTCACGTTGGTTGCTCCTACCCCCGCTTGGGATGGGCTGAACATACTGCCTGTAATCCCACTGCCCACGAACTGACCGCCATCTACCGTTACGTACTGCCCCAAATCAACGGGGTCGCCGCTTACGCAGAGGGGGTCCACCTCATCAAAGGCTATGGTTTTCGGCAAAGTGGCCTTTACATTCACGGTGAAGGGCTTCTGGGCGTAACACCCATTCGACCCCTCCACCTCGTAGTAAAGGGTGTGTTGACCCACGCCCGCCTCCACGGGGTTAAACGCTGTGCCCGACACGCCCGGTCCGCTGAAGTAGCCCCCTGAAGGGATAACCCTTGTGGACAGCTCCACCTCCCCCTCATTGCAGATGTCGGGTATTGCCGTAATGGATATGGTTGGCCCATCATTCACCAGGATGGTTTGGCTCACCTCCTTGGAACACCCCCCTGAACTTAATTTCAGGGTAACGATGTTTGCCCCCACATTGGCCTCCGTTGGGTTGAAGTAATCTCCCACCACGCCTTTGCCCACGAACTGACCCAAATCAGTATCAACGTACTCCCTTAGGTATATCGCCCCCCCGTCTCGGCACACCGAGGGAATGGCGTTGAAATGAACCTCCTCTGGGAGCAATGCCTTTACGTTTATTTTTTGCAATACGATGCTTCCGCACCCCCCCGCAGTATAGTTATAAAAAACATTATGTTCCCCCGTTCTCGTTGGAGTGAACACATCATCAGACACTCCCTCTCCGCTAAAATACCCACCGGAAGGAGAGGCAAACGCTTTTAGATCTATATCTGTAGCAGTACAGATATCATCCACCTTTGTAAATATAACTTCTGGCTTACTAAGAACCACCACCACATCGCTTTTGCTTATAGCACAACCATTCTTGCTTTTTGTCCATACCAACGTAAATGTTCCACTTCCGCTAACCCTTGGGTCAAACATATTGCCAACAACCCCAGGGCCACTAAAGTAACCTCCTTCTACATTAACGCTTTCCCTAAGATCAACGGGATTATCTCCCTCACAGAACTCTCCTACCACTTCAACCAACACATTTTCTTCCAACTCAAGGAGTGCGTTCACGCTTACCTCTTTTCTGGCCACGGTTGCACACCCGTTAACTCCCACCACCTCATAATACACGCTATGGCTACCCACGCCTGCCTCCACGGGGTTGAACGCTGTGCCCGACACGCCTGGCCCGCTAAAGTAACCGCCCGAAGGGTACACGTACTTCCCTAGGTCTACAGTGGTCTCGTTGCATATGGAAGGGATGTCGTCAAAGGTTACGCTTGGGGCTGACCGAACGACAACCACCTGTGTTTTCTCCACGGCACAGCCACCCGAAGATAGCCTGTACGTCACGTTGGTTGCTCCTACCCCCGCTTGGGATGGGCTGAACATACTGCCTGTAATCCCACTGCCCACGAACTGACCGCCATCTACCGTTACGTACTGCCCCAAATCAACGGGGTCGCCGCTTACGCAGAGGGGGTCCACCTCATCAAAGGCTATGGTTTTCGGCAAAGTGGCCTTTACATTCACGGTGAAGGGCTTCTGGGCGTAACACCCATTCGACCCCTCCACCTCGTAGTAAAGGGTGTGTTGACCCACGCCCGCCTCCACGGGGTTAAACGCTGTGCCCGACACGCCCGGTCCGCTGAAGTAGCCCCCTGAAGGGATAACCCTTGTGGACAGCTCCACCTCCCCCTCATTGCAGATGTCGGGTATTGCCGTAATGGATATGGTTGGCCCATCATTCACCAGGATGGTTTGGCTCACCTCCTTGGAACACCCCCCTGAACTTAATTTCAGGGTAACGATGTTTGCCCCCACATTGGCCTCCGTTGGGTTGAAGTAATCTCCCACCACGCCTTTGCCCACGAACTGACCCAAATCAGTATCAACGTACTCCCTTAGGTATATCGCCCCCCCGTCTCGGCACACCGAGGGAATGGCGTTGAAATGAACCTCCTCTGGGAGCAATGCCTTTACGTTTATAACGGTTGCCTTAGAACCTTCACATCCATTATCGCCAACCACACTGTAATACACGTTGTGCAGTCCTATTCCAGCCTCTAAAGAGTTAAATACGCTTCCTACAATTCCCTTTCCGCTGAAATCCCCCCCCTTTGGAAAAATGTATTCTAAAAGGTTTAACTCTTTCTCTTCACATATACTACCAATATCACTAAATATAATACTTGGTAAAGGTTTTACCGATACTGTTATGGATTCTACAACTTCACACCCACCTTCACTAACAACATACTCAACATAATTTCCCCCAACGCTTGCGCTGCTTGGTGAAAATATATTGCCAACAACAGCAGTTCCTCCTCTAAAATATCCCGATTGCCCCTCATATCCACTTACGAAATTGTTAAGGTCGAATGGGTCACTATCCTTACAAACAGCCTCAATATTGTTTATTGTAAATTTTGGGATAACTGCCTTAACCTCTATAACTTTTTTTTCTTGAACTGTACAACTTCCCTCTGTATATGTATATGTTATTGTATGCTTACCCAGTCCAGCTGCTGTTGGATTAAACTCATTACTACTTACACCATTACCCGTAAACACTCCCCCATCTGGATAAACATATTCGTTCAAATTTATCTTTCCTTCGACACAAACTGTTGGCAATACATTAAATTCAATATTTATCTGCTCATTTACGCTTACAACGACCTTGTTACTATATACCAGTCCACACTCATTTTCTACACTTCGTCTATAATGGGTTGTTCTTGTTATTTCGGGTGGATAATAAGTTTCTGTATTTTCGCCCTGAATTTTAACCCAATTTCCAGTACCAGTTAGACTATATTCCCACCCATACTTAAACTGACCAAGTCCACCTCCAGGAGATTCTAATTCTTCCATCTTGTCTGGCCGTGAATTATTACATATTTGTTGATCGTTTCCAATTGAGCCGGGATTTAGCACCTCAGATACATCTATGATTACAATGTTACTAAAAACTGTTTTACACGCATTTTCTTCCACCCTTCTATACATAGTTTTTTGAGAAACAGGACTAGGTGAATAATTGGTTGTTATAGCGTTTATATCCAATGTCCAATTTTCTCCATCCTGAGAGTGCTCCCATTTATACTTCCAACTCCCCTTTCCTCCTGTGGGTAATGCAACACTATTTATTCTTGAGGGCGCTGTATTTCTACAAATTAGTTGTGATTGACTAATTATACCCGACTCAACTTGTTCCAATACTGTTATAACCTGAATATTGCTGAATACCTCTCCACACTCAGAGGTTTCTTTCCTCCTATAATATGTTGTATTATAAGCTTCACTTGGCTGATAATCCTCGCCATTCCCATTCTCTTCTACATTTAACCACACCAGACCATTTGGTGATTTTTGCCACTGAAATAGCCAACTTCCCCCTCCTTGGGGTACTGTTACGCTCATTATTTTTTCTGGTGTTTCTCCATAACATACCTCCTGTGTTCCCAATATCTGCCCTTGTTTTAACTCTACACCAACCTCTTTCTTTATTACATTTGAAAAGTTTGTTCCACAGGTGTTTTTTGCTGTTCTTCTATAATATCTTGTTTGTGATAAATTGCCAGGGGCGTACACCTCACTTTCTTCTCCTGCAATATTTATCCACCCACCTGTTCCTGTATTGCTTTGCTGCCAACCATAAACTATATCTCCAATACCCCCCGATGCTGACTCTATTGAAAATATTGTTTGTGCTATTGATGAGAAACAAAGCACCTCATCTTCTCCTATTGTTCCTCCACTTATCTCTTCGGTTACTTCTATAATTACCTCATTACTATATTTAATTTGACACTCATCTAGCGCAACCCTTCTATATTTAGTTGTCTTTCCTAGCGATGGAGGAGTATAAGTGTTTCCTGTGTAACCTATTATTATCTCCCAATCGCCTCCATCGTTTGATTCCCATTGATAACTAATTGTTCCCTTTCCTCCGCTTGCAGACTGCAAATTTCCAATTGTTCCTGGGCTTGTATTTGGACAAATTGTTTTTCCTCCTCCTATAGTTCCTGCGCTCAACTCACCCTGAACCTTAACCTCTACTCTATTACTTTGTCCAGTCCCGCAACTGTTTGAGTAAACCCTTTCGTAATACGTTGTTTGAGTTAACCCTACCTCTGGAGTATAATTTGGGGAATCTACATTGATACTATACCATCCTGATGTGGGATTCGTAGAAGCCCTCCAATAATATGTTCCTTCCCCTAAACCCCCACTACCAGGACTTAATTCTCCTTTTATTTCTTCTGCATCACCGCCATAACATATTACTTGTGAACCCTCAATCTCTCCACCACCAACTGGTAATTTAGAATCTACAGTTATAGTGTTACTATATGTTGTTTCGCAGTTTTTTGTGTCTTTTTCTACTCTCCGAAAATATTTTTTTCCATTTACCACCCCTGGATTATAATAAGAATTTACCTCCCCTCCAATGGTGGTCCACCCCCCTGTGCCGGTGTTGCTTTGTTGCCAAAAATATTCATAAACACCATTTCCCCCACTTGGTTCTTTTACATTAATTATGCTTTCTGCCTCATCCCCAAAACACAACTCTTGATCACTTCCAATCACGCCTTCTTCTCTGCCATCCAGCACAATTATCTCTAGTTCGTTAGAATACACTAACGCACAATTATCTGTTTCCTTTCTTCTATACCTTGTGCTTAACTTTAATTTTGGAGGACTATATCGTTCCGCTGTTTCTCCTTCAATATCAATCCATCCTCCCCCTTCATTTTTTTGCCAAACATAGGTAAAAACACCCTCCCCCCCCGAAGGTAATTTATCACTATTTAATCTTGTTGGAGCTGTATCATAACATATCGTTTGGTTTCCGCTAACCTCCCCCCCTACTACTTGATTTCTTGTATTTACTTGATGAACATTTGTTATATTCACACCACAGGTATTTGTTTCTACTCTCCTGTAATACGTTTTTTTTGTAATGGGATTTGGTGTTAAGGATGCTTGCGCTTCTCCAATTACAGTTACCCAAGAGGAATTGTTTTCTGATTTTTGCCAACTGTAACTAAACCCCCCAATTCCTCCTGTTGGTGTTTTTACATTTTTAATTTCTTTTGGGGCTGCGTTGTAGCACACATCGCCTTGCGTAAGGTCAATCTCCCCAACAGTTATGGATGACGCAACATTAACTGTTACAAAATTTGTGTATTTTATCGAACCATCACTTATAACTTTACACCGAAATCTCACGCTTTCGCTTAAAGGCGAATTGTAGTCTAATACTTTTGTAGTGTATCCTGGTATATCCTCAAAACTAGCCCAACCAATTTGCCATTGGTAATTGTAGGCTTCATTCCCCCCTGTTGGTTCTTGTCCAAACCTTATCCTCCTTGGTGCTGTGTTATGACAAATGGTTTCAGATGTTCCTACTCCCTGTAATTCGATAAGACCAGGGTTTAGAGGTTCATTACCCTTGGTTATTCTCATTACACTTGAGGACACGGACATACAACTTGATGTTAGCATCACCACAACATCATACCAATCAGTATCTTCGGTTGTTAACTCAAAGTTTTGTCCTACTACCCCATCATACTTCATCCATCCTATTGGGTGTTTCTTATTTTTAACAAACCACGCTACGCTTTCAACCCTGCTAGGCTCGCTAACTCCATAAGAAAATGTTTTTATTCCCCCAGGAGTGAACTGGTTTAAGTCTACATTTATGGTTACATTACTTAGGCCTTGAGAGCAAGAAGTATATCCCTCAATTTTTTTTGCCCTATAAAACACATCCCTATCTACCTCACTTCCAAATTCGTATTGATGTAATACAGAAAACGCCACCCAAAAATTATTTCCATAATCTTGAAAATCATAATTATACAACCGTCCTTGATCTCCCCTCATATCATACGGTCTTTCTATTATGAATTTATTAGACCCACTTTCTCTTAGAATATACCAATATATATCATTGCTTGGATCAATGCCCTCTGGCATATAATCACCTTCCTCCCTTTCTATATAAACATAATCTGGGGCAGTTGTTCTTTGCTTACCGAAGTGTACATATTCGGACTGTCCTTTTGCAATCATCACTATATGAATGACCACCATCAAACATAATACTTTTTTCATATCGTTAATTTTTATTTCGTATTCTTATACCTAACAAAATACTGTAATTAAGAAAAAAATCACTTGAATTAACCCCATAGTCTACGCCCTGTATTGCTTGGCCTACGATCCCAATCCTATTACCAAAAGCTACTTCCACTTCTAATCCAACCTTTCCCATAACTTTATATATATTAACCTTTCCCAATCCTATGCTTGATTCCAGACTTCCATACCCCAAACCACTCCCTACTATTACCCTTAAAGCTCCCCTCCCTGGATTTATCAATGATTTTCCAAAAATGATTCCTACTGCACCCCTCTTTTCTGCATAATAATCTTTTACTGAATACCCTCCCTCTGCATATATTCCATATAGATTACCTCTCCTAAGATTTTGCGAATACTCAAACACCCCATTCCAATCATTGGTTTCCAGATTGTTTTTTCCCAACATCGCTCCCACCCTTAGTTCTCCTTCTACAAAATGAAATTTATTTTTAAAGTCTTTTTGCGTATATCCAACTAGAGCCAAGCTCATTAGTAAGGTAAACAAGTAAATTATTTTTCTCATCTTTTTATTTTTTTACCTCAATGGGAACACCTATCATCAATTCGTAACCATCTACAAGCACTACGCTTACCCTCTCCTGCCTTGCGAGGCTTCGCTGCATCTGCCTTGTGGTGTTTCGGACCACCGCACCCGCCACCTGGTTGGGTATGGCTGTGGCCACATCATCTATTACTCGATCTGTGCTTTGCTCAACCCCCGTCTCTATGCCGTCCCGAACAAAAATGCCCTTGATGTAATCCGCATCGTAAACATCCAAATCTATCGAGAAATCCCCATTCATAGTCGCTGCGCTTGTTAACATTACGTGCATTCTATTGGATATCAACCTACACGTTCCGTAAAGAATGGAGTTTGGAGGAATTATCACTCTCCTTGGGCTAGTTACCGTTAGCTCCTCCACGTTTCGAATGATGATGGGCTCATTGTTCTTTACCTTTTGCCTCCCATACACCTTCGCCTTGTATAGCCTTACGTTATCCCTTGCGCTAGCCGATCCTCCCACCTCCTCTTTTACCGCCTGATTCAACACATCATCATCCTTCACTATGACGAAGTTGAACCTCACGTTATGATCTCTCTCTTCCTTTACAGGCTCTTTCTTGGGCTGAACCCTTGGTTTGGGCGCAGGCTTATCCTCAATCTTATCAACCCTCTCGAAGAGTTTATCCTGAACGGCCACAACCTCCTCCCTCTTTTCCTGCCTCGGTTTTTTTTCCTCTACCACCTGCGGTATCTCCTCAGGCTCTTCCTCGGCCTCGTTCGCTTCATTATCCAACGCTCCAAATCCCGCCATCAAGCTGTTCCGGTCCTCTTCTGACATCTCTTGGTATGTTCTTGCGCTATTTCCTATCTCTGGGTCTTGAGATAAAACCACCCTGTCATTCTTGATTACATCACTTATTTTTATTGCTGCAAATCCCGCAATACCTAAAACCACGGCAATTATCCCTGACCACACTAAGATTTTTCCTTTGGCAATCTTTTTCATCGCTTCGCTTACTTTATTCTATTTTCTAATTTTTGCGCTTTCATTATCACGTTATTCTCAATCACGAAGGGCAAATTTCTTCCACCGTTGCGCTCCCTAAACGTTATCTTCAGTTCCTCTCCCTTCTTAATGCCAAAGGTTGGTATAATGTACACTAACACCTCCTCGCTATACGCCGAAACGCCCTCTGGGGCATTGATTACCACGGGGTAAACCTCCACATTCCTTTCGTTTTTCTTTTTGAACAACCCCATTCTAAATTGCTGTACATACTGAAAACTTACCTTTTCAAAATTGTAATCTACCGCACTATTATTGCGAAAGAGTAGCTTTAGGTATGCGTAGTTATTATCCGTTCTAATTAACCTTAGGTGTAAATCCAAGTGGTTCTCAGTCGTGCCCAGGTTGAAAATATCGTCTGGAAAAGACTTCAATAACATACTCCTTGTTTTAAGCTCGGCTAGAAAAACGTTTTCGGTCTCTTGCTTTTCATAATACTCCTTCAACCGCTTGGTGTTCCTGCTTCCCAACCCCCGATAAAACTCATCCCTCATATCGTAATATTCATTCATTGAGTTCTCATCGTACTCCACAAAGGCATAGTAGTATTGCCTGTATGTTGAATCCCCAAAGACCACGAAAACGGAACTTCTATCACCCTCTCTCCTCGTCCTGCTCCTTATTTGCAGAGAATTCTTGTAGGCCACACCCGAAAATTTTTCTTCATCCCCCAACCCAAAAGCATATATATCGTGATTAAACAAGAGGTAACTTGTTGCATTGTTTACGCTAATAACATCGTGTTCGGTTTTTTCTTGAACCTCCCGAACGTAAACCTGAGCCTTGCCCTCCGCAACCAAAGCCATTACCATTAGCAGCATCGTAGCTTTTCCAATTATATTTTTCATTACCGTAAGAATAAAAAGTTATCTATGAATAGTCCAAATTTGTTCGCATCACTTCTATCTATCTCCCGCACCTGAAGGTGATAGTTAAGTGGCCCCGAAAGGGGTTCGCCTATGGAGAACATATACCTTTGCTCGCCATAAACCCTTATATCACCACCACCACTCCTCATACTAACCCTCACAGAATCTATCCTGTAGTAACTCCTTCCGTCATACTTCTTGTAGTAGTCAATCACAGATAGCCCTCTGTACTCGAAGGATTTTTCTATGTAGTCCATTACTTGCCTTGTGGTGAAAGGACGCACCATATCCATCCTTTCTTTGTAGCTATTCACATCGTGTGAAAAGGCATTGTAGCCAAAAACCTCCCCAAATATCTTATAGTCCACCTCACTCCGGCCCCTCACCTCTGGGAATGCCAAAAACAACCTATCGTCAACGGCAACATACACCTCCTTCTGCACCTTACCCTTCAAGCCCCGATTGTTTATATATAGAATGGCAACAACTACCATTAGGAATATCACCACCACCAAGGCGAGGTTGTTGCTAGCGTTCAGCACTCGCCTGTACTCTTTTACCTTGATTAGGTCTGGATCAAACATTTCTTTATTCATCGTTCTATATTTTTAAATAACCTTTGCTCTCTTGTCCTGAACAAATTCGTATATCGCTCGCTCTACGCTGTGATTTTCTAACAGCTTGCGCAAGTAATTTCTCTCCTTAGGCATACTCGTTAGGATGGGATATATGCTCTCTGGCACTTCCAGGGAGTAAACCTTAGCATCCAACCCCGTCCGCTTAATGAACAGCTCTCTTCCCCCAGGCCATCCCCGTCTCGTTTCCCAGCTTTTTCTCATTGATTCCACTTTCTCCACCTCGTGCTCGGCGAAGGACAATACCCTTGATAACGGGGAGGTATCCTTCCCTGCGTGATTCAGAACGAAGAAAATATTGGTGTTTTGCACAATGGCTTTTCCTATCTCGCTGCTCTCGATATCATTCGCACTCTGAGTTATCACCACCACCTTCCCGTTGTTTTTCCTAATGGTCCTATACATCAGCTCTATGAAATCCTTCATATCTCCTGACATAAAACTCCAAGCCTCATCAAAGTAAACATTCTTCAGAACATCTGGGAACTTTACGATATGGTTAAGAATTAGCTCAATTAGCATCATCGTGATGATGGGGTATAGCACAGGGTCTTTTTGCACCCCCTCTAGATCAAAGCAAACGTTTTTATGCTCTGATAAATCTAGCGCATCCTCAGCATTTAGTATTTGCGCATACATCCCGCTTGTGTATGGCTCTAGCACAATCTTTAAATGGTCTACATCAAAATATTTCTGCTTTGTGCTTGACTGCATCGTCCACTCTCCCTTCGTTAGCTCTGCAAACTCAACGAACCCCTTCAGGGTTGCTATCAATCCTTTGTCATTGCAGTAATCGTAGTACGCTGGCACCATCTCCATAACAACGCTGCTCTCTGCCGTGCTAAACGTTTCATTCTTATCCTCATTCTTCCAGAGCAGGCTTATCAGCGTTCTTATCATCAACACCTTTTCTCCCGTGACCCAATACTTTCCATTTCTCCTCTCACAGGCGAACGGGTTGAAGCGCAATGGATTTTCCTCCTTATGCTCAAAGTAAACGATTCCAAGGGTTTCCGTTAAGCTCTTGTATGTACCCCCCTTGTCAATGATGATGTTTATCTCACCCCGCTGAAACGACTGCGCTATAAGCGAACCCTGTGAAAATGATTTACCTGACCCAGTTGGTCCTATTACGATGGCGTTATGCGCCACCAACTCCTTGGTGAAGTTGTCGAACAGCAAGGGATTTCCAAAGCGATCACCCATTACATCCCCGCTTCCATCCGAAACGTAATTATCTGACAAATCCAAATAGCTTGCTGCCATTCTTGACGGCATCACCATTCTCCTAAAATTCATAGCCCCATTGCCAGGCAGGGAACTAAAAAAAATTGACCCCTTATCCTTGCTTTCCTCCAGGGGTCTTGCCCCCTCCAACCGCTTAATGGCCTGCTTAGCATCGTCCACCCTGTTCTCTATCTCGTTATCTTGCCCCCACACCACGCAGTGTAAACTCAATTCCGCTATGCACTCCTTGCTTTTATTCACCTCCTCTAGCACTTGCTCAATCTCCAAGGCTCTTTCCATCGCCTGTTTGAAAGCGGGCATATCGGGTAGGTTTTTGGTAAACATCACCTCCCTCTCAAAACTTCCCAAACCCGTTTCCCTGTCTTTTTTCCTTATGTTCGTTACGGTAAGGTGTGGCACTTGTAACCCAAGGCCAACATCAAACGAGAAAGGCTCTTTCACCTCCTTCTTGGGTACATACTCCCTCTCGCTATATGCTCCGTTATATGCCCCTTGTTCAAGCATAGAAATTACAGAAACGCTTCGGTTTCCTATTCTCATTACCTCTTCCTGTGTATTATCAATCTGTGATTCCAAGTATGACTTTTTCTCCCCGAAGTCGAGGTTCAGAATGTTCCACATCAAGTCGTAAACTTGCTCTTTGCCCATTTCCCTAACGGTGGCATAAGATACCACCCACCTCTCAAAATCCCGCTTGATTTGCCTCAGCCTCTTTTTGTTCACGTCAAGGTCCTTAAACCTATCTTTTGGGATTACCTGATTAACGAAAAAATTTCGCAATGGGTCAGGAGCGTTATACTTTTCGGGCATCAACTCAATGAATAGGTATGACCTTTTCTCCAACGCCTTTCGCTCCTGAACAAAGCGGTCTATATTCTCCTTTATGAACAGCGATGCGTTTTCGCTCATCGCTATTTCAAACCTTCGCTCCTGCTCGTAGTAAACATCAATCTTTTGAATATTACTATTGTCGGGTAAATCCTGTAAGAATCGATTGAATACGTTTCTTATCTCCTCCAGCTCCACCTCACCATACTCCTCCATTTCAAACCCGCTAACCTCGTAACCAACACATATTCTTCCGTCCTTCATCACCATCACCTCATCTTCAAAGTTGAAGTATGGCAAGACCTCATAAATGCTACTTTCTTTCATCGCTTTTAGTTTTGACTTCTCCTTTCTTTCCGTACCTTGCCCCCACAACCTTGGGTTGCATAATCTGCGCAATCATTGACATCACATACTTCGGGTATTTTTTCTTGCTGAAATACTTAAAAAGCCTATTCAAGCTTATGCTCACCACGGCAACAAACAAATAGTACCAAATCGTTCCCAACTTTATTCCAACAACATCCGTAATGGTGGGCAAGACAATTAAAAGTACGGTTAGCCCTATCCATATGGCAAAATCGGTTAAGGGAAGCCCTAAGAGCTTCCCTTCCATTTCTAAGACTTTTATAGTTTCCTCTTTCACGCCCCTACTTGATTATACCTATCAATAACTCTGGTAGGAATTTTATGAGAAGCGCACCAACCACTATGTAAATAATGGTTTTATACCCTTCTCTTTTGCCCTGAAAGAACATAAACGCAGCGTATACCGCTGCTATTATGATAGCTATGGCGACCACCACGTTGATTATAGGCGCTATTTCTTGGTTGTAGAGATTTGCGATCTCCGTTCCCACACCACTTCCTTCACCCTGAACCTGTCCCGCTTGCGCCATTGCCTCTCCCATAAAAGCGAACACTGACAACTCAACGGTTGTAATTGATCTTCTTAAAAACGCTGTTTTTTTCATCTTTCTTTGTGTTTGTTTAACGATTGGTTAATAATTGAACTCTATTTGTTGTTGCTCAAATTTGTCTTTTTCTGCTCTACTTTTATTCTCCTGCTCCAGATACATCTTGTAGTACCTTATCTCCCGCAGTCGTTTTTGCTCATTAATTTTTTGCTCTGCCCTTTGGCGCATCTTTCGCTTGTACTCCTTAGGGTTATCATCCTTTGCATCATCCCTTTTTCTATCGCCTTCCCCCCCTTGCTCTTCACTGTTCGCTTCCTCCTCTTGCTCGGCATCTTCTCTCTCCCTCTTCCTTTCATCCTCATCTTCCAAATCAGGTAGACCTTGCTCTTCCGGGCCATCCCCTATAAACTCGTGTGGTCTGTTTGCTAGAGGTCCAAATCTTTCGGTGAACTCATCAACCTCTTCCGCAACTTCACCCTGAACCTCCTTCTCCTCCTCTATTTTTTCTACCTGCTGCCTCACCTGCACAGTGTAATCTTTATACATAATGCCCTCGTGAATATACTGCGGAACGCCCTCATCTCCTAACTCGTCATCTTGTTTTTCTAGCTCTTCCTCTTCCATATCTTCCTCCAACTCCTCATCCATCCCCAGCTCTTCCTGTATTCTTGGCTTGTACGTTTTTAACCCTTGCCCTTCTGGTGTAGCTGTTTTGGATTTTTGGCTCTCTCTTCCCGCCAACTTTCCCGCTAGAATCATCACAACTCCTCCCATCACCAAGGATAACAGTATTATATTTTCATTCATCCGTTTTAATTTTTCTCCTCAAAAATATATATTTATTTCATACATTTGCATAATTCCTAAAAAAAAATCTATGAATAATCGTCTTAACGTTCTGAAAGTTGCGTTCGACAAAGGGTATAAAACCTCGAACGGTAGAATTAATGACCTCAATTTCTACAAGAAGGAGGTCAACCTCGTTTCCTTCGCTGAATACCTTGGGTATTCTGTTAACACCCAAAAAACGGGAAAATCCCTCTCCTACAACTATCGCTACGTGCGAATGGATTTTTATGACGAGAAGGATAAGGTCAATGGCGCTCCCGTCAAGGGAGCAATTCCGTCAGACAGGATTATGATCTTCAAGAATGACAAGGATTCGTTTTGCTTCAAGGCTACCGATGGGGCAGATATGAAGTCTAACGGCTCTGCCATTGACCTAGTCCAAAGGAGGTATAACTGTTCTTTTGGTGAGAGCATCAAGGCCTTGGATAAATTTATTGCGGAGAACGGTCTGGGTGATTCTGAGCTCAAACTCAACCCCATTTCCGTGCAGCTTGGTGATCTCGACAGGGAAATTAAAAGTTTCAACAACATATCTTCCCTCAAACCCGAATCCGTTAAGTACCTTTCCGAAACCCGACAAATTTCTCCCGATACCCTTAACTCCCCCCTCTTTCAGGAGCAAATTCTCTCTTCGGAGCGAAAATACTCCTCTTCGGCCTCCCCTTCTTTCAACGTGGCCTTTCCCCTGCGAGGTCTTAAATCTTTGGAATACTTCGTGCAGAACGAGGACAACTCGTTCGCTCAAGCTTTCGACGTGCGCAACAACAACTTTAAAAGCACTGAAAACGTTTCACTAGGCTCTTTCTGGCGGTCGAACTTTAACCCCAACTCCAAAATAGACACTATTTTCGTTGGGGAAAGCCCGATTGACTGCATCTCTCACTACGAGATAAATAAGGATGCGTTGCAGGGTAAAAATATTATGTATATGGCCTCTGCGGGGTCTCTTCAAGCAAGCCAGATTGAAATTCTTTCCATCCCTTTTTCAAACCCCGACAAACGCCTTTCTTCGATTTCTGCCGACAACCTGGTTACCATCTTCGATAACGACCTCAGCGGCTCACGCTACACAGCCCAAATCATTGCAAATTTTGATCGTAAGGTTTTTGGTCAGGAAAAGGGTGGTGTCCTTAGCGATGAGGGCGTTTCCATTTTGCCCTCGGTGAAACCGAAGGATAATACCGCTTCCATCCTTTTGGTTCGGGAGGGGCGTAAGGCTGACAACCTTCTTTTCGCTGACAAACTTAGCACCTCTATTAACCTTCTGAACGCCAACGTTCCTTACTCGTCTCAATTGAACGAGAATCGCTTTAAATGTGCAGTCTCTAACCTTTCTGAAAACAAGGTTTTTGTTGAAGTCTCCTTCCATAACTCTTCGAATAACTTTCAAATATTCAACGATTTTATGATTAAGGAAAAGTTTGGCAACTCTATGCGCTTCAAGCAGGATGTTCCGCTTACCAAAGATTATAACAATGACCTAAAGTTAATGAAATCTCAAAATTTGGAGGATGAGAACAAGCTCAATAAGCTTCAGGAGAAGAAGAGTAAGCTGAAAGCGGTTAGCACCAAAATTCTACTTGGTAAATTTTCTTTGCAAAGGAATAGCGGAATGACTATGCGCTAGCATTGAGAAGGGTTTTTGTTGGAATACTTCCATCAGCACCATTAGACTATAACAACTCAAACCCCTTATCCTTGGGAAAACAACGCTATTATTCACTTGGGGGCTACCATAGCATATAGCCCCCCCTCTCTCAACGCCCGGCAATGCTGGGCGTTTTTTCTTTCCCACGCTATACGCCATGGCCGGGGCATACGCTCCAAACATATTGCCCTTGCCCAAGTGCGCTCTAAGCCACAAAATAGCTTCTTTCAGTCGCTTTTTATGGCTAGGCTACTAGGGCAAGGGCTGCTATGGTTTTGCGCGGTAAATCGACCCCTAGCCCATTGCCAGCCCAAAGCATACCCTAGCAAAGAACGCTAGGCAATGCTTACCACCCCACTCACCCCAACGCCAAGCAACCCACATTGGTTGCTTTCCGCTTTGCTCCAAGCACCCAAAGAGCGTTGCTTCCAAAGAGTGAGCAAGAATTGAGAATTATCCAGGCTAAAAATCCCAAGCCACGTGTAGCCATGCCGGCCCCCTTTTTCACTCTTCAACACCCGACCCACAAAAGGTTGCTCGGCATAGACCACACGCCCAGCCCTATTTTTCCCTTGTCAACCCTCAATACTTGCTTCCCACCGCACAACAATTGTTATGGCAAAGAAAGAACGCTTTGCCAGGCAATTGTCCAACGCACAAAAAAAACGACCACCAAAGCAGTCGTATTTTTTAAAATTTCTAAGTTCCTTCGGAAAAATGCTCAAATAGACTCCCCCTAATGCTCCTTATTTTCTTTCCCACCACTACTGCCTCCCCGCCTTGCACACCATTCCATTCTGTAACACCAAACCATTGCGCTCCATAAACGCTGAAACGGATAGGCCCATCATTCCCGCCACCTCCTCAAAGTGAGAAAGGGGCAAACCCACCACCTCAGCCTCCTTCACCTCAGGCTCTCGCCCCCTATCAAGCTCAGGGTACTGCTTTTCAAAAACCCCCCTCGTGTACCCCCCTATGTTGCCCCTGATAACCCCATTCGCCTTGGATAAATTCACATCGTAAAGGATTCTAGAAATCTCGGCCCTGGTCAACTTTTTTACCAGAAAGGAGGTGTAGCTCCTGCTGAGCTTAAACTCTCCCATCATCCTTTCCTTTAACTTCTTCACCTCCTCGCTCTCTGGTTTTTTCTTTTGGTAAATCGTAAAGAATATCCTTTCCACCCGCCGACCCCTGCGCTCCTCCTTGTAATCAAACCAAATGTAATCCTCCCGTATTAGCTCCTCCCTAGACTTCTCCAATACGTACCGCCTGAAGTCCGCATAAAGTTTATACTTATCCTCAATCAGGAACATAGTCTTGATGGCCTTGACCGACAGCACAAACCATCCCGTGTTGGAATACTGGCTGCACAACTCCAAGAACCTGATGGAGTAGAAACTCTTTAGATTCATTAGCAGCCTTAGGTTCACCACCGTAAAGTTGAATGTTTTCTTAAGGTTAACAAGGTAGGGCAACATTTCAGGGTTAAACGATAGCTCCGTTAGCCCTGCCTCTGGGATGTTTCGGTAATGACCCAGCAACTGTACGTGCAGGGTTGCATTGTACCGTCTATCCTCAATCCCCTTTACACTAACATTTCTCTCTCTTATCTTTATCACCCTTTTCTGCAACCTCTCAAGCGTTTCCTGAAGAAAGCTGTAGTTGTCACTTGTCCTCCTATTCTCCAAAAACCCAATTAGGTTTTTCGTTTCAAACACCAATTTCTGAAAACCTTCATCGTCTGGGTTTATCTTGCTCACCATTATGGAGAATATTTTCTTCTCAACTGCGCTCATCGTATACAACGCTTGGGTTAGCTCATTGCTCTGAAAACACTTCATTTCTGCATCGACCTCCTTTGGATACTCCAAGTTGCAACGCAAAACCTTGTCCTTTTCCGCTACTACGCTTGACTTGGAGGAGTTGTCGACGGGATTTGTAGTCTGGCTCATTTGAATGCATTTAGTTTAAACAGCAAGTTTGAGTATAATAATTCAGCACAATTATAAACAGAATATATGAATAAACAAAACTACACCTCATATTTGTTTTACAATATGAAAACCCACATATGCGATATTCATATACCACATTAATTTACTCATACTTCACGCTTCTCACATTAACTTACTCATACATACAAAAAAATAGATATATTTATAACACAACCATATAGCGTTTGTACTCACATTAACTTACTCATACTTCACATTAACTTACTCATACATAAATTTACCATAAAAACGCCGTAAAGCCTATGGACAAAGGGATGTACAACCTCTATACATTCTCCCTACAACTGTTTTCTTAACTTCTGTTTAATACACACAACTATTTATAATAGTCTCTATACCCCAAAATGGTTTTCCACCCCTTGACATTAAAATGACTGCGGGGAGAAGGGGTGTAGTAGTGTGTATAGCGTTGATAATTAAGCACATCAAACTCTAATGACGGGTGTTTAAATGGTGTATGAATATAATGTAGTTAAATTTCATACATCTTTAAAGTATGAGTAAGTTAATGTGACTCATAACTCCAACAGCTACAGTTCCATCAAAAGAACAAAAAAGAAGGGCGTTGCCCTTGACTTTGGGGAGAGGGTGGACAATGGGGCTTTGTTAGCTTTACACATCATTTTTATTTGCTTTTATATGTGGATTTATTGTATATTTGTACTACTAACAAACGGATATACAGCCTATTATAGTTCCACGTGAAACATTAAAACTTAAATTATGAAAGCAGCAAGCGAGTACGGACAAGAAGCAATAAGCAATCTTTTTGAAGAACTAGGAGCATTTTTTGCTTTTGGTCAAAAGCAGTTCGATGAAAAAAAGAAAGAGGGCGTAAAATATGTTGCCCTTGATGGTGGAATGATTTGCCCCAAGGAAAACATAAATTTGCTTATTGAAGGACTTAACGAGGCAAGCAAAAAGGCTATCGAGCAAGATTTCAGGGAGAATGGTGCAAAGAACATCATTGAGCGTGAATATTTCAACTACGAAACCCAAATTTCTATGGACAGAACAAATGTGCTGGAATCTTTAGAAGGGTACAAGCTCTATTTCCCTAACGATTTTACGGATGAACTAATCAATAAAACCTTTGCGGAATGCTTTAAAAAGGCAGTAGAAAACGACTGGTTTTAATATTTAATATCACAAAACCCTAAAAGCGAACAGCGATGGAAGAACGAACAAAATTTTTTATTGATATTATTTATAACGACACCCATCAGGACTACAAAGGAATTTTGGAAGGAGAAAAAGCCCTAATGTATTGGGATAAGCAACACGGAACTACGTTAGCCAAAATTAAGGACTTGCCGAGCGAAGAATTTAGCGCAAGGCTGCATAAAGCCTGTAAAACGTACAAAGTAACCCCATTTGCAGGACAGTTTATAATAAAGGAGCTAAATGCCAACGTGCTTAGGCTTACTTTTGAAAGCACTCAAGGCACATATTTGGGCGACCTATACAGCAGCCCAAATGAGGCGAATATCGTTGTAAAGTACGGCCATAGCGCACCCGTAAATGCCAAATTTGAAAAGCATATTTTTGTATGTTTCGACTAAAAATTTGCGGCAAAAGTCCTTCGAGGACTTTTGCCGTTTGTTGGCACAATCCTTCGTTCCTCCTGATTGTACCAATGTTGTTTTTTCTTTCTCCACCCCTGACTTTGGGGAGAGGATGTCACTTGGGAAAATGTTAGCTTATTTGATGCCTTTTTGTTTGTTTTGTTGTGGATTTATTGTATATTTGTACTACTAACAAACGGATATACAGCCTATTATAGTTCCACGTGAAACATTAAAACCTTAATTATGAAAACTTTAGTCCGTTTTTTCTTTAGAGGTAGCATCATTTCCATTTTGCTAAAAATTTACCTTCTCATCACATTGCTAACCCTTTTGTTTTAGTTGGTATGAAGTACTTTAACCTAGTTGTATACGGAGAGAAAGTTTTGGTAAAGTATAGCCTTTTTTTGGGATATGTTTTGCACCTAGAACTAAGGAGCGCAGGAGGAAAAACTTTTTTTTCCGAAACTGGGTATCGCTCGCATTTCTTTGGTATGGTGGATAAAAACGAGATACACGAAGCCAATAAAATGATAGAGGAAACCACAGATATTGAAATGATTGATATTATTAAAGAATTGTTTCCTGTTAAAAAGTTTGATGGACAACTCTCATTATTCTAATTTTTAATTTTTTTATTATGGCAATTCGCTAAGCGATGGCTTGAAATGAATATTTTGCAAATCAAATAAAGAAAGGAGTTTATTATGGCTTTTAAAGGTTTAACCGTTGATGTTTACAGGGACTCATCATTATCCGCTGATTGTACGAATGGTGGAGTTACATCCCAAAAGAATAGTTTTGTTTTGGTTGGGGTAGAGGGGCCGGTTATAGAGGAAAACGAGGAGAATTGTTTGGTGTTGTGCTGTAAAACATCAGATTCAGGAAGGTTTGTAAATACCCCGTTCCGGTCCACGATAGAATTGAAATACCCAGAGAGTAATGGATGAGGCTGTAATTTTATCTTAATATTTGGATAAACATTAATACTTAAAGATATGGATACTATTCTTAATACTCGCTAACTTCTAAATAGTAATACTTATGAAAACTTCACCTATCACCCCAGAGTCTATTTTTGCGAAAAAGCAAATCCTTACGCTTAAAAAGGCTAATGACCTTATTGGAAGACGAATAGCCATTACCAGCTGCGAACACAGAACCAACGAACCATCGGTGCGCTTTCTAACCATTTCCAGAATGGTTTCAGATTGGGATTTAGCCAAGGAAAGACGTTATGAAAATCCTGGTTCTTTTGATAATGTACAGGAATACTGGCTTTCCTATATGTCTGCGGATCAGGTGTTCGTTCAAAAATCTAGAATAGCTTTGGTTGGGGAGGATAATGATATTTATGCTACGGCATACGGCGAACCCTCTCTTTCTTTTTTTGACGAAATCACTTTTTTTGGATCGGATGCTGATCGACCAATATTTTTTGTTGAACTCGACTAAATTTAATACCTATGGGACTAACGATAAAACTTAAAGGAAATCTAGACTTTGACCTTCGCAAGCTAGGCTTGAAAGAGGGTGATATAATTAGAGATTGCCAAATATCTAGCTACACAACCCAATCAATTTATTTTAGCGTAATTTACAATGGTTTTGAGTGTCATTGCGTTGTGTGGCCAGCTAATTACGAAATTATTGAAACTCATTAAAATTAAAACGATGAAAGGAAAAACAGGTACTTTACTAATACCCTACAATGGCTATAAGCGTATTGAAATCATACGCTTCGAGGCCAGTACATTTCAATGGGTAGCCCGAATTTTGGGCAGCGGTAAGGAAATTTTGGTTTACGCAGATGAATTTATTTTGGACTAACAAAAAATAGGAGGAAATGCAATGATTGATAATTTAGATTTTCTTGAGAAACAAATAATTGATTATGTAGATAGTCAAGGGAGACAACCAAGCTTGCAAGTTGGTGCAATTACATATGGAACTAATAATTACCCCAAAGGTTTAGGTGATTATGTAGTATATGGTTTCGACGATTTTAAGCAGCTTGAGGAATTTATTGAAAAGTTTGGTGGGGAAGCATACCATTTAAGAAAGCGGGATGGTTGGCAGTTTTGGGAAAAGCGAGGCTGGGCAAATGAACCATACACCTCGGATGATTATGTTAACGCTTGCGGAGATAATACGAGGTTCGCTGATTTTGACACGGATTTTATTAGCGAACGCTTACACGAACTGGCTGATGATTTTGCGGGTGATGGCGATTTTGGCCCCATCGAACTTTTTATTAAAGAGCAGCAAGAAATTAAAGAGCTGTTGGATGATGCTGGCACCGATATGGATGTAATTGAGCATATCGGCGCATCTTTTGAAACCATTCCTAATGAAATGATGGACTACCACTATGACGTTTGGCAATACGCCATCGGCGTGTTTTATAGTAAAGATGTTGATTTTTCTGAATAATAAACCCCCTTGCCCTGGTCCAAAATACGGACTAGGGCAAGGCTTAAAAATAGGAGGTTATAATATGTATTATTTAAAATTCAAACAAGAAACAACAACAGGCTATGCGGAATTTTTAATTCAAGGCCAGTACTTTTCATTGCTTGATATACAACATCTTGAGAAAAGAATTTCCCTTTTGAATGCCTTGAAGGATTTGGGTTTAGAATTTCATTGCGATGGGTTAAGATACGTAGTTACATTTACGCCTGAGCAGTTCGCTGAATACCAAAAGGAACTAAATTCAGAAGTTGACCTTTTAGATGTTCCTGAATTATGTTACATATCTTCAATCGACAACAAATTGAAATCAATTGTTAATTATTAACTAAAAAAAATAGGAGGAAACAATATGATAGGAGATTCTCTTACCCTCGAAAACTTGCAAGCCATTAAGGATGCAATGGATAAAATTAAAGAAATTGACCGTTCTACATACTTCAATCAGTATTATCGTGAAATTTTAGCTAGGCTCAAAACTGACGCTATTTTTACCTACGAATTTGAAGCAGACATATTACCTGATGCTATAGAATTTTTATCACTTTTCCACGATGCTTGGAGTGATCTCAAGATTAAAAAAAAATTTGGCGATACGGGCATTGTCGAGGTTTGTTCTGTTCGTTTTACTAGCCATTTACCTTTGTCCTATTTCAAAGAAAAGGTTTTAACCTTACTCGATGAAGATTCGTATATGATTTTTGACACCTTTACTGAAATTACATAGTTATGGTTGACTACGAACTAAGGGGCTTTATTTACCAAGCATTGCTCGATGCAGACTTGCTTTTTCCTTTTTGCTTCGAGGATTTTATTCAAGCCAATGGGTTTGTACCCTGCAAAGCCAAAAGTATTAATGAAATCCTAAATGCGCTCAACCGTTGGAACATTGCAGCCTTTTGCAATTGTTCTGCATCTAATTTCACACCGTTTTCAAACGGTTATATTTTTAATATTATTAATATTTCAGCATAATGAAAACATATAATGATTTAGTTAACGAATTAGCATCTTCTGTTAAGAATGATTCGAGTATCAATAATTTTAGTTTGAAATATCTTGTTTAATGAGGTTAACGAGTAGTTAAATTCAATCTGCATTGACCAAATAAAAAATCTTCTTTATTAAATCTTTTTGATTATGGCTAAGATTAAATTTCGTGATATAAAAATGCGTAAAGCGAATAGACAAAGACTTAATGATATTAATAACATTATTGAGGAATATCAAAAGGAAGGATATGTTTTAACTCTTCGTCAGTTGTATTACCAGCTTGTTTCAAGGGATATAATACCTAACAAGCAATCTGAATATGCTAAATTATCAACCCTACTGAAAGAGGGCAGGATGGCAGGAATTGTCGATTGGGATGCCATTGAGGATAGACTTAGAAAGCCCGATAAGCCCAGTTCTTTTAATGGACCCGAATCCATTTTGAATGCAGCGATCCAGCAGTATGCTTTACCTCGACAAGCCGGGCAAAAAACGTATATTGAAGTATGGGTTGAAAAGGATGCCTTGAGTGGAGTGCTTAAGAGAATTACTGAAAAATATCACATTCCTATTCTTGTTAATAGAGGTTATTCGAGTGCATCCGCTATGTTCGATGCCTACGAAAGATTTTCTAACTATGCAGGCTCTGAAATGCAATGCAAAATATTGTACCTTGGTGATTTTGACCCTTCGGGCTTGGATATGATTAGAGATATTCAGGACAGGGTAATGGAGTTTATAAAAGGTTCTTCAGACTCGATTGTTTGTGATATGAATTTTTCTGTTCAGCCCATTGCTCTTACTGTAGAGCAGATAGAACTATATAATCCTCCACCAAACCCCGCTAAAATAGAAGACCCACGGGCTAAGTACTTTATAAATAAATACGGTAAAACAAGTTGGGAGGTGGATGCATTACGACCAGATGTGTTAAATAGCCTTCTAGAAAAATCTATTCTTGAATGCATAGACGAATCTTTATACTTAAGTATCGTTAACAGGGAGGAAGCGGACAAGGAAAAACTTCGCTCGCTATTCCAATACTTGTAATTTGTGTTGAATATGTTTTCAAAAACGCTCCTTTCCTTATTCGACTACTCAGGCAATTGGGCTTTTCCTTACCAGGAGAATGGTTGGAATGTCATTCTATGGGATATCAAGCACACTGCGGATATGTTCAGCCTATTCTCGGATATTGACGATGCCTGTGCTGACTTTTTTTACGAGAACATCTTTGACAACTTCGGAACAGTTGATGGCATTATTGCAGCTCCTCCATGCACAGATTTTGCCTCGTCAGGAGCAAGGTGGTGGAAAACAAAGGATGAATCTGGTAGCACTCTAAAAAGTGTAGATTTGATATATCAAACCCTTCGTATTGTCGATTTGTGTCAGCCAGATTTTTGGGCGATTGAAAATCCCGTTGGGAGATTATCGAGTCTTGTTCCCGAATTAGGTAAACCTTGGTATTTTCAACCCTTCTGGTTTGGTGATGGATATTCTAAAAAAACAGGATTATGGGGTAACTTCACCAGGCCCCCTAAAAGGAATGTTGTTGAACCAACTTACTACACCAACTCTAAAGGTAAGAGAGGTTCATATATGTGGGCCAAACTGGGAGGAAAATCAGAGCGAACAAAGGAACTAAGAAGTAATACCCCAATGGGCTTTGCGTATGCATTTTACGAATCAAATCATTAATATAAAGCATATTTCTATGACGATAATAACAAGGAAAATATAACTGCAAATATGCCCTTGTTTTTTTGTGCTTCATAATATTTGTTCTGTTTGATTTGTGTTTTACTTCATTATTGTTAAATTTACACACTCAAACAAAACGCCTCAAATGGAAACAAGTACCAATAATTTATTTTATTGCAATCAGTGTTTACACAATAACACTCATATATTTTTCCCAGACTATATACTTAACGATATTGAACTTTATAACTCAGTTTATGATTTGATCGTTTTGTTGGATGTTATCAACGTATCGTTTCAGAGTAATTCGCTTTTAATTTCACTTAAAATAGAGGTCGATCATCTAACCATTTCCTTCGAAGATGAGGGAGCTAACTTATTTTACAAGTCTTTAAACAAGTATGATACCCAATCTATCCTAAACCTTATTGTTGTTTTAAAAAAACAATTTTTCTGCCATTGAAGCGCCTTAATTTTTAATCCTGTATATTTGTATAAAAATTTATCATACAGCATATAAAATGAAAAGGTGTTTGTTCTGTGGAAAGGAAATTGAATCCCAAAGGAAAAAATATTGTGACAACTACTGTAAGGGTTATTATCACCGCTATAAGTTTGAATACCCCAACGGTTTTACCCCAGAATTAGCAGTAGCCATAAAAGAACGGAGTAACAGAGGAAGAAGAAAGAAAAACCCGAAGGATAAATCATACCCCATTAATATTCCTATTCATAAAGATGATTTTCCTGTGATTCAAAATTTTTCCAATTTTAAGAACGTTATCTTTGATGAACTAAAGATATTTCTTCTTTGTGAATTTTATCAAATTGCCAAAATTATAGATAAAACCAACCCATCCCTCGCTTTAAAATCTAGGGATTATCACAACTATACACTTTACGTTCCGTTGCACATTAAAGATAATATTGACAAACTTTCGTCAAAACTTTTAAGAACACGAAGAAACCTCCTCACCATATTCTCACTATACTTCTTTTCTAAAAATATTTAATCTATTCACTGCGAATAAAAAAGGGAGGAAAACCTCCCTTTTTTATTCATACAGCTTGCTAACAAATTTTTTTACTTCCTGTATTTTTTCATCGTTCTTTACTGCTTTTTCAAGCAATTCGTAAAGCAAATCCTCCCGACAGGAATACTTCTTCTTATTATTTTTGTACATAATTGTTAGCACCTGATTCCATATTGGAGTTATTCTTATTTTGTCTGTATACTCCCCTTTACTTCCCGTTTCTGATACAGGCTTATTCTCTTTTTTTTCCTCAGGTAAAGGAGTGCTTGAAATCTCTCTTTTGGCTTCAGACCCCACTATAGGGTTCTCTTCTTTTTGTATTTCATCACCCTCATCCTTCCCCTGGTCTTCCCTTTTGACATTTGAGGGGACTTCCTTTACCTCGGTGGACATATGCCCCATCCTCTCCTTTCTCATACCCTCTGTCATTTCCGCAATGTTGGAAAATTTCCCTTTCTTAGCCATAGTATTATTCTTTAAGCATTAATTTCAAGAAGTCTTTTTATCTCTTCTAGAAAGGGTTTTAAATCCTCTCCATCCTTATCTTCAACAGGATTTATATATGTATTGCTTAGGTCTTTAATTGAAACTTTTTTCTTCACCACCAAGTTTTCATTATAGAAATACCCTTTCATTTTCATAAACTCCAAAAGGTTCTTAAATCTTATAGTTTTGGGTTCTGCTTCGTTTATGACTAAGTGATATTTTAAAGGGGGAAGATCGCATTTTTCCCTAATATCGGAAGCCACGTATATGTTCTCCATAAAATCCATTGAAGAGTGAACGTCTGTATCACCAGTTTTAACGGGGATAAACGCATAATCCAATAACGTTAGAAGTTTAGACAGCCCGTCACCATAACTTTGGCCTGGCATATCTATGAACATAATATCATACTTATCCTCGTACTCATCCATTAAAACTTCCAAATCTTTGGGCAAGCAAAATTTAACATCGTAATTAAATTTATAGTCACGACCCAACTCCGCTTCATCCATCTTTCTTAACGCCAAGATGGACCCTTGATAGTCAGAATCAACTACCAATACCTTAAGCCCTTTGCTTGCTAAATAATTAGCAGCCATTACCGTTAAGGTACTTTTTCCAACGCCACCTTTTTGGTTGGCAAAACTCACTACTTTAACCTCTTCCATATTCATTGTTTTTTTTGTTAGTGTTAAAATTGGTTATCAATTAATTATGCACAGTTTCAAGAGATTATATTACGTAAACTCAAATTCAATCTTCCCTTTTTTTACCTTCAACTTGGCATCATATGCTCTGCCCGCTTTTGACCGAAACCCCTTAACCAACACGCTTTCTCCCTTATAGAGTTTTATTGCCTGTCCTCGGGTAATTTTCTTTCCAGCTATAATTTTATATACTCCCACCTTACACTTTGGGCAATAATACGCTTTCTCCCCCTCTTTTACTTCTTCACCGCATATGCATATGATTTTTGTTTCTTCTGTGATCTTGTTTATTGTTTCCTCAAAATTATCTCTAGTTATTTCTCTAATATCAACATTAGCACCCCTTTCTTTTTTTATTTTAGTAACAAAGGCTATTTGTTTTTCAGACAAACCGCCTTTCACACCCCTTGAAGAATTGCTTAGTTCGGTTTTAATAAATTGTTTCACTTGGGCACAACAATCCACATAATCCTGTTCAGTCTTAATTCTCTCTATGTGCTGTTCTAACCTTGAAGTCATTTCTGGTTTAATTATATCTGAACTTGACTTAACCTTCACTAGGCTCTCTCCTTTAGGTGTACTTATTATGTTTTTGCCCTTCCTATAAACATAACCCCTTACCTCTAATGTCCTTATTATCTCTGCCCTTGTTGCAGGAGTTCCTAAACTAAGTTTTTCCATCCTGCTAAGTATGGTATCATCACTATACAGTTTGGGAGGCTTAGTTTCATTCTGCCTTGCCACTAATTCTCCGTTCAACACCTCTCCCTCCCTAAAGTCTGTCTCTATTACTTCTTCATTTTCATCCTTATTTTTTCCTTGTTTCCAACCTTCATCTATTACTCTTACGAATGTTTTCTTAAATTCAATTTCATCCATACTACATTCCACTCTTATTTTTTTAAACCTATAACTCCCTCTAAAGAATCCATACAGCCTCTCCCTTACAAGATGGTATATATTCTTCTCTTCGTATCCCGCCCCCTCAGGTATAGTTGATAGAGGTATTAATGCGTGATGATCCGTCAACTTACTATCGTCAAACATTTCCCTTCCCACACCATCTACCAGAGCGATATATTCTTCCTTGTTTAACTTTATCATTATTGACTTAACCATAGCCCTACTGCTTTCCGCTAAATGCTGGCTATCTGTTCTTGGGTAGCTAAGACATTTATATTTTTCATATAACACCTGCGCTATCTCTAGTGTTTTTATTGCAGTATATCCATACATCCTATTGGCTTCTCTTTGTAGGCTAGTCAATGAGTGAAGATGAGGACACCTTGTTTCCTCATCTTCACCTACCCTTACTGCTCTAATTGTAAATGGATGGTCTTTAATTCGATTTATTTGGCTGTTAATATCTCCCTTATCCTTTGATTCTAAGGAAGAGGGAAACACCCCACCTTTTAAAGCCTTATAACATAGGGTGTAACTTATTTCCTTTTTAAAACCTCTATTTTCTATACACCTGTCTACTATAATTGAGAGCAAAGGAGTTTGTACCCTACCAACAGATATTAATCCTGCTGAATTGTTTAACGTTGTTTCTCTCGTTAGATTTACGCCCACCATCCAATCACAATGTTGCCTTGCTAGCGCCTTGAAGAATTGGGCATCGTACTCTTTAATGGGTTTTATTCTTTTTATTTCTCTATCATATACCTCTTTAGATAGCGCCTCGGAGGTCCAAAGCCTATATATTTTTGCACCACTCTTTATTTTACAGCTTTTTTTATTTAACACCTCACGGGCAATCAACTCTCCTTCTCTTCCTGCATCGGTTGCAACCACTATTGTTTGGGATTTTTCAAGCAATCTTCCTATTATTTCTATTTGATTTTTGGCAAAATCATTTACAGCCTCATATATAAACTTATCTGGAAAAATAGGCAAGGTAGATAATGACCATTTCTCATCCTGATTGTTTGCTATTTTCAGTAAATGTCCACGTGTATATGTAATTAAATACGTGTTATCATTGCTTTTCTTTTCTATGTAACCGTTCTTCACCTCTGTTTTGCCAGGAACAAAACTAGCAATCTCCTGGGCAACTGAATTTTTCTCACATATTATTAATGTAGTCATATCTTTTTGCTTATTGGATGCTATTAATGTATTGGCTTAGTCCTTTTTTGTTTCGCTTGTGGATTTCATATGTTATCATTTGTTCTGCCCTTCGGATTTTCTCTTTGTATTCAACTCCATCCATTTTTATGCTTTTTTCAAGAACGCTCATTAGATCAATCAACTCTAAACTGACGAGGCAAAATGTTTTTAAATCCCTTCTCCTCCCCTCAGACATTCCTTCAATTTTACGTTGTCCCCTTATCATTTCATTTATTTTGTTGCTCAGTTGCATTTGATATATTTCTATATCATCATATATCCTCATTAACAATTTAGCATTTGTCGTTTTCATATTATTGTTTTTTTTACATATGGTTATATTATCTTATTTCCTTATGTACAATGTCTTTTATATTCATAGTATAATATTGCAAATATATAATATTATTATATTACATTATTCATTTATTATAATATTTTTTTATTTTATTCTAATATTATATGATTATTATAATGTTATTACATTTCCATATTCACACATATACATATTGCATTTTTATTATTTATCCATATTATATTTATTATAATTTTGAATATACTAATCTTGAACTCTAATCATTTGTTAATATTTCCATATGAACAAGATTAGAGTGCAAGATGTGTTTTTTGGGCCCAAAAAAATAATAAACCTACACTTCGTTTGTTTTAAATTACTATATTTGCAATATGATTAACAGAAAGTAGTTTGGGAGGCATATGACCCAGAAACGGGTCAAGCAGATTTTAACGGATTTAAAAAAAATAATACATTAAACATATGAAAGGAAGACCTCGCAAAGATCTAAATAGCCAAAAATTGATATGCCATAAGGTTTACTTTAACTACGATGAATACACTCGGTTTTTAACACTAGCGGAAGAATCTAACCTTAAGAAGTCTGATTTCAGCAGGAAGTGTCTGTTATACCCTAATGAAATATCCGTAGGTAAGGATTTGATTAGGTTTATATTTGAACTCAACAAGGTTGGCGTTAACCTTAACCAATTCATAAAAAAATTAAATTCCTTAAAAAATGATTACCCCGTACAGGTAGAAAATTTCTTAAACAAGACCAATCCCAATGAAGTTGTAGAGGCAACCCAACAACTACAAATTTCCTTAACGGTTCTAGATAGCATAATTAAATCCAATTTCAATCGACAATATTTATGATTATCAAAATACTCGATAAACCCTTTGGGTCTCTTAGAAATATACTCGATTACAACGAAAAAGATAAGGGTATAGATGGAGATGAAAACATTTATTCTGAACTGATTTCTACAAACTGCTTTGGAGACACCTATGAAGAGAGACTACGGGAAATGTCAAGGATTGTACCTCAAATGGGAGATGAATCTATTCGTAAAAACCCTATATTTCACATACCAATCCGTTTGGCAAAAGGAGAAAGTTTAACCAACGTAGAGTTTGAAGAAGTAGGCTTAAAATATATGGATGAAATGGGGTTCTCACCTGACAAGCATCCCTACCAAATGGTTAGGCATTACGATGTTGAGGATGGTGAACACATTCACCTAGTCCTATCTAGATATGATTATGAAGGAAACTTCTATGATGATAGACATTACAAAAAAAAATCTAATATCATAAGACGAAAACTCGAAAAGGAGTACGGTCTGGTTCAGGCCGACAGGAATAAACTTCACAAGGACGACCTTTCCCTTAACGAAATTAACGCCATCAAGTACGGCAATAAGCATACAGAAAAAAATGATCTAAAGAATAAACTTAATAGCATCGTTGAATCAATTGGAACTTCAGGAAATAAAATTAGAATTGACGATTTTGTTTTAAAACTTAGGGAAAATAACATTCACCCAATGTTTAACCTTCAAAATGATGGTGAAAAAATTTCGGGCATTTCTTTTCACACTGCCTCCCAGGGCAATGAATCTATATACAAAGGTTCTCAGGTAGGCTTTCAGTGGAACAATATCTCGCATCTAATTGATGTCATTCCAGAAGACAAACATTTCCTTGTAAACGCAAACGCAGACACCCTTTCCACCTTTGCCGAAAACCATAATAAAAACGTCAACAACACTTTGATTATGAAGAACTTTGTGAATATTTTAAATACCACCAAATGTTCACCACTTGTTGTTGAATCCATTTCAAAAATGAAGGTTGACAAGAAGATATCAAATGCCGTTGGACAGTTTCTTAACACCTACCCATCCAGCAATATTGACCCAATTATTCTTGCACACGATATTGTTGATTTGAAATTAGCCAAACAAGAATATGCACTTTTTTACTGGGAAGACAAACACTCCTTAAAGAACAAAAAGGATCAAGACCACTTTAAACTATTCAATTTTTTAAAAGAAAACTACGCTTCAAATGAAGCATTAGGGTGGATTTTCAGACACCCCAACCCAGTTGAATCCATTACGCTTAACGACCATCTCGCAGCTTATAATTCTATAGAAAGACTTAAAAGCGCACCGGCAATTTTGGCAAGTCAAGAGTCAGACAAACTATTAATTTTGCAAAGCATTCAACTGGACCCTTCCGATAAAGCCATTTTTATGAACACTCCCTTCAGCACGAAAGGCATCAAAGATTTAATTAAGGCAACAAAGCATAAGGACAATGATTCTTTTTTTGAAGTATTCAATAGGGAAACTTACGAGTATAAGTCTTTAGTAAAAGTAAAACTCGCCAACCTATGCACAAGATTAGGTTCTTCTCCTATAAACGCCAATCAACTATACAACAAATTTAATCTTGAACTTGCCAAAAACGGTTATGATTACAAGTTCTTGGGTAAAGCTTTTTACGTTGCAAACAATACTAACGTTAACGAACTGCTCAATAAAGATATCTCTCAATCATTTAGATCAATACACAAATCAACATACCTAGACACCAGACCAAACCTTATTATTGGTCTTATCAATTCGGTTTTTAGCACAAATTCTGCCAACCAAGAAACAAGAGATGTTATTGAAATTGAGCAAAATCGCACCAAGAAAAGAAAAAAAAGAAGACTCCCCCCTCCACCTCCCAATTAAACTTTACATCCTTACTCCTGATATTTGTTCTTTGGAGGGTCTCAATCCCTCCTTTTTTCCATCCAAACCTTTTTCTCCGATCAACCTTTTTTCTATCTCAGTTATTTCGTTTTTTAGGAGTGCATATTCTTTTGCTTTTGGCCACTCTTTTTCTATGGAAGCCTCTAATATTTTGTAATCGGCTTGAGCGCTCTTCAAATTAACCGCTATCCTCTCCTTTACTTGTGGTATATTTTCAATCGCTTTACAAAAGTATTTATGAACATTCTCTGGCGAGTAGTTTATATTTCCCCTTTGGTACGCATAGCTTAATTCACCTTTTAGCGAAAATTGATTTATATTCTTAACTCCCTCTTTCGCTACAAACTGTGTTGTTTTTACACAAACGTCCAATCCGCAAAACGTTCCAATCTTTTCTGTTTCCCCAAATGTGTTTTTTTTATCTCTTATGTTTATAATTGTTTTACCAACATCTTCACTTGATGTGTTGCTAAAGCCATCTAGTTTGATTTTGTTTGTAATGTTCCCATCACCATCTCTCGTTATATTCCTATTTATAGTTCCTATATCTTCTCTCACCTTCTTCTCCCTTCTAACCAAATCATTTATATCATACTGTGTTTTTTCCATTCTACCCCTCATCTGGTGCTTTTCTTTAGCATACATTGCCTTTTCCGTTTCAAACACAGCAAGTTTTTTTTCCATTTTAACTTTTTCTAGCAAGTCCTGATTACCACTAAGGAGCGCAACGTACTCCGAAAAATTCATTCCGCTTTTTTCATCTATCGCTCCCTCATCTATTGTTCTTACTGCTATACTTCGGTTTTTTATTTGAGTTATAAATTGCTGTTTATTGTGAAGTAAATTAAACTTATAACTATCTAAACTTTTCTCGACCCCATACACATAGGATTTCACCTCGTTGTTATTATATTTCTCTGCCACCCAATTGCCTTTCCTTTGCCCTCGGCCATTCCTTTGCTCTAACTCTGATGGTTTCCAGGGTATATCTAAGTGGTGCATCGCAACAACCCTTTCCTGTACATTTACTCCCGTTCCAAGTGTTTCCGTTGAACCCAACAACACCCTTACTTCTCCATTGTTAACTTTACGATACATTGTCTCTTTCTCCTTATCGCTTTTACACTCTTGTATAAACCCAACCTCTTCCTTCGGAATGCCATACCTCTCATTTAAAACAGATTTTAATTCTTCGTAAACATTCCACTTATCCTTCTTGTAGGTTGATAAATCACAAAAAACCAATTGTGTTCCTTTGTATTGCGATGATTTTTCGTACTCCCTTCCTATTATTTCTGCGCATTGCGATACCTTACTATTGGGGTGATCTTCTATGTTTTTGTTTATTATTCTCATATCGAGCGCCATTTTTCTAGCATAATCTGTTGCTATTAACATTTTGGCATTTTGCTCTTTTTCTGACAAGGGAGGCCTTCCCAGCAGGGTAGCATCACCATTTTTTGCAAACTCCACTAGTTTACCTATAAACTCCTCCTGCTCAGGCGTAGGCTTTAACTTTACAAATTCCTCTTTCATTTCGGGTCGCTTTAAGCCTATCGTCTCTGCGGTTTGAAAATTTGTGATTTGCCCATAAAATGTTGCCAACTCGGGTACTTTTATAAATTGTCGAAACCTTTCTTTTTGAATTATTTCATTTGTAACTGAAAACTCAAAATCCCTACTTTTCTTTGCATACACCGAAGCCCAAGAATCAAAATTATCAACTCCCTGTCGCTCCATTTCTTTTGGCCTTAAATATTTAAAAAGGAGATATAACTCGGTGAGGCTATTCGTTATAGTTGTTCCAGAAAGGAACGTTGCTCCTAAGTCCTTACCAGTTCTTTCCTGCATCGTTCGAACCCCGTAAAGCAAATCTAGCGCCCTTTTACTTCCAATAGGATTTCCAAGCCCCGCAACCCTTTCGTGTCTTGTTGTAAATGTTAAATTTTTAAATCTATGACTTTCATCAACAAAAAGGTGATCTACCCCCATTTGTTTAAATGTTATTGACTTATCTTTATTTTTGGACATTTCATAATCTATCATTTCCAATTCTGCCATTTTATTAATCTTCCTTTTTTCCAATCCTGTCCTCATCCTTTTGGATATCTTATACCCCCCCTGCTTTAATGCCTCTAAGTCTTTTTCTATATTTTCTAACTCTTTTGCGATCACACCTTTTTTAACGCTGGGGTCTTGAGGAATTTTAGAGTATTGATCGTGCGTAAGAACCACGCAATCCCAATCGTTATTTTTAATACTTGAAAATATTTGCTCTCTTTTTTTGGGGGTAAAATCATCTTTTCCAGGATATAATACCTTACTATTTGGATATATTTTTTTAAACGTATTGGCTATCTCCTCTACATTTGCTTTCATTGCAATTATCATCGGTTTTGAAGCTAGACCCAATCGCTTCATTTCGTAAGCAGAAACACACATTATAAGCGTTTTTCCACCCCCCACAACGTGATCGTTTATTCCTCCCCCATTTATAATATTCATCCATACACAATCCTTTTGCGACCTATATAGGTCGTCTATACCAACTGCCTTTAAATTTAATCCTGGAAACTTTTGGTGCTCTCCATTGTATTTAGGAACAACATAACAGTTAAACTTCCTGTTGTACTCCGTCTCTAATTTACGCTTGTCTTCAATTGGCATTTTTTTTACCCACTGCTCAAACTCTCCCCTCATCGCCTCTATTTTTGTTGCAGCTTTGTGTGTGGATTCTCCATCTATAATTTTCACCTCCCGTCCATCTTCTCCTCTAATTGTTTTTGTTATGGTTGGAGATGTATTAATAAGAGCATACTCTAACAAATCTGTACCCTTGTACGTTCTGTTTTGGGTCTTAACGGCCCACTCCTCATTTATAGCAGCATTTCTATAAGAATATCCATAATCACTTTCACTGGACACTACATACTTGTCTAGTGACGACATATACTGAACCTTTACGTTAGTTTTAAACAAGTCGCTTGCAAAATTTGAAAAAACTTCATCGTCCACCCACCTTTCGCCCAAGGTCACATCAATTAAATCACAAGGTATTTTTTCTGGTTGAACAGCCTCTAACTCCTTAAGCGTTTCTGCTGTTCTCCAATCGTATTCCCCGTTTTTTATCGTCAGGTCTGTGATTTTTTCTAATTTATCTACCACATTTCCAGACAATAGATTTTCTCTCGTTTCATAATTTTTCTCAAGAGGATTGTATAATATCTTATTTTTAAGTTCTACGAGTATTTGATCTTCATCTTTACCACATATACTTTTAATATACTCTATATCAACCCTACCCGTTTTGTTCAGCGAGGCAACCAAACTCTCTTCTGTTGATATGCCCTTTTTTACCTCACCTACCAGAGTGGATTTTTTAAAAATATCTGCTTTTTCCCACCTTTTCTCTTCCTTATTATACTTCTCAATTGAAAGGACCTCTCTTGACACTTCGTCTTTGAGAATACTTTGTGTATTTACCTTATCATTGAGGGAACCGAACTTTTTGAAAAACTCATCATACTCTTTATTTAGTCTTTCTCTTGTTTGCTTGTCCTCTACCCTTTTTGTTTCCTCATACTCTACCAACTTTTTGTAGCAATCTCTTACGCTCACGTATGCCTTTAGCATTGCTAAATTTCTTGTATTCAATTCTATTGGTTGAAATATTCTATTATTCGTTTCATAGTTCATAAGTCTCCCAATCTTTCCATCCTGGGAAACCATTACCCCGTTTCCATAAAAACTTTTTTCTTCTCCCAAAAACTCCGAAGGTTCTTTGCTAAAAATAGAATCAAACAGTGTTCCTTTATATATTTCTGGATTTTTTTTATCGTCACTTAGTGTTATATCCTTTACTTTTGCTAGGTGTTTGTTGTATAGACTAACATCTAGATATAAATCCATATCATTATTTATCATATTGGACATATCTTTGGCTGCCTTTGCAACGCTCTCTGAAAGAAAATAATTAGCAATTTCTCCATATTGGTTTGTTCCTACCCCCCCCTTATCAAACACAATTCTCTTCATATCTGAATAGTGAGCATTTGTTAATATTCCAGAACTACCCTGTTCGACTTTAATAAATCTTTTTTCTCTTTCCGTCAATCCTTTTTTGTTACTATCTTTTTGTATAATAATAAGGTCCGATGCAACTTCAGTATTAGCGCTCTCTTTAAATAAGTTATTTGGTAATCTAACCGCACTTACTAACCTTCCTTTTTCTACTAAATGTTTTCTTATAAATTCATTTGAAGGACTATCCATAACGCCACTTGAAGTTATAAACGCAACCACACCTCCCTCTCTAGTTTTATCTAACGCTTTACAGAAAAAGTAATTATGTATTCGCTTGCAACTTTCAGCCTTCACCTTATCCTTCCCTTTTATGTAGTCAACATCAAATGCATTAAAATTTCCAAATGGTATATTTGAGGAAACAAGATCATATGTTCCATCATTGTTCTTTCCTATGGTTTCAAATGGTGCTACATTAACCTCTTTGCCATATAATGCTTGTGCAATTAACCCTGTAGATATATCTTTTTCATACCCTTTTACTTTAATATCACTCTCAGATTTTTCTTTACAGGATTTCAAAAAAACGCCTCCGCCCACAGACGGATCTAGTATGCTTTTAATTTGAACCCTATTATTTATACTTTTCATTAATACATCAACAATCTGCTTATCTGTATAATATGAAGTCAATACACTTGATCTTATGCTTCTTATATACTCATTATATTGAGTTGGTCTTTTCTCTTTTATAAGAGAATGTAATTTATCCACCTGAGGTTTATATTTCATATCCGTTTTCGTCCAAGAATCAGTATCCTCAATAGGATTTAATACAATCTTCAAACCACCCCAACCAGAATACTTTTCAATAATTTTTTTTTCTTCTTCTAGCGGGGTTCTATTCTCATCACTGATTTTAAAAGCAATTTCTAAAGCCCTTAAATTATCTTCAAACTTTTCTAGCACACTGTAAGCCATAACTTTTTTTTATAAAATTACCACTTGTTTCTTTTGTAATAAAATAAACACAAAAAAAATAGGCTCTTTTTTTAAAAAAAGCCTATTAAAACGCATTGTTTGAGTATATTAATTACTCGTCACTTTTCTTTTTGGATAGATACGCAGTGTGCGTCTTTCCGTGGTCATCCGTTTTCTTCATAGCAGCAACGCTAAACTTTAAATAATTTACACCCTGGTATTCAAAAGAGTGTTTTGATGCTTCGTCCATATTTATGGACACCTCTACAATGTCATAATTTTCTACCTTCTTTCCTTTTCCAATGTAGATTTTTTCAAAATCATCATTTGCCATCTTGTTAGTTTTTTAAGTTAGAACTATTTATCAAAGCGCCATTCAAATTACGCTCATTCAAAAACTGTTTTATTCTAGCCTCTATTTCAGTCTCCATTTCATCATTGTACACATAATCATCGTTTTTTATATATTTGATGAATATATCTTCACATTTATTGACTAGTGTTATTATGAGTGTTTTAAGCCCGTTGTTTTGCTCATAATGCCGATATGATTTTATAAATCTACTTTTTAGAACACTCAAAACATTGTCATACTTAGAAAACTTTAGTCCTTCCTTTAAGTATTCCTTTGCTACCTCTAGTGAAAAAAACATATCGTGTCCTTCCTCCCTGTAGTCCTCAAACATCTTTTGTGCAATCCTGCACTTATGTTCTACGTGTTTTTCTGCTTCTGCCCCCAACTTAATGATTAAGTCTGGGTGATGCTCCTTTATGTAGGTAGTGTAATACTCCTCAAAATAAGTTTTTTCTTTTTTCATATTTCGTCCTCCTGTATTTCAGCCAACGGCATTATGTCTAACACTACATCCTCATCCTGTTCGCTTAACTTGCTGTATAATTGTTTTAACTCGTCTTTAAATTGGTTATACTCCTGTTTAGACTTATATTCATATTTTCCCCTCACCTCCCACCTCCGAACCTCTTTTAATTTATTAACTTTTTTTACTATGGTGAAACCCAATGTTTTTATCATTTCTTTTTTTCTCAAATATAATAACAATGTTTTAATTGCCATTATTATTGAGTATAATATTATCTATCATTCGTATTAATTTATCACCTGATATGATTTCCACACGCTCAAACCTCTTAAAATTTTCCCCTCCCGTTCTCCCTGTATGAATAAATATGCCCCCATTCGCCCCCTTACTCCTAACTACATCATTAAAATCATCTATATGACATCTTTTTATGTAACCTGAATAACGTTTAGCCTGTATCAGATATTTTTTGCTCTCCTTATAAACAATTCCATCAATCCCTCCATCACCAGAATATCTGCTGTTTCTTTTCACCTTATACCCATTATATTTATAAACAGTTAACACCAGTTCTTCAAACACATAAGGATTTATCTTTTTAAGATAATTCATCTTCGCACCAGGAGTTAGGTTTTTTATTTTTTTTAATATTTGAGTAGCCTTTTCAACATTATACCTATGCTTATGATTCTCTTTTTTTATAAAAAAAGATATAATTATAATGATTGTTCCAAGCAGAATAAACAATATAAATATTTTTTCATTCATTACCCTTACTGTTTTTTTATTCTATTTATTAATATTTTTTATATAACTTCTATATGTATTGTAACTATATCTCTCATTAGTTTTTGATTCAACAATTTTTTTTATAGATATTACTGACACTTTTGCATTTACCAACTCCTCAATAATCTCCCTGTATGGGTCTAATTTTTTTTTCTTATTTGCTGCACCAGGCGGTCTGCCAATTTTTACACCCTTTGCCCTTGCTGCTGCTAGTCCTTGCTTGGTTCTAATAGAAATAAAATCCCTCTCCGATTCAGCGAAATAGCCATATATGGCCAGTAGCAACTTGGTGTGGGGTGCATCGGTTGAAAGTTCGGGCTGTCGAATGAAACGAATGGTGATACCGCTCTGAACAAGCTTATCAATCAGGTTTAGGGTTTCTAGCATATTTCGCCCAAGTCGGCT
>Ga0334899_1000454_pt1 | contig 51929 bp, 47 predicted proteins | sample GraSluR3_MG_FD_207219 | JGI IMG/M metagenome (GOLD analysis project Ga0334899, IMG submission 207219) | Sludge microbial communities from methane-producing bioreactor in Wageningen University, Netherlands - Granular Sludge_8_08-R3 | ecosystem: Engineered > Bioreactor > Anaerobic > Unclassified ...
CTTCCTCTTCATTTTCTCCTTCAGGGATCCTCTCCCCTGGTCTTCCTCTCATTAAACCACATATCTCAAACAGACAGGCAAAAATCATTTGAGAAATGATTGGGAGAATTCATATCCGAGACAGTATATAAGTGTCCACTATGCCATTTCTTTTGACTTGCTGAGCTAAAGCCTCTACACTTGTGCAAGGAGGCTCTGGATGGCACAAAAAAAATCTTTGAGAATCTCAATGCTTGTGATACTCAGCTATGTTTCAATGATTGTAGTAAATGCATTGGCCAACATACTGCCCATTGGGGGGATGAACACAGGAGCAATCTCTGACAGCTATCCCAATATCTTTGCTCCGGCAGGCATTACGTTCTCAATCTGGGCGGTTATTTACTTGACATTGGCGCTGTATTGCATATACCAATGCAAGGAACCTCACGACAGCATTGGCATACTCTTTATACTAAATTCAGTGGCAAACCTGCTTTGGATATTCTGCTGGCACTATCATAAGATTGGATTATCAGTTCTCTTGATGATCGTCATCCTCTTGTCCTTGAGCATCATCAATCTCAAGCTTAAGAAACTAAAACCCAAGAGTATTGCTTATTATTCAATGCAACTTCCTTTCTCCTTATATTTTGGATGGATTACAGTTGCTACGATTGCAAACATAACCACTTTCTTGGTGGCAATCGGGTGGAAGGGCTGGGGCCTTAGCCAATCCACTTGGACCGTCCTGGTGTTGCTCACCGGCTTTGTCATTGCACTTGTCTGGATTCTCTCATCCAAGGATATTCCCTATCTGATCGTCTTGATTTGGGCTTATCTAGGCATTTTGATCAAGCACCTCTCTAGCGATGGATTTGAAAAAGCATACCCTTCTGTAATAGCTGCAACAACGATTTGCCTTGTGCTCTTTGGCCTTCTGCTAGCGCTGCTCATCTTTAGGAAGCGATGATGCTTTCTTCTTCCTTGACAGGAAAAACAAGGATGAGTAGCATGCAAAACAACCATTGAGGAGCGGGGTGTGGACCTAAAAGGAAAAAACAAACGATATAAAAGCACGTTGCAATCGATACTCATCCCCTTGGCCTTGGTGCTCATTGCATTTCTGATTCTTAGCCCGATCTTGATACAATCGATTCAAACCTTCTATTTCCAACAGAAAGCTGAGGATGCTGCTTTGCTTGCAAAAAGCTATGCCAATTCCCTACAGACAGCAATCGATGCCGAGTATCACCTCTCAAACCGTTTGGAAAGCACGTTGCAGGCGGGTGTCGTTACAGTTGCCAAATACCATGATCAGTTCTCAGAGGAAATCCTTATTGAACTTGCGAAGGACCTGGATGTGGATGTCATATATATTTATGACCAGAACAACACCCTCAGCCATTCCAATACAGGCGAATATATTGGATGGCAGCCTCCTGCGGGACATCCGGTGGAAAAATTTTACCACAGTGGTCTTATTTCTCACATAGAACCGATTCGCCCTGATGCCATATCGAATATCCTCTATAAATATGGGTATCATCGATTTGAGGACAACAAGATTGTACAAGTCGGGATTCTTGCCCAAACAATCCAGAAGCTCTATGCTCAATTCTCCCCACAACACATTATCCAGAAACTAAGCAACGAGAGCACCTCCATGCTTCTGCTCTTCATCGACACTGCGGGCAATGTCATCGCACCCTCCCAGCTCTCCTTAGGGGATGACGACCTGAAACAAATGGGTTCAAAAATCCCTATCGATGAGCATGCATACTCTCGTTATCAATACAACGATACCTCCTATCTTGCTTTTCATATCCCAATCTTTTTGGACACCCTGCAAGCCGGCTCTCTTTTGCTCTTGTATGATTTGACCGATTCGGATCACTTGGTTGCCAGTCTGGCACTGCTCATCAGAGCAACGCTTTTCGCTTTTTTTATTTTATTTGCAGGCTCCCTGATCAAAACGTATCGTAAAAACCAAAGAATTCTTCACATTGCATTTCATGATGATTTGACTTCTCTCTCCAATCTCAGGCAATTCCATGCAACCGTAAGCCATCTTTCTGTATCGAACATCGCCTGCATCGTGCTCAATCCAATAAACTTCAAACTGGTCAACATGGTTTACGGATATGAAAAGGGAGATGAGATTCTCCGGCAAATCGGTCATTCCTTGACCACGCTCACCAAGCAATATCCAGAACTCTGCGCATATAAGTTCACTGATGACCGATTCTTGCTGACTTTTAGCAATTACAAGAACAATGAACAGATTGAAGCATTATGCAAACAAGTATTGCAGATCAAACAGAAAACGAAACTCTTCAACACGGTAGAGCTTTGCATGGGTATCAGCCTCAGTACAGGAGCCCACCATGACTCTACGAAGCTCATCAAACATGCTTCTATTGCACTGAACGCAACTTCTGTTGCAAAACCCATCCAGTTTTTCAACAAGGAACTCGAAGAACAGTTATTGAGAAAAGATCGTATCGAACAAGATCTGCGAAGTGTGATACAGGGGGAGAAAGACATTCTCAGGTTGGTCTATCAACCTATTTATGATGCAAAGAGCTCAAAGTTGGAATATTTTGAGGCACTCGCCCGTATGCAAAGCAGTTCTTTAGGACCGATATCGCCTCTTGAGTTCATTAGTATAGCAGAACAACGCCATCTCATCGTACCTTTGGGACTGCATATACTCAGCCTCGCTTGCGACTTCATCATCAAGGCAAGAGCAAATAATCTTGATAATTTCAGGGTTGCAATCAATATATCCACGCTTCAACTGATGGATCAACACTTCATCTCATCTTTGCTTGAAATGCTGGAAATTAAAAAAATCCCCCTGCACTATATCGAGCTGGAGTTGACAGAGTCGATATTTGCACAAGATCTACATTATGTCGGCAATACGCTTAAAGAATTGCGCAAGATGGGCATTCGTATCGCAATAGACGATTTTGGTACAGGGTATTCCTTTTTCAGTCGGCTGGAACACTTGGATATTGACATACTTAAACTGGATAAGCAATTTGTCGATAAACTCTCTACTGAAGAGGACAAAGATCTTGCACAAATCATAATCTCCATGGCCCATCATATAGACAAGCAAGTTGTAGCCGAGGGTGTCGAAACATCCTCCCAACATGATAAGCTTTGCCATCTTGGCTGTGATTATCTGCAAGGATTTCATCTGAGCAAGCCGCTTGAAGATCTACAAGCACTCGCCGTCCTAATGAACCATGAGAAAGAGAGAACCTTGGATATATCCCAGTAGGTTCTTGCATTGCCAGCCTCACGAACCTTTCCAACGAAGAAATTGATCCGGATTTGGCCAAAAAGTCACTCACATCCTTCAATGCAGGCAAAGCCCCCTGACCGGGTAGTTGTCTCATACCAAAGCGTTATATTTATTATCCAGAGCTTTGACCCGTCATAAACCTCAATGTATGCAGGTCCCGCATCATGTTGTATCAATCCAACTATGGTTACCCAATGCCAGGAATCAAGGTTCTTCACCTCTCCTGCATGGAGATTGAGAAAGGCTATCGGTCTATCTTTTCTGAGATGCGTACACAAGAAGTCGAGTATGGTATCAATACTTGGACGCATCTCTTTATTTTTGGATAGATGGAGACTCCCTACTCGTACTTTAAGGTGCTTGTCGGAAAAAAACCTTTGCACGCCATTGGTAAACTGGCTTACAAGGTGGGTTCCCATGATGCCCGGTGTTACATATCGCCACAGACATTCCATCAAATCGGTCATACTTTTTTTATCATGCACGTGAGGCAAGTTTGTTGCTGGGTCCTTTTTGGCATGATACGCGATAAGATGCGAAGCCGTTGTAGGCCCACAGCCGGCTTTTCGTTGCCACAGCAAAGGGTACCACTCTTGATCGGCCCCGAGATAGAGAGAGCCCTCTTCATCATGAAGATGCAGAAATGATGGGTTGGACAGCCTGCATTCTCTAGTCATGACTAATCCTACCGCACCAAGCCATAAGGCCAGTTTATCACCCCGCCGAAGTCGTATACATCACTATAGCCTATGCGCAAAAGCTTGTTCGCTGCCTGCGCACTCCTGGCCCCGCTCCTGCAATAAATCAACAAGGTTGCATCAAAATCAACAAGCTCCTGTAAAGGTTCTGTCCCAATATCTTCGTTGGGAATATTGATGGCACCTTGGATATGTCCACTCTCGAATTCAGCGCGGGTTCGAACGTCAATGATTATTACCTGAGCGTGTTGCATCATTTCAAAGGCTTCTTCAGCAGTAATTCTTTTATAGATTGCAGTTGGTTCTGCAGTTGCAGGCTTGTAATTCATCAAGGAACCAAAAACCAGCAAGATAAGGACAAGTAGTGCTAATATCAATATCTTAGTCATTTGCTAGGTTCTCCTGTATTCAAGATGCCAAAATCTGAAGAAGCAGTCAACACAAGGACGCACAAAAAAGCCAGAAGAGCGAAATCTTCTGGCCCTTTTGAAATTTATAACTGCATCAATCACCTAAAGAACCTTCAAGATAGGCTTCAAGATATGCCAGCAACGAATCCGCTTGAACCAATTTAGCCTCAGCTTCCAAGGCTTGTGCCGATGCTTGCATCAGTTTCAGCTCACGTTCCAAGGACTGGGCTTGCAATTTGTAGGCATCCTTCAGATTCTTCACAGGATAGGAAGCCAAGACAAAGACGGTGCCGTCGGGTGCGATGTATTTCTCTTCTATGGCAACTCCCCTCAATGCAATGCTTACAGTCTGCACACTCAGGTTCTGAAGCACTTCAAGCATTTGCTGGGTCTTCATTACTTCCCCTGCCTCTTCAATGAAGGTGATCAAAGAATTATCCACACTGGTTGACGCCCAGCGACCGATGGCATCCTTGGCTGCAGATTCAGCTCTGAGCTGGCTCAATTGGTTTGTGGATTGCTTCGCTGATCCAACTGCATAATATGTACTTCTGGTGCTCTTTGGGATGTTGGTTGTCCAGTAAGGAGATCCATCAGGGTTTATTTTCGGGGTGCTACTGCAACTCGTAAAGAGAACCAGAGCTATAACACATACAATCATTACTCGTTTCATTTGTTATTCCTTATTGAAGACAAGAAGCCAGGCTCCAGTAGGTTTGTGTCTCACTATCATAAAACCTGGCAAGAATGGTGAAGCCACTGAGCAAACCTCTTTGGGCTTGATAGAGATCTCGCTTGAGCAATTGATCTTCCACAGTTACCTTTTCCTTGACCAAAGCATGAGCTGTTTTCAAATCAAGAAGGTTCTGTGCCGCAGAAAAATCGGCCGCTTCCAAGGTATCATTCAGAAAGTAATATCGTTTTGTAGAACCGATGCCGAACTGATATCCTTCAATCTTTGGTAGCTCACCCAACCATGTAGGTTTGCCTTGTGCGTCATACACGCTCTTATAGATTCGTTCTTTCTCTTCTTGGCGAGGATCTTGAACCACGACGACAGCTCCAGCTTTATCATCAAAATGAAGACTAAGCACCTTCAGCGATGCAATGGTCTTTGCCAAGGCCGTATCATCATAGTAGGCAGCTTCCTCAACAGCAAAAGATTGCAAGCCTTTATCCGAGCGATAAGACATGACCAGACGGCTGTCCATCGCAAGTGCTTGACGCAGATGTATTGATCGTGCAGCCGAAATCAAAGCTTCTTCGACCATTCGCTCTTTAGTAGAGTAAGGACCCGAGATGCCTATATATACATTGTCGGGATATTTGCTTACATCCAAGAAAGAGAGAACATGTTCGTCATTGCCTTGACTCTGCGTCGTACTACAGCTGGTAAAAAGCAGTAGTACGATCAGAACCATCGCCAAAAGAACAACCTTTTTCGATTGCAAAGCTTACTTCGCTCCCCTAAGAAGGTTTGCCAAAGCTTCCTTCATTTTTGCATTTGCAGCCGCGGCAGCATCACTCTCTTCAAAAGCCTCAGCTACAGCTTCTGCAGCAGGAGCAAAGTTTCTTTCAATGTTTGCAATGGGAATTGCAGCAAGAACCCATACTCCATTATCGGCATCAACCCACATCTCTTCGGTGGTTACTCCAGTCAACGTGGCCTCTGCAACTTGCTGGCTGATTACTTCCATCGCATCGAGTGCTTGGCGATTATCACCAGAACCTGCATCGTTTACATAGGTCACGACCACTTCTGTGACTTGGGTGCTCACCCATGCTGCAATCTTGTTCTTGGCCTCAACCGTAGCGCGCTTGATTGAGTTCTGTTTGTCACTCATCTTGCCGTAGCCAGTCTCATAATGCATATCCTGCGTAGGCAATGTCCTATATACCCACTCTGGCTGAGGAATACCCTCGGCCCCGATTACAACCGGTCTAGCTGGTGCAATAGGTTCAGCAACTTTCGCAGTTGCACAACCGACAAAAATCAAGCTTACCAAGACAAAAACAAGAACACCTAACATCTTTTTCATGAAAAGACCTCCATAATTGGTTACGTTTGATCCCCAAGCGTTTGCAGCATGAGGGCAAAAAACTCATCTACGGCAGTACGAGAAGCACTTCGCAGTGCTCGAGCCTGTGCATCAGCAACAGATAGTGCGGCTTCTCGATTGCTCGTTTCGAACGATACATACATTTCATTCTCCCCTTTCAACGTTGCATCAAGGGTATAGCGAACATATTCATACGGGCTGTTTGCCAATTCCAAAGAAACAGCATTGTAATTGACCTGCAAAAGAGGATAGCCAGGTTGATTGCTGATTGTGAAACCCAACTGCTGAAGGCGTTGCTCAAATGCATTCTTCAAGACATTTGCCTCTTGGTCCTGTGCCTGGACCTGTACGTGTATCACTATGGAGCGGGAAAGCTGTGCAAGCTCCCGTTCAAGAGGGAGCAATACCTGATTTTGCGGTTTTTTGAGAAGCACCTGCAATTGGTTATACAATACTTGTTGCTCTCGAGCAAGATTTCTCGCTTCAAGCAACAAAACATACTGTCGCATCAAATCAGAAGAGCGCAAGCTTTGAGCACGCACTTGTGCAATCGAGGTAGAAAGTTGAGAAATCCGGTCATTATACAACAGAGCGGTACGATTGCGGTGTAACGCAATCCGAGCATGCACCCGTCCTAAACTATCGGTATACACATTCACGACCTCGGCACCCACTATCTGATCCGTCTCACTGGTTATGCTTCCACTCTCAACCATCTGCGAAGCTTCGGTGAACGTCACATTGCCAAGGACATCTTGCGCTGCTGTGGACAGACTGGTCACTTCAGTGACGGAACGCACTTGGCTGTTGAACACCTGGGAGAGCGAAGAGAGAGCAGACTCCACAGCCCTCTGTCGTGATGATCCTGACCCTACTGCACAAAGATACGTCTGTTCATCGTATTGTTTATCATAGGGATGGCTCAACCATGACGGCTCTGAGGAAGGCATGCCAAGAGAACTGCAGGAAATGCCGAGAAGCATATATAAGCCGGCCAATAAAAAAATCATTTTTAGTCTCATAGGAATACCTACAGCCTGAACTTACTTTGCCTGATCAACTTCTTGATGGTCTCTTCCCCTACCCAGACCTTGCGGTTGGTCTCAATGTCGATCAACTCAGCAGTTACATAATAGGTTCGTACCATCGTACCCCCGCTCTGATCCAAATTGGTTCGCACCGATCCTTGAAGCAGGAAGTCAGCTCCAATCTCCTTTCCAAGAGCTTTAGCCGTGTCTTCGCTTGCAAAATACTGTTGTGACTCTCGTTCATCACGAACAGACGCCCTGAAATTTTGATCGGCAACCATATCAACCTTACCACTGTTGATCAAAGCCATTTCATACCGCTTTGCGATAACATATGTATCGATATGCTCACTGCTTCTATTGAGGAAAGACCCTACGATTACAACCGGATTCTTTGCTGGGTTTCTCATCCTGTATTGAGTGATCCAACCTGAAGAAAGACTCGAGTCTACCAAGGCTTGGGAGACAAGCCGAATATCAGTATCGTTCCAATTTCCACTCAAATCGATGTCTGTATCGCTGCTGAGCCGATCTACTGAAACACTTGATTGACAGGACATCATCAAGACGCTGCACAATACGACAAAACCTACTATCAAAACTCGTTTCATCAGGGTCTCCTTTGGCAAACATCGCTGAAACGTAATACCATATCTCAATACTTTGAGCTCAGTGTAGCAGATATGCAATCTATTGTGTAGAAAAATGAACCAAGAGCTGATAAAAAATAGTCGCTTGTTGTTGCGCGACGAAACCAACAATGATACATTGAGCCCATACTTGGAAAAAGAAAAGGCTGCCATGCGTAGAAAAACTGTTATCCTGCCCCTATTTTTCTTATTGTTGCTTGCAAGTACTCTTCTTGCCGGCTGCTCTTCCTATGTTGATATCTCAAATGCTCAGAATTATTATCGGCAAGCACAGTATACGAAGGCTATGAGCAGTCTACAGCAGAAAGCTCCGAGTATACTCAAGGCACAAGGACCGATTATCCTCAACTATGACCTAGGATTGCTTGCCAGGCTTTCCAATGAATATGAGACATCCAATACCCTGCTCAGTGAATCCGAGCGCTTGATCTGGGAAGCCTACACCCAGAGCATCACGGCGAACATAGCTTCCTTTTTAGTAAACGACAATACCAAAGCGTATCCCGGCGAAGAGTATGAGGATGTATACATCAACATCTTCAAAGCCTTGAACTACCTTCATCTCGGCCGAAGCGAGTCTGCATTGGTGGAGCTGAGAAGAAGTATTGAAAAACAGGCGAACCTAAGACAGAAATACGAACAACAAGTGCAGAAAATCTCTTCGTACTCGGATGCTCAAGGCTTTGCCTCTGTTGAGACAACACGATATGCCACCTCTTTTTCCACCAGCGCATTGGCACAGTACCTCAGTGCCATCGTTGCCCAGAAAATGGGAGAAGACAATACGTTCTACTATGCCATCAACCAAGCCAGACATGCCTTTGCAAGCCAGAGCGGCCTGTATGACTTCCCTATGCCCAGTGTGTTCGATATAGAAGATACTCCCTTGAAAGACTCAAAAGCAAGAGTGCACCTCATTTCTTTTACAGGGCAGGCTCCGATCAAGCAGGAGAGAAGAGAATCTGTATGGGTTTCTCGAAACAACTACGCCCAGATTGCATATCCTGTACTTGTTGAAAGAAAAAGTGCCATTGAGCGGGTAAAGGTCTCTATACAGGGTGGACCGACACAACAATTAGAAAAAATTGAATCAATCAGCAATATTGCTATCGATACATTCAAGACAAAAAGCGAGGTGATCAGAATGAAGGCTGTCACACGGGCCATGGCAAAGGCCGTAGGGATTGCCTTATATGATGCCTACACAGAAAAAGACAACAATGTCACCGTATTTGAAGAACTGCTTGGATTGATTTTTCGCGTCGCACAAACAGTGAGTGAAAGTGCCGACGTTCGCTCGGTACACTTCCTTCCCTCCCTATCTTGGGTAGGATATGTAGACCTTGAACCAGGCACGTACACATTTACCTACGAATTTCTCAACGCTTCTGGACGCGTAGTGCACTCACACAAGGTTTCAAATCTGAGAGTAACAGCGAACAGTGTGCATCTTGTTGAAGCTCACAGTCCTCTGTAAAAAAAGCCTCCCATCACAGGAGACTTTCAGAAAAACATCATCGCAATAGATGCTACTTTTCATTCAATTCATCTAAAATTTCAGCTTTTTCTTCGTCATCGTCTATTTCCTCACTGTAGATTTCGGCTCCTTCGGAATCCCAGGAGGGGTCGCGTTCATAGTCCTTCGGTCTTCTGATTGTGTCTCGAATGTTCTTTCTCATAATCCATCGCTCCTTGTAAGATGAAATCGGGGCATACCCTTAAGAAAGCAGAGAGTGTAGTACACTTCACTCTCCTTATACCATCGTATCTAGAAAGCCAAACGTCAAGAGCTTTATGTGCTCTTTATGTCGTACTCATTAATCTTTAAAATGGACTATCAATGAAGCAAAAGCTCCACTTGTTTCACAATGGGAAGATCCGCCTCAGCCCAATCTACGCTGTACAACTCATCTTTGGACAACCAACGCATCTGAATATGTTCAGAAAGGAGGACCTCTCCTTCAATTCTTCGTCCTTCATAAGCATGCATCACCAGAAAAAAAGTTGGATACTGATACTCGACTGTCATAATATATCTTCCAACCTCTATTGAGATTCCCAACTCTTCACGAATCTCTCTAAGAATGGCTTTTCTTCCATCTTCTCCAGCTTCCAGTTTTCCACCCGGAAATTCCCAACGCCCACCCAAGGGTCCACTGTTTTTGCGTTGGGCGGCAAAGACTTTCTCATCTTCAATCATTACAAGGGCTGCTACTTCAATCTGTTTCATCGTTCGTATTCTACCAAGTTCTTTTGCTGTTGACCACAGCGAATCAAGGCCCAGAGGAGGAAAAGGCATGCCTCATGCGACTCGTATTTAACAAAATTGCTCTCCAAGAGCGCAACTTCAATTGACAAGCACTACAGCTCATGCTACCGTTACCTTGCTTTGGTTTTTGCGTTGCAGCTAGTCCCTTATCCTTTCTATGTATGCGTTCTTCACTGAATCCCACCAGCAGACAGGTTAAACGTTCGAGACTGCGCCAAAAAGAGCAAATACTCTATGATGCAGGCATTGGCTTGCAAAGGATGCTTTGAATGGCAAAGAAAATCTATGTTGGTAACATGAGTTACAACACCAGCGAAGAGGAACTTCGCGACCTGTTCGCACAGTACGGTACCGTATTGAGTGCAAACATCATCATTGACCGCGAGACTCGCCGCCCCAAGGGCTTCGGTTTCGTTGAAATGGAGGACGATTCTGCTGCAGTCGCCGCCATCAGTCAGCTCGACGGCCAGGATTTCGGAGGCCGCAATCTTCGTGTTAACGAGGCTATTGCAAAGCCCCGCCCGAGCTACAACCGCTACTAAAAGCGTGTTTGATCAGGCAAAAACAGGAACTCTTCGGGGTTCCTGTTTTTTATCCATTTTTCTGTTCAATCTGCTTGAGAAAGATTTCCTCATCAACGGCAGCAGAGAAATAATACCCTTGATACTCATCACAACCTATGGAGCTGAGAAAATCCAGTTGCTCTTGGTTCTCGACTCCTTCAGCTAAGACTGTTGCGCCCAATTCCTTGGCCAACAACATCACAGTCTTGTAGATTGTTATGGACTCTGCATCTGGATATCGGGCTATGAAAGATCTGTCAATCTTTATCTTGTCACTTGAAAGTTCCAGTAAATAAGAGAGTGATGAAAACCCTGTACCAAAATCATCGATAGCTATAGACACTCCTTGTGCATGTAATTTATCAAAGACAGAGTTTGCTTTCTGGAAACTCTCGACAGCAGAAAATTCTGTTAGCTCAACGGTAAGGAGGTTCTCAGCAATGCGTTGTTCTCTCAAAGAAGCACCCAAAAGATCAATCAACGCAGCATTAGCAAGCTCGTCGGCACTGAGATTGATTGAGAGGCTGAATGAAGGAGAAAGCAATCGTAGGCGTGCCCCATTTCTCTGTAAAAACTGAATGGCCTGGGTAATGACAAATCTCCCGAGCTTATCAAGCATTCCTAAATCCTTCAACAGAGGAATAAACTCATCTGGGCGAACAGGTCCAAGTACCGGATGAGTCCATCGTATCAGTGCCTCACAGCCGATGATTTTTCCACTTGTTACCGACAACTGCGCCTGAAAGGCCAACTTAAGTTGGTCACTGCTAAAGAGTGCAGGTATGGCCTTTCGAATCGAGTCTTGTCGTTGATAGAGACGCAAAATATCCTCACTGTAAAATACAGTGCGTTGAGGCTTCGTCTGTGTTGCTGCAAGCGTAGAACAGCGAAGAAGCTCGAGGGGTGATCGACCTGTTGAAGGATAGAAAGAAGCTCCACAAACCATCTTGATGTGTAGATATTGCCAATTCAGCTGATAGGGATCATCAAAATATCGCAACATGTTTTCGATGGACGAAGCCAAAGCCTCAGTAGGCTTTACATTGTGCAGAAACAAGATATAACTATCGAAGGAGAAGCAGTACACTGAAAATGGCGTCGAGCTGAGACTGACAAGGGTAGCGCAAAGATTCTGGGAAAGAAGGACTCTCTCTCCTTGATTCAGCTGCATGCCTATCTCTTTGCTGTTTTGCACCTTGAAGTTGAGACAGGCCAACGGCTTCTGTTGTTCAATAAAACGCGCAACTGTTTTGAAATGATGCAAGATATCATAGTTGTGGGTTTGGGCAAGTTGTATATAATCCTTTGGTTGCCAGCGAGAGGGTGAGTATATTTCTATAGTATGCTCTACACGATTCTGTTTATTTTCTATAGACCTCTCTGTGAGCGTCATCAGATAATAATTCTTATCCTTATGCAGGATCCAAGCCGGGTATACTCCTGAAGATATCTCGATGACGGTATTGTCTCGTATCTTTATCAAACGATGCCCTATCATTTCTTTCTGATGCAATCCGCACATTTGTTCAAAAACTTGATTGCAAAACGTGATTCGTCCCTCAGGGTCGCATACTACAATTCCATTTATGGAGTAATCTGCGACAACTGCACTGATGCGCATCTGCTGCTTGTCCCCATAGCGAATTCTATAAATCCAGATAACACTACTGCCGAGTATAAAAAACATAATCGTAAGAATGTATTTCAGATAAGGACGAGACAGCAACGTATCTTCTGAGAGCAAGGAAAGACTTCGTATGGGGTAATAACTGATCAAGGTCCAAAGCCTTACCGGACCAGGAACCCATGAGATTCTCTCACTGAGGCGAGGAATGATTGCCTGATAGGTATAGACAGTCTTTCCTAAAAGCTTGGAACCGCTGGGTGCTTGGAATACCACCTCTTTCAGGCTCGGATCTGCACTAAAAATATTTTCATCCCTTTTGTATATCTCTGCACAAGCATCTCTATCGGTAAGTAACACACTTCCCTCTGCATCAATGAGCAGGAAGGGAAAATCCCTGGATAAGGATTGAACGTAATTGAAAAGAAAAGAGAACAGGTAGCAGGCATCAAAATCCAAAGCAACGATGCCGAAAAACCTTGAACCCTGATATACCGGCAAGGCAAGTGTTATAAAATGGTTTGAGTCTCCCTCGTTCTTGACTTTCGAAATATAGAGCACTCTCGGGGCATGCCCCCGAGTTTGAGAGTAGAGATCGCTCTCGCTTAGATCCTGCAAAGCAGACTCAGAACTGATACTCACGAAGTTACCTGGTTTGCGGATTACCCGTATAAGCTCTTTTCCCGTTTCATCAAGAAAGCGTTGTCTTAAAATATATTCTTTTTGGTTGGTAATCCGAACAAAGAGTAAAGCTAAATCCAACAAGGTTTCCTTGGAGGGATTCTGAACATAAAACTCAAGTTCATTGGCACTGTGCACTACCAGTAAATCGGAGATGAATTGTGAAAAGACAGCCTCAATCTGGTTGGAAATTATCAATGTTGAACGCGCTTGCGCTGCTTGTACTTGAAAGCCTGCTTGCTTTTCCAAAGTCTTTTCATACCCGTTGAAGAGAATGAAGAAGAGCATGGAGAGAGGAAGAACGAGCAACAAGATATAACGAACACTTTGTTGTAGAGATTTACCTTTATTCTTCATTGTAAACCCTCTCTATCTACAAGGTAGCACACCTGTGACGAGAGAGAAAGAACCCAAGGCTGTTTCTTGATACAGTTACAGTACAGCCTCTTTGTATTGTCGTAATTTATCGGCATAGCTCAACGTATAGGCACTGCTGGTGGAAGGCAGTGCAACAAAGCTGATATGACTCGGATAATACTGTATCAGCTTTTTGTAAAACTCTTGTGCCTTCTTTCCATTGAAAAGAACCTTCTCCAAAGAGGGATGGGTTTCAACAAAAAGCCTGATATCGTTGGGGACAACCCGTACAAAGGCAGCATCGCTGGATCCCTTTCTCTCATACAGCTTAATGACATCCCACAGTGCAATATCATGAGAGAGCAACAGGTTCCACTTTTCTTCATAGGTTCGTATATCCATGGAAAATATATCTGCCATGATCGGCCAAAACGCATTTTGCTCATGTCCATAGTACTGTTGTTTTTGTGCTGAACGGACACTTGGAGCACTTCCAAGAATCAATACTTTACTGTTTGGACTATGTATTGGGACAAACCCTTGCAACATGAAAACTCCTGTACTTTCTCTTTAGGGTTTTCCAGTGTATCGGTCTCAATCCAAACAAGTCAATTGTACTAACCCTAACAGTGTGCTACTGTAGCTGCATCATGAATAGCAACCTTATTGTCGGACAACTGTTGGCCTTGCTTACTGCGTTTTGTTGGGCGCAGAACTCAATAATTTATCGCCACTTAGGCAGGCAAGTGGGATCCGATGCGGTCGCGCACGTAAGGATGTGGTTAGCCCTCCCCGCCATACTGATCACCACCTACTTCATTGAAGGCATTTGGTTTCCCACCTCACTCTCACCAAAAACCTACCTGTTCATGTTCGCCAGCGGTGCCATAGGCTATTTCATTACCGATATGCTCCTGTTCAAAGCGTATATTTTGCTCGGCAGCAGGGAATCGATGGTAATCATGACCCTGTCTCCGGTTACAACCGCCCTGTTTGACTTGTTTTTCTTCTCCCAGCGATTACATCTGATGCAAATATTGGGTATGGGCGTCACTATTAGCGGAGTGCTCGTCATGGTTTTGCTTGACAGAGGGCCTTCCTTGGTTAAAGAGTTGGAAAGAGAGCGCAAGATCGGCTTGCTCTTCGCCATTCTGGCTTCAGTGCTGCAATCAGTCTCTTTTCTCCTTGCCAAGTTCGCTCTTGAACAGGCCGGACCCATCTCCACCAATCTGTTGCGTAATCTCGGAGGGCTTTTTGCATTTATCATCTTCAACTTTTTTTATAAGAAGAATGCAAAAAAACAGATACAAAGTTTTAGAAATCCAAGATTCTTCATCCTCCTTTTGTTCGCTGCCTTTGCAGGACCGGTCCTTGGCATGTCAAGTCAAATGAAAGCCTTCACACTTGCTCCAATTGGTATAGTAACCACAATTACCCAGATTACTCCGGTATTACTGCTTCCCTTCGACCATTATATCCTGCATAAAAAGTTGACAATTTTCAGTTTGGGAGGAACCTTTCTATCCATTGCAGGGGTTGCAATGCTCTTCCTTGCTGCCTGAACCATCTTGCCTAGGAGCCTGCTTTCAGCTACCCTCTGATCATGAATGTACTTTCGCTTGAGTCGGTGTCCAAAACTTTGCAGGATGAGCCTCTCTTTATAGATGTCAGTTTTGGCTTGGAAGAGGGGGAGCATGTAGCGCTCATAGGGCGCAACGGAGAAGGAAAATCAACGTTCTTACGTCTGCTTGCTCAAAAAATCGTCCCTGACAGCGGCATAATAGCTATGAAGAATGATACAGACCTGGTTATGTTGGAACAAGGTATTGCCTATAGAGCAGAAGATACGGTGAGATCATTTCTCTACAACGGCAGTGGGAAAAGAATTGAAACCTATAATGCCTACCAGAAGGTTCTTCATAAGGCAAATCAGCAAAAGCAACTGATCAAGCTCAGTGATTTGATGGATAAATATGATTGTTGGAATCTTGAGCCCGACTACCTTTCGCTTCTTGGAGAGCTCGGACTATACGACATCCTGGAAAGAAAGATGGACAGTCTCAGTGGGGGGATGCAAAAGAAAGTAGCCTTGGCAAGAATGCTGTGTGCCAAGGCCACCATGCTCCTTTTGGACGAGCCAACCAACCATCTGGACATCAACACCATCGAATGGCTTGAAAACTATCTCAAAGCCAGCAGTGCAACCATCATTGTGGTTACACATGACCGCTATTTCCTCGATTCAGTATGCAAAGCCATACTAGAACTTGACAATCAACGCATCTATCTCCATCCAGGATCTTTTTCAGCCTATCTAGAGAGACGAGAACAACGACTCGAGCGGATGGAGAAAGAACAGGATAGAATCAAAACCATCTTAAGAAGAGAGCTGCAATGGCTCCAAAGAGGGCCGAAAGCAAGAACGGGAAAGGATAGCGGCAGAAAAGACCGCATAGAAGCCTTGCTTGCACAAAGGACCAACGTCACAGAAAGCAACCAACAGTCCTTCGCCTCAAACTATCGTCGTCTTGGCAAGAAAATCCTTGAAGTAGATGGCTTAAGCAAGGCCTATGGATCGGAAGTCGTCATCCGAAACTTTTCCTTTTCCTTCTCAAAGCATATGAAAATTGGAGTTGTAGGACCAAACGGAAGTGGAAAAACCACCCTGCTGGACCTTCTGTGTGGACAACTCTCACCCGATACCGGCAATCTTGATATTGGAGTAAATACTGTCTTTGCTTATTATGACCAAACAGGACGTAACCTGCACAGTGATAAAACCATCCTCGAGTTCGTCGAAGCCATTGCCTCACAAGTGCAATTAGGTCCGGGACAATTGGTCAGTGCAGCAAAATTTCTTGAATTATTCGGGTTTCCTTCTTCGATGCATCGCCAAAGCATTGAAACCCTCAGTGGTGGGGAAAAGCGAAGGCTGTACCTTGTCTCAAGACTGTTGAGCAATCCCAACTTCCTGTTGCTTGATGAGCCTACCAACGACCTTGACCTGCCGACCATGGAGAACTTGGAACAGTATATCCAAGACTTCGAAGGATGCACTCTTGTCGTCTCCCATGATCGAGCCTTCCTTGATCTTTGCTGTGACCAATTGTTCATTCTCGAAGAAGACGGCACCGTGCGGTATGAAACAATGCGCTACAGCCAATACAGGGAACAGCTCGAGTCAAAAACAATCAAGGAACAGGTCAAGGAGCCTCAAAGACAAACAAGAAGAACAGAAAAAAAAGGCTTGAGCTATCGACAGCAACAAGAATTTGAAGCCCTTGAGGTTGAGATGCAAAATCTTCAAAAAGCCATCTCACATCTTGAAGAAAGCTTTTCCCATGCTCTTGTCACTGAAGAAGGCTCCTTAGCTGAAAGAACGGAGAAGTATCATGTACTGTGTGCGAAGCTGCAAGAAGTCGAAGATCGATGGTTGGATCTTGCCCAGAAAGCGTAAGGTCCTGCTACTCATAGTCAGTCTCTCTCTTACGTGCACATATCTGCAGGCAATTGCCATACAAGAGCTGAGCATAGGCGTAGGAAACGATTGGTACACAATGGGCTTGGGGTATAATCATGATGATGGAGCTTCATATGGAGTACATCTGAACACTGTAAGCAGCCAAGGGTTTTTTTTCGGTATCGATGCCATCGGCTACACCGACCGAATCCAGAGCAAGAAACGATACGATGTCCTCTCTTTTACCCTTTCCTATCCGTTTGAATATGTCTATGAAAAGAGCTATCTCTCTTTCACAGGGAGTATCGGTCTTCTCTTGAGTGGAAATATCGGGTTTGCAAATATTCAAAACTCGTATCACAGCCTGATCAATCGAGATCCTGTTTCACTTACGTATTACAGTACTGAATCCAGGTCTCATCTCAAATTTGACATACATTCAGAGGCTGGTCTCAGACAAGGGAACTTTAAATATGGGTTGTACGTCGACCTTAATCTCACCACCGGCTGGGAACAAAGCATCTCTGCCGGCATAAAGGCTGATTACTCGTTTCTCATCTTGCAAGCGGGATATCTTAATCGCACAATTGCATCAGTGTATCCGAGCCAAACCATACAGAACGAGCGCTATAGAGGACTGAACCTATCGTATCTACACAACGGGGGGCTTTTAAACAGCTTCTATACCACCTATGTAGATACAGGATTTTCCTACGGAGGCTTCTCTTTTGACCTGCTGTCACCTAATAGACCAAAACAGTTTGAAAAAGCTGACATCACTGTCTTTACTGGATACTTCTATGATTTGTTTGGACAACAAAATCGCCTGTTCGGACTTGCCTTCGACCATTACAGTTTCGAAATCAAGCACAAGAACGGTCCAATGTTCAACCAAATGGAGGATCAGGCAGAACGAATGAACATCGGATCATGGATGATCGGGTATGCTGTCGACCTTCCTCTCTGTAGACTTTGGGTGCCATACGTCAAGGTCCTTGGAGGCCTAGCCCGGTATAATCTGCAAGAAGACTTCACACAAAGCATCATAGAGACAGTGTTGCCGATCTTTTCCCTCGAGGCAGGCCTCAGACATGCTGGACTGGAGGGACTCACTATCGATCGGCAACACTACAGCATACGGCTGGTTGCAACCATGCAATACCTACCGATAAGACCAACAATACCAGAAGGCTATGAGGATTTCTCACCACATTGCACACACATCACCTTCCAACTTGGCCTCGTGTTTGACATAGCCCATGACCTTGCTAGATCTGAGGCAGTGTGATGATGCTCTGGTTGTCGATACCGATGGTAAATTGCCATTTGTCCAAACCAATTGCATAAGCAAGCGTCATAAAGGGACGAACAGGAACAGCAATACTGCCAGCCAGCATGTTTACACTCAAGGTGGCTCCAACAGCCCATACATCCTCCCAAACAACTGATCCTTGGGCGATATACCAGGCACTCTGTGCACCGACTTCCAACCCAAGACCTGTTATTCCTCCAAACGGAATACCAATATCCAGAAGGGTTAGAGGCAATCTATATGTACCTGAAACTCGCAGTTTAGCTGCTCCATCTTTTTGCGTTTTGAATGAAAAAAGTGGATATGAATCACCAACTGTCGCGTTTGGAGCAACAGCCAAATCGGCACTCAGCCGTATCATGGAAAGAGCAGATCCAATTCTTTGCTGCACTGAGGCATTGATAAATGTCAACGCCTCCCAAGATTGATTGGAGGTTCTGTATGAAAGTTGTAAAGCTGCAAATGCACGCAAAGAAGAAGGTCCAAAAAAGTCAGCTCTTCTCATATCCTGCGAGCTATAGACTCCTCCCACACCGAGCGAAGGAACATACATTTGGTTTGCATCGTTCCACAAGAAAGAAAACTGAGGTTGTACACCCAGCTGAAATTGAGCCTTCGGTGATGATGTAAAGAAGATTGTCTGATTGTACGCAGTCGAAATCTGATTAAAGTAAGACTGATTGGTTTCATTATACCTATTGATGTCGGTAGAGACCTGAAGCAGAGAACTGCCCAATGACGCTTGGTACAATAGAGAAGCAACGACTCTCGAAGAACTGAATTCATATCCAATGGTTCCACTTATCGTGTGCTTTCGCAGCACGCTGCTTGCATGGATGAAAGAGCCCAGCTGAAACCTGTTGGCATTCACAAAAGGAAAGGGAAGAATGAGATTCAGCATGGGGACGTCGTAGTATCGTTTCACCTCATAAGAGGCTGAAGCAGCAGAGGTAAACGACATGGGAGGGGAAAACTCGGCAACAGGCTCTCGGTCAAGGAGTTCCCTGTTCACCATTTTTACAACTCTTCCCTCACTACTGAGAGATTCATACAGTACATCTTCTCCCACAAAGCGTGCATTCAATAGACCAAACGCATCACTGTAAAGACGCCAGACATCACCGCTTTGTTGTTCATACAGGTACAGCGAGTATATTCCTCCCAAATCGCTGACAAAGAGAACATCACCGTCATCCGTAAAGGTAGGCGAACGCAGTTCATCATTGGTTGGACCGATGAGCGTTCGCACTTCTTTCTTGCCATCGATAAGAATCAGGGAGGCATTGCCTCCTTCCGTCCTTAAAGCGACTAGCGAAGAGCCGTCGCTGTTGAGGGTGCTTTCAAGATAACTGGCGCCTTCACTGCCGATGAGGGGTATGACACTTCCACTGTTTTGGTCGATTTCAACCAAACGATGAAATGGACCGTCAATCTCTGAGGCAACAATCCTTGTACCATCACCACTGATTGCTGGATGCACCAAGCGCTTCTTATGCGTGATAGCTCTGTGCTCAAACGTCTTTAGATCCAAAAGATACAAGTCGCTGTATCCGACTGGGGCCATCTCGAGAGCAGAACCATCCAAGATATCCGACCAGAGAAAGGAGAACACTGCCTTGTCTTTAGCAAAGCTTATACTGCTTCCACCGTTAAGCGGCAACTGCATGAGTGCACCTCTCTTCTCGTCCTGATCGTAACGATACAATCTGCTTCCCTCGTATGAGGCCTCGCTATACCCTATCAAGCCGATATCGGTCTTTGAAGGCAGGTAACTATGACCTTTGAGGACTGGTGAAAACTGCTCGGATGAGGCTTTTTCAAGCACAGGAAACTCTTGCAATGCAAATTGAAAGAGTTGCTCATCGGAAAATCCGATTACTTTTTCAAACGGGCGTTTCATCCCTACAAAGGGGAAAGAAGCAAATTTCTTGTTGATTGCATCAAACGCCTCAACACCGTGATGTCTGATCAGATAATCCACCATCATATACCCGGTAAGATAGATTCTTGAAGAGGGATGGAAGGGCCCTCCGTAAAACCCTTGTTTTAGACTCCACATGGACCCTTGTGCATGGGCAACATGATAATTGAGTGCAAAGAGCAAATAATCGCCTCTTCCTCCTCGGGCAAAATTCGACTCAGTATAGGTAGTAATTCCTTCAATCCACCAACCCGGCATAAAGACTGTACTCAGCACAGAGACTCCAGGCCCGAATACTCGTAGATACTTCGCAGGACCTACATACTGGGTAAGGTGCAGGTAATGTGTCAGTTCGTGTACATAAAGACTTTTAAGCCAGTCTTCTGTTCGAGCTCCGAGAAACCGATCCTCCGGACTGGTCAGATAGAGAAAAATCGAAGAAGGGAACGGTGCAAAGTATCCATTTGCCCATGCAGTTCTCGCAGCAAGCACTACCGGAACTCTTCTCTTCTCTTGATAACCCATAAATTGGGCTAATTCTTCATATACTTCATCTGCAAAGGAAGCTACTATCTGGGCATAGTCTTGAAAATCTTCCTCAAAAATTATCTTGGTATGTGTGGTTTCAATTTGCTTGTAGGATGCGCCAAGCGCTAGACAAAGCGACAAGAAGAAAAACAGCAGAGCGATGGTACGTCTTTTCATAAAATCCCCCTGCTTTACTGTACAATATTCTCAAGAAGAGGCAAACAAGAAAAAGGTCCTTCCCTGTTGGGAAAGACCAAATTTTCCTAAAAACTCTTAAGCGATGGGATGAATCCATCCTTCAGGGGCTTCGATTCTTCCAAGCTGGATACCGGTGAGGGTGTCATAGAGCTTTTGGGTGATCGGACCCATCTTTTCCATCCCACTAGGCAAGTAAATTACCTGGTCCTTGTTGGTGATTGATCCGATAGGAGATATTACTGCAGCGGTGCCACAGAGCCCTCCTTCTGCGAACTCAGATACTTCACTCAGTGGAATTTCTCGCTCTTCCGTCTCAAGATGCAGATACTCCTTTGCCACATACATCAACGATCTTCTGGTGATGGAAGGAAGAATGGTGCTGCTTTTGGGAGTGACCACCTTATTGTCCTTCGTGACAAAAATAAAGTTTGCCCCACCGGTTTCTTCCACAAAAGTATGGGTTGCAGCATCCAAGTAAAGATTTTCGGCAAATCCTTTTGCATGGGCATCATGGCCCGGGTACAGACTCATTGCATAGTTCAACCCACCCTTGATATGCCCTGTGCCTCTAGGAGCTGCCCGGTCATAATCACTGACCTGCAGTTTCAAGGGCTTAATCCCGCTCTTGAAGTAAGGACCAACGGGGGTGCAGAACATCCTGAAGGTATACTCAGGCGCAGGCGCAACCCCGATAACCGGACCACTGCCAAACAGAAATGGACGGATATACAACGAGGCACCGGTGCCATAGGGAGGGACATACGCAAGATTCGCTTTCACCAGCTGATCGAGTGCATCCAAAAAGCGATCGATCGGAAACGAAGGCATCAAAAGACGCTCTGCTGTCTCAAACATCCTCATCGCATTGAGATCGGGGCGGAAGGTAACTACTTTATTATCTACCGTGGTATATGCCTTCAAACCCTCAAAGCAGGTCTGGGCGTACTGTAGGACCCCTGCGCTCTCACTGATGCTTACCATTGCATCTTCAACCAAAGCACCGCTATCCCACTGATTGTCCTTGTAGTAGGAGACATACCGACTATCGGTCTTGATATACTTGAACTCAAGACTGCCCCAATCAATCTGCTTCTTTTCCATACACTGTTCCTTCGGCCGAGAAGACCCGTTCAGACTCAAATTTCGACCATTGTACAACTTCATATGCATTTCGTCTATTTATATGCAGAAGTTTTGCATAACAAATCGTGATGATCTAGGATTGCCGAACACTCTCTATAAAATAGGAATGGACGCTCAGGTCATCGGTAAGTTCTGGATGGAAAGCACTTACCAGGACCTGTTTATACCTGGCAGCTACTGCATTTCCTTGTACGGTTGAGAGGATGGTCACCTGATCAGAAGCTTGAGAAATAATCGGGGCACGAATGAACGTCATCGGTATTTCTCCGATCCCTTCAAAGAGCGCTTTGGTGGAAAAACTTCCGAGTTGCCTGCCAAAGGCGTTTCTTTGTACGGTTATCGGGATTGCACCAAAACGGACTGATTCATCGATTTCTTTTGCACTGGACAGCAAGATCATACCTGCACAGGTTCCAAATACAGGCAAGCCATCGTCTAAAAGGGTCTTGATCGGCTTTAGCAAGTGTGTACTCACCAAGAGCTTTCCGATGACGGTGCTCTCTCCTCCTGGAATGATCAAGGCATCGAGGCCGCCATCAAGATCGCTTTTCCTGCGCACTTCAAATCCGTCAACATTCAGCTTTTTCAACATCGAAAGATGTTCCTTGAAGCCACCCTGCAAGGCAAGCACCCCTACTCTCATATGCCGCGCTGCGCCATCAGCAATTCGATTTCCTGTTCATTAATACCTACCATCGCTTGTCCAAGATTCTCCGACAATCTTGCAAGCATGTCGAAATCGTTGTAATTGGTCACCGCCTGCACTATTGCTTGTGCACGCTTTTGAGGATTCTCTGATTTAAAGATTCCCGACCCGACAAAGACTCCCTCCGCACCAAGGGCCATCATCAAGGCCGCATCGGCAACAGTGGCTACCCCTCCAGCAGCAAAATTCACTACAGGAAGTCTTTTCTCTCTTGCAACCACAGCAACCAGATCATAAGGAACCTGTAGTTGTTTTGCTTGTTCATACAGTTCATCTTCGCAAGCAGAACCTAAGTGTGCAATCTGCTGATTGATCATGCGCATATGCCTAACTGCTTGGATGATATCCCCCGTTCCCGGCTCTCCCTTGGTACGGATCATTGAGGCTCCTTCATTGATGCGACGAAGGGCTTCTCCCAAGTCCTTGGCTCCACAGACAAACGGCACGGAGAACTTTCTCTTATTGATATGGTGGATATCGTCAGCAGGAGAGAGCACTTCACTCTCATCAATATAATCAATCTCTATTGCCTCAAGGATTCGAGCTTCAACAAAATGGCCTATACGCACCTTTGCCATGACCGGGATGCTTACAGCATTCTGAATTGACTGTATCATGGCAGGATCGCTCATTCTGGAAACTCCCCCGGCGGCGCGTATATCTGCGGGTATCCGCTCAAGGGCCATAACAGCACAAGCACCACTGTCCTGAGCGATCTGTGCTTGCTCGGGTGACGTTACATCCATGATAACCCCACCCTTGAGCATTTGGGCAAGATTCTTGTTCAGTTCATATCTATTTTCCATGGTATTGTTCTCCTCTCTCTTGATTGCAGTAAATACTTGCTCTATCCTATGACTGAACTGGCTGTATGAATAGTGTCAGTTTATTGAATTTTTATGGTACCAGATACAAGGGGAAACAATGCAAGAACTTGCCTTGACTCTCGACCGAACAAGCACACATACCTTGACCGAGCAGCTCTACTTGTTTTTAAAACAGGAAATCATGCATGCATCGATTGCTAAAAACGAAAAACTTCCTTCAAAACGACAACTGGCCCTCCATCTCAGATGCAGCGTGAACACAGTCGAGGGTGCTTACAACCAACTTGTGGATGAAGGATACTTGATCGCCAAAGAGAAAAGTGGTTATTACGTAGCACCGCTTGAAGGGATTCTCAACCTGGATAGAAGTGAAAAAGGCCCGGATAGTACTGAAAAAAAAGAAAAACCCTATCGATATGATTTCTCTTACACCGGTGTTGATCTTGATCACTTCCCCTTTCAGACATACAGAAGGATCACTCGTGAGGTCATCAATGCATCGGACAAGGATCTCTTATGCATGGGCGAGTCAAAAGGACTGTCTGCCTTGCGGACCAATATTGCACGGTATCTCCATCATAGCAGAGGTGTAAGATGCTCTGCATCGCAGATCATAGTAAGCTCGGGAACTGAGTATCTTATGCAGTTGCTCATCCAACTCTTTGACGAGCGTACAGTGTATGCCATAGAAAATCCCGGGTATGAAAAACTGAATCTATTGATGAGGAGCAACCGGGTACGATATACGCCGCTTGGCCTTGATGAACACGGCTTGAGGGCAGACTCACTGCAACAGAGCAAAGCCGATGTACTTTGCATCACCCCGTCCCACCAGTTTCCCACAGGATGCATCATGCCCGTCGGAAGAAGATTACAACTCTTATCATGGGCAGGATCAAAAGAGGGACGATACATCCTCGAGGATGATTATGACAGTGAGTTCCGCTATAGCGGCAAACCAATCCCTTCTTTACAAGGCATGGACAGTATGGGAAAGGTCATCTATATGGGATCCTTCTCAAAATCACTCTCCCCTTCATTGAGGATCAGTTATATGGTCTTGCCTGTTCACCTGTGCGACGTCTTTGAAAGAAAACTGACATTTCTTAACTGTCCAGTCCCGATGATCGACCAGAAGGTGCTTTCAGAATTCATCGAAAGAGGCCATTTCGAACGACACCTGAATCGAATGCGCAATTTGTACGGGCAAAAGCGTGAGGCCTTGGTTGTTGCGATTACAAACCATCTTCCACATGCAAAAATTGAAGGAGCCTCTGCAGGCTTGCATCTCACCCTCAGGCTAAAGCACAGCCTACATACGCACTCATTGGTCCGCAGGGCAGCTGAGTACGGAGTCAAGGTATATGGTTTATCACGGTATTACTCTCAGATTGAAGAGGGTTCAATGGACGAACGAATCATGCTTGGCTTTGCCACGATGAGAATGGAAGATATGGAGGATGCAGTTGCCCTACTGAAAGAAGCATGGCAAACAAAAGGCGTCGCTCCATACTGAAACAACGCCTACGGATGAAATTCAGCTGTTACAATCAGAGAAGCTTCTCTATTGCTTTTGCAACCTCGCCCAGATCATGGGTGGGTTCAAAGCGTTCTACCACAGAGCCTTCTCGGTCAACAAGGAACTTGGTGAAGTTCCACTTGATAGATGGATCCTTTTCGTATTCCTTGTCGGCATTTCGCAGTATCCCATCAAGAATGGGAGCAATCTTGTGGCTCATGTCGAACCCTGCAAATCCTTTCTGGCTTTTGAGGTATGTATAGAGAGGACTTGCGTCTTCCCCATTCACATCAATTTTTCCAAACTGGGGAAACTGGGTTCCAAACTTGAGCTTGCAGATTTCGTGGATCTCCTCAATCGCCTCAGGAGCTTGTCCATCGAACTGGTTGCAGGGGAAGTCCAAGATTTCGAAGCCCTTCTCCCTGTAGGTTTCATATAGTCTCTCAAGTTCAGTGTACTGGGGTGTGAAGCCACACTGTGTTGCGGTGTTGACAATCAAGAGGACGTTGCCCTTGTATTGGGAAAGGTCAATCTCCTCCCCTTTTCTTCCCTTGACACTGTAGGTAAATACGCTCATGTGCTTCTCCTTTTTTATATCGCTTTCAATTATATTTCTTACAATCTATCTGTATAGTATATCTCTTCCCCCTGATTGTCAAGCATTATAGTAAGGTTTTAAGCAAAGCTTCAATGTTTGCAATGGACTGGGTAGGTTCGAAGCGCTGTACCACCTTCCCCTCTCGATCTACAAGAAACTTGGTGAAGTTCCATTTGATCGAAGGGTCACTGGCAAAGTCAGGGTTCTCTGCAGACATCTTCTCTTCCATCCTCTTGCCTTTGGGATGCGACAGATCAAATCCTGAAAAACCCTTTTCTGCCTTGAGAAAGGTGTAGAGGGGATGTTCATCCTCCCCATTGACCAAAATTTTCGCAAATCTGGGAAACGTAGTGTTGTAGGTCAAAGTGCAAAACTGATGGATTTCCTCGATTGAACCCGGTGCCTGTTCCTTGAACTGGTTGCACGGGAAATCCAGCAAGACAAAACCTTGGTCCTTATAGTTTTTATAGAGCGCCTCAAGCTCATCATACTCACCGGTAAACCCACATGCTGTCGCAGTATTTACAATCAAAAGCACGTTATTTTTGTACATCGAGAGGGAAACATCCGATCCATCCCTAGCAGAAACACGTATATCGTACAGATTCATACGATCCTCCTTGCAGCTCAATGGCTGCTTGATATTGTGAAAGACAGGCGATACACCCCACTTGGAATTCGATACCGCTGAAGGGTGTCCGGTCCACAGGTTGCCGTTCCCACTCCCCTCACTTGTGCATCCAGATACAGATGCGTATACTCACTTCTTATCAGCTCATCGGCATGTCTCTTCTGCCAAAGCTCAGCAATTGAGTAGCAATGCAGGGCAAATCCAAAATCCTGTGCCCCACGAAACTGGACGCCACCGGTATCACCATCATAGAGGTCTAGTCGACGTACTCTCATACGTTGTCCATAATCCTGAGGTACGATGTACGGTACATACAGCTCATCGACGGTGGCATGATAATCACCAATCTTCGCACCGCTTAAACGATCTGGGTAGTTCTCCTCAGGCCCCAGTCCGAAATACCGGCAGGCAGACCAGCTTCGGTCCAGTTCACACGCAAGACCAACTCTTGGATACTCCTCCAAGGCTCCGCCTAGGCTGATGCTGCAACTATATTGCAGCTGCTCACTTGAAAATACGATATGTTGGCTGAACACCCCAAGATGAAGGCCATCAGCATTCTCTATACGATGCTGGGTGCAAAGCTGGCCATCCACCGCGCTTATGCAGCTCAGAACCATTTTGAGCTGGTCAAGCTTGGCGTTCTGCCATGCAGTGAATGCCTTGTTCTCATGATAAAAGGCAAACTCTGGTTCATACGTTTGAGACGCAAAGTTCTTCAGTCCATCGTTCTCTGTAGGACAACGATACAGGTTCACTGCCAACGGTCCCTTCAACAGCTCCTGTTGCCCGACAAAACGCAGACTGCTGAGCAACCCGTCGTTGTTGACAATCGCACCATAGGCTTTCGTCTCCACTTTGTACATTCCATCCTCAGTTTTCTCGATGAAGGCCTGAGGCAAGGGGAAACGACGTTTCATCGGCGAGGAAAGTTCAAACTGCTCCCAAGCAACCACATGGCCTGCCTCGGCATAGGATGAGCGAGCAAGGAGAAAAAACTCGAAGGTGATGAAGGTCTCTGATCCAAGCATCATCATAAGAATCTGTTCACTGTGCAAGATTTCCAAATAAATGTCACACGAGGACTGAGGGGCAATCACAGGCAAATCCACCTGTCCTTCTACGATCAGGGGATCGGCTTCGCTAACGATGCGGTACCTCAAGCCAACATCGTCCAGAGCCGTGAAATACTGTTCATTCACAACCGTGAATTTTCCGCTGCTGGCATGGTCGCTGCAAATTTGGATGGATTGCTGGAGTTTCAAACATTCAGCCATTGCCGGTTTGCAGGTACGATCGGGGAAAAGCAATCCGTTTAGACAAAAATCATAATCAGTTGGCTGATCGGAGAAATCACCTCCATATCTCCACGCTTTCGGACCCTTTTGTTCGAGTTCTGCAACATCCCTCGGTCCAACTGGCTTTCCCTCTTCATCCACCAAGATCCCCTGATCGACCCAATCCCAGATGAATCCCCCTTGAAGAGCACGGCTCTTGCGAATGGCTGTCCAATAATCGCTCAAGCTCCCATTGCTGTTTCCCATTGCATGGCTGTATTCACACATAATCAAAGGCCGCTCATCCTCATCACTTTCCGTACTGTGATCCCACGCCTCAAGAAGCGAAATAGGGGGATACATCGGAGCAATGATATCTGTCGCAAAGCGACCACGCTTGAGACTCTCTAGCGTATGAGGGCCTTGGCCCCATTCGGGCCTATTCGCTCCTTCGTAGTGGATGGGGCGCATCATATCATAATGACGCAGCCACCCTGCACAACCATCCTGGTTCTGGGCATACCCACTCTCATTGCCAAGCGACCAGATGATGATGCTTGGATGATTGTAATCGCGAATGACCATGCGTTGCACCCGCTCTAAAAAGCAAGCAGACCAAGCCTCGTCACGACACAAACTGTCATAGTTTCCATGGGACTCTATGTTCGCCTCGTCCATTACATACAGACCATAGCGATCGCACAGTTCATAAAATCGTGTGTCATTTGGATAATGGCAGGTGCGCACCGCATTGAAGTTGTGAGCTTTCATAAGCCGTATATCCTGAACCATGGATTCAACACTGATCGTCTTGGCCATGCATTGATCATGCTCATGCCGGTTTACGCCCTTGATCAAGACACGCTTTTCATTGATCAGCAACGAACGCTTATGGATACGCACCTTTCTTAAGCCATAGCGCAGGACGCGATGCTCAGCAAGATCTTCCAACGAGAGTCCGATATAGTACAGATGAGGAAGCTCGTGACTCCAAAGTTGTACGTTGTCGATTTCAAACGTGGTGACAAACCATCCTTCATGTTGCTGTACATGCCTGCTGATGATCAGGTTTCCCGAGGGGTCGTACAGAGAGACAAGCAAATTTGCAGAGCCGGCAGTTGCAGAACATCGCACCTGTACTGACGCTCTGTTCAGATTGTCTGATAGATGGCAATCGACCTTCACATCCTTCAGATGCTCACAGCCGACACTTTCAAGGAAAACCGACCGATGTATTCCTCCAAACCACCATTGGTCCTGATCTTCAATATACGAGGCGTCGCTGTAGCGAACCACCACCAAGGTAAGGGTGTTTTCTCCATCACAGAGATAGGGGGTGAGGTCGAAGGATGCTGGAAGCCGGCTGTCCTTGCTCATACCGACAAAGCTTCCGTTCAAATACACCTCAAGGTAGCTCTCTGCACTTTGTACCGTCAGATGAGTCTTTCTCTTTTTCCAATGCTCATCCAGGATGAATGTGCGTTGATACACTGCAGTAGGATTATGCTCCGGCGGATAGGGAGGATTGTTTTCGAATGGCATGATCGTATTGGTATAATGAGGCTTATCGAACCCTTGTACGCTCCAGGAGCCCGGCACGAGAATCCTCTGCCATTGCTGTTGAGAAAATATTGAGACATCCACTTCAAGAGGATTGTTGAACAAACAAAATCTCCAGTACCCATCAAGGCTCATGTAATAGGGATTGGTAGAAAGGTCTCTCTGCTCTGGACCGTTCTCGGCATCGCTTTTTGCCTCTTCGAAGAGAGGAAACTGCAAGGGAAGAGCAGATATGGGGAGTCTGTTTACCGAGCTGATCCGGCTTTGCTCCCAAACACGTCGGTGTAAAAACAAGGATTCCATTCCTTACTCCTTTTTCAACTGACCGAACCAAGAACCCCTTCTACAAAGCGTTTTTGCTGAGTGAAGAAGAGAATCAAGGTAGGAAAGGTTGTTATCGTGACTGCCAGCATCAATATACCATAGTCTGTGGTATAACCGGCAGTAAGTCCAGTAATTAATAGCGGCATCGTCTGGCTGTCCTGACTTTGCATGATGATCAGGGGCCAAAGATAATTGTTCCAGGCATTCATGAACGTTACAATAGCTGCTGCAGTGAAGGTCGGAGCCATGATCGGGATAAATATCCTGAAGAAAATGCCGAACTCTCCCAATCCATCAACCCTCGCCGCTTGGATCGTCTCAAGAGGGAACGACTGTGCACTTTGCCGGAAGAAAAAAATGAGAAACGCAGTAGACAAGGTGGGAAGGATGAATCCAGCAGTCGTATCAATCAGTCTGAGCTGACTGAACATCCTGAACAAAGGCACCATGATGGTGGCAAAAGGGACCATCATTGAAAGCAGGAGCAGTCCCATCAAGGTGTCCTTGCCTTTGTCTCGATACATCTGAAATCCATACCCGGCCAGAGAACAGATCAATAAACTGGCAAAGGTACTTGCAAGAGCGTTTCTAAGTGAATTCCAAAAAGCGTTTCCTAAGCGAACTGTCTGCAGCAACTTCCTGAAATTCTCAAACAAGTGAGTTCCAAAGAACATGCGGCCCTTTACGATGTCGACACTCATATTCGTCGCACCGACTATCATGATATAGAACGGGAAGACAGAGAAGATGCAGACAATAGTAAGAAACAAATACTTCATCGTGGTGGAAACATCTCTTCTTTTCATCGCTTTCTCCCGATTTTGATCTGAAGAAAGGTCAACAAAGCCACCATGACAAGAATTACATAGGAGACTGCCGCGGCATACCCAAACTGAGGATTATACATGAATGTGAGGTTGTAGATGTACTGACTGATCGAGAGCGTCGCTATTCCGGGTCCTCCATTGGTGAGTGTCTTGACCTCATCGAACAGTTGCAAGGTCCCGTTGGTAGAAATAATGCTGGTCAAGAGGATAACCGGTTTGAGCAAGGGGATGGTAATGAGAAAGAACTGCCTGCTTGCAGAAGCCCCGTCGATGCGGGCAGCCTCATAGATGTTGGGATCGATGTTCTGCAATCCGGCAAGATAAAAAACCGTGTTGTAGCCTGTCCAACGCCACGTTATTGCAAAAATAATGACAAACTTTGCCCATATAGGGTGAGTAAGCCAACTGAGCGGACGACCTAGCAGACCAAGCTCCATCAGAAAGCTGTTCACAAGGCCGTCTATGGAAAAAAACGAGCGAAACAGGATTGCCGATGAAACCAAGCTGGTGGCACAAGGAAGAAAGATCAAGGTTCTGAAGATTGCCTTTCCCCTGATCTTCGGGTCGTTGAGCAACGATGCCAGAACCAAGGCAAGAAGCAGCATGAAGGGAACCTGTATGATGAGGTAGGTGACGACATTTCCAACTGACGTGAGAAATATCTCATCCTCAAAAAGACGGGCATAATTCTTCAGCCCAGCAAATTTCAGATTATTCCCCCTGCCTGTCTGCAAAGAGAGCAAAAAGGAGTTGAACATCGGATAAAAGTTGAGAATACAGATCAAAAGGGTTGCCGGAAGGACGAACAACCAACCCCCAAGATTAATTTTTTTTGTGACCGTTCTCTCATTCATACGCTTCTTCCCTGTACCTACTCACTCATCAAAAACTCTACGTTTCTTTGTGCTTTCGCCAAACTGGCCTCTATGCTCGCGCCTTGCAGTATTTCGCTCAATGAACGGGCAATTGCATCCCTGGCTTCATAGTTGAACACCCCATACCTGACCTTGGGAACCTTGGACGCATAGTGCATCAAATCTTCATAAATCCTCTGTCCGCCAAAAAACTCTATCGGTTGGCTGTAGACCAAAGAATCCTCTGCTCTCAGATAGGTGGCAATAGCTCCACTTGCGGGGAGAATCGTTTCATACAGCTCCACACTCCCAGCAAATGTTTTTGCCAAAAAGTCTATAGCCAGCTCCTTATTGTTCGAACTGGAGAGGACCATCCAGCTCGATCCTCCTTGGCTTGAGTAGTTGACCGAATCGGCAAAACCAGAAAACCGGGGAGTGTTGGTGACAGCCCACAACCCATGCTGACTCTTTTGTGCCTGGATGGACGCAGTGATCCAACATCCGTTGACGGTGGCGGCCACAGTCCCATTATGCAAGGTGGCGATATAGGAATTCCAATCCGGCACGAGCAACAACAGTCCACTTTCAACCATCTGCTTGATGATGAGCATCGCTTGCTTGAGTACTTCGTTATCCTTTATGTACGGTTTTCCTTCCTCATCAAACATCCAAGTTCCAGCACTTTGCAACATCAACATCGGCAGGTCAGGTTCGTTTGCCACCATGCTCAGCATCGCCACATTGCATGACTGTTTGACCATCATCCCCAGTTCGATGAACCGTTCCCAGGTGATGTCAGTAAAATCGCTTACCGACAAACCTGCCCTGTCCAGAAAATCTCTTCTGATGAATGTTGCACTAGCTCCATTGTCAAACGGAACGGCATAATGATTGGCCCCAACCATCCCTACATCCACCTTGAACTGGGCAAACTGCCCAAAATCAATTTGATCATTCAGAGCAACAAAGGCATCAGGATACGTTATGACATTCTTCTGTATTGCATTGTCCTGCATGAGCAGGATGTCCGGCAGGTTTTCAGTCGCCCGGGCACTGAGACTGGTTATGACTTTCTGCTGAAGGTCATTCCAAGGAGTCTCCACTACCTGTATCCTAAAATCGGGATTGGTTCTTTGGTAAATCTTCTCAGCCTCTTTCATCGCATAGATGTTGAATACAGGATCCCAGCACCAGACAGAGAGAACAGGAGGGGATTTCGTGCGTTGCGTCTCAACCGTCGCCCTGCAAAACAGCAAGGATAGACCGAGAACAAGAGCAAATAGCATGGCTGTTATCTTTTTCATTCCAATCCCCCTTATGATATCCTATCATACATTTGCCCAGTGTTCCTTTCTGTATCATAAAATCACTGTCATCAAGATTGAAGTGACATATATACTCAAATTTGATAATTTTGTACGTATATCAGGTACAAAAGTACCTAAAGCTACTGAAGCATATGGTATACTTTCAGCCATGGAAACGTCACAGCTAGAACGGGAGCAGAATAACTTTGAAAAGCTGTTACTGCTATTTATCTGCTTTTTCCTTCTTTTTGCCTTGATATCATTCGTTTTGCGGTATCACTATTTTGAGGGGGATATCAAAAGGTCTCTTGAGTTCTATCGAACTTTTTATTTTTTCTTCGCTCTCTTTTGTGCCTGTACCGTATTGCTCTTCCAGGCAAAGACCCTGCTGAGCACCATATTACTCTGTTTCCTCTGCTTCACAGAGATACTGGTCATCGATTACTCTCTCTCTGACTACCTTACCATCAGGCTGGCACTCTATCTTGCGTTCTTGACAGCTCTGCTTATGCGCTGTCCCTTCCCCTACTCACTGATCTGTACTGCCGTCTTCTCCCTCTTTGCCACATTGCTGCAGATGCTGCCGCCTTTTCTCGGTGAAAACGACCTGAACCAAGCATTGGTCCCTGCAAGCGCGGTACAATTGTTTTCCTTTTTCATGCTCTTGTTCTCCTTCGGTTCATTGCTTAGTTTGCTGATTCAGTATCGAACACTGTACGAAAAGACCTACGAGCAAACCTTGATACTCAACACAACCATCACCAAGCTTACCGTCTTCAGTCAGAGCCTGCAGTCCTACGCCCGCACGGCCGAACTTGAAGCCATCAAGAAGGAACGGTACAGGATCAGCCGAGAAATCCACGATATCAGCGGCTATATGTTCACAAACATCATTGCAATGATGGACGCAATCATCTCCACCGGGAGTCGCAACAGTGAAAAGACCAGCGAGATGTGCCTCGCAGCCCGTATTCAAGCACAAGAGGGGCTGGTGGAAACCAGAAAAGCCCTGCATATGCTCAGAGACAGCGAAGCTGATCGTGATACAGGGATGAAAGCCATCCATAAGATCAAGAAAATATTTGAGTCCACCACAGGGGTCAAGGTAGAAATCGAGGCAGGAAATCTTCCAGCTTCCTTCGGAGATACCATCGACTTGATCCTCTACCGTATCGTGCAGGAAGGTTTGACCAACGCACTTCGCCATGGACATGCCACCTGTGTACGCATGCTTTTTTGGATTGTGGAATCCTCGGTTCAGATGATAATCTTAGACAACGGCGGTGGAGCAAAAAAAATAATAAAAGGAATCGGTCTTGCCGGCATGGAAGAGAGGATCTCCAAGCTTGGAGGTACCGTACAGGCACAAAACGCCCCGGAAGGGGGTTTCCAACTGACCGTGATCATACCTTTGGGAAAGGAGTACGACAATGATACGCATCCTGTTGGTTGACGACCAACCTTTATTTGTTGAAAGCTTGAAAATGAGCTTGGAGAGCTACGTTGATGATTTTACCATCATCGGCATCGCCAAAAACGGCACCGATGCAGTTACGATGGCCTTATCTGAAAAACCTGACGTGGTTTTGATGGATGTGCATCTGCCTGACATCAACGGTGTTGAGGCCACCAAACGCATTCTCGACCAAGACAAGACCATCAAGGTCATCATGCTCTCTACCTACGACGAGGATGAATATGTCAGAGAATCTCTTCGCGTAGGGTCCTGCGGATATCTGCTCAAGGACATATCCCCTACTGAATTGATCGCCGCAATCAGGGCACTGCAATCCGGGCTGGTGCAGATTTCTCCCAAGATTGCTTCCAAATTGATCAACACGATGTATAACGGAACCAGTCCAAAGATTCCTGAGGTCACCAACAGATTTGAATGGTTTGAGACCCTTACCGATCGTGAGAAGGAAATTTTCGGGCTCATCGCAACTGGGTTTGACAACCACCAGATTGCTGACAAGCTGCAACTTGCAGAGCAAACTGTGCGCAACAACATCAGCACCATCTACTCCAAGCTTGAGGTAAAAGACCGTTTTGAGATAATTCGCTTGGCCAATACCATTCATTATCATTAGACAAAGTGTAATTATTGTCACTAATCAGTGTTCTATTTGTTTCTTCTTTGTAGTGAAATTAACATCATATCAAAGAGGGACAACTATGAAACACACTAAAAAAACGGCCGTTCTCTTGATCGCACTTCTCTTACTCACAACGTTCTCGCTCTCAGCAAGGCAAAGGAGTATTGCAGTCGGGGCTCAGCTGGGATTTACCACCAGTGGGGCCATCGTCGATGTTGGACTGGGAAACTTATACATCCAAGCGGGTATCGGATATCCATTGGGACTAACGTACATCGCTTCTCAAACAGATTTCGAGGATAAACTTTTCGACATCTACACCTTCAACCTTGATATCAGCCAAGCCTATGCACTGAGTGACAACTTTGATATAAAGCTTGGTTTAGGGACGACAGCGTTCACCAACTTCGGACCGGTCATCCTTGGACTTGCGGGCCCGGTGGTCAAGGGAGAGTACTGGATTCCCAACAAAAACATTGGCTTGTTCGTCAATCTCAATGTTCCGGTTATGGCCTACGGCTTGATCGAGGGTGACGATACTTTTGACGGAGCTGTGGTATTTGACGGACTTCTTCCCCTTTTAGGCTTGATCACCTCAACAGTCGGAGTTCTTTACTCGTTCTAGACTGTTTCAATGCAGTGGGGACAGAAAGAGAGGATCGGCTTGTTTGATGCACTGTTTGATCTGTTCTGATGGTGTTGACAAAATTGCTCGTATTGGATGCTCAGAAAAAGGAGCATCCGATACGCAACGTTGCAACAGCTCTATGATGGTCCTATTGGCTCTTCCATGATCTGAATTACTCAGGTCATGCAGCATCGCAGAAAGAGGAATGCGAATATCGGCGGCAAATACCAGCTCTGAGTATTTGGCATGGAGTTCTCTCTTTTCATTTGACCATGCCCGAAAGTCTTCAGGGAAGTATAATTGGTCAATACCATGTCGTCCTTCATGAGCGTAAATTGCTGATGCTTGTACAGCCTCCAAGAACCTTTGGGAAAAGGTTCGATACAACTCAGACCCACTATAGCCGGCCTCAACACATGTTTCGTACAGCTCATCTACAAACTGCAAGGTCAGTTGCAGGGACAAGCCCTTGCACAGCGTCTCAAAATCACGAGCCATGCTCAAGCTATGCGCCAGCTCTTGTACCAGTTTTCGGTGCTCTTGGTCCAATATCAGAAGATAGGCCTCTAGACTCTTTTTTGCATAGGCCTGCCTGACACCTATGATGACATGTCCCTTTGACCAACCGCCGACATCCAGTATGCCATGCAACCAACCGGTGAACCCTACTGTGTTGATATGGTCCAACTCAAGAGAGACTACTTCTGTCTCATAACCGTACTGAGTAATCAATACATTCTCTTGCCTCACTACATGTCCATGCACCCTTGAATAGTATCTACATGAATTGGTTGCACCGACAAAGCCGAGAGCGCCAAATCTACGATACAGTTCCTCTTCAAAGACGTCGTTGCTTGTTGTTCTCGATTCGGTTTCAGGAACAAAGCCCAAGGAAGCTAATAATTCTTTTTGCTTTTCAAAGACCCGTTGCTCATGGAGCGTTGTTCGTTTCCAGATTTCTGTACCCAGATTGATGTTTTGCGCGGTAAAACGATATAGATCATATGTTTCCTGTCTCAGATAGTCCAGATACCGTGCATACAATATATAAGAACCTATCAGTTCATCCGATAACAGCTGTTCTTGGATTTCTGAAGGAGACTGCAACAGCAGCATATATGCATATTCATAAAACCGGCTTTGTGCCAATCCTATGAGGAGTGATTTGTACTGCTGTGCATCCAAGTTATTCTTTCCAAGATTCAGCAGGCCGTCTTGCAGTAGATGTACTGGACTTTGCAACGTCGGCCATACATCCGACGGTTCTACAAATCCATAATATGCAAAGAGAGCTGCAAGTGCTTGCTCTCCATCTTCAAGCAAGAGCGAAAACCCCAATGACAGCAGTGCTAGATCTAATTCACCAGGATAACATGTCAGCAGGTGTGCAAGTTCTTCATGCACTGAATACAGCAATCCTTTTTCAATCTCTTTTTTCAGTTGCAGTTGTGAACGCTGTCTCTCATAGAGCACATTCGCATAGTTCTTAATTGCGTCAAGATACTCACTGGTTCCCAAAGCTGTTTGTACTGATTTGCGAGCATGATACAAGGACAAGGCAATATTGCCGCGTTCCTGCTCAATCTTACTTAGCATTCGATGAGCCAATGATTCATTGCCTTGCACTGTTTTCAGTTGATTCAAATGTTCTTTTGCATTTAAAAAATCCCGATATACATGCCAATCGAGATGAGCAAGAGAGGCAAGCAACTCACCGTTATTCCAATCTTTTTCGACAAGTGTCCCCATCAGTTGGTAAGCCTTTGCAATCTCGAGATTTTGCAACATTCTTTGTGCATCCTCAAAGGTATTTGCGCGTATTGCAAATAAGGGAATGCAGAAAAAAAGACAGAGGAGGCACCTGATTGTATACCTGTTTTTCTTCATTTCATTTTCAGTGTACAAGCTCTACTCTGATCGGTACAGATATAAATACTTTCAAACATGTTATAATTTTTTATATTTTTTACTATAAACAATTTATTAAGTTTCAAAACGATCAATATTGCTCAATATTAATATAACTATAGTCCATTAGGTTGGTTTTACAATCTGTACATGTTATAATATATGTATATTTGATTGCCAATACATAAGTAATCATTTCACCAAAGACCTTCTCTGAATACGCACGAGAAGCAGAAAGCATGAGGAAGATTCCGATGTATTTTACAGAGTCAGAACAGCAGATAGTCGACCGATTTGACGATGAGATAAGTAGAGAGCGCTGGCGTGACTACAAGTGGCAGCTAAAACATTGCATCAAGGATATCGAAACATTTGAAAAATTGCTTGACTACTCCTTCCCAGCAGAAAAACGCAAGCAAATTGAGGAAACAATCGCTAAGTTTCCTATGGCCATAACTCCTTACTACCTATCACTTATCGATACTGACAGTATTGAGAACGACCCTATTTTCAAACAAGCGTTTCCTGATCGTAGAGAGCTGGATATCGCAGACTATGACATGGAAGACCCCCTGCACGAGGATGCAGACAGTCCGGTAAGCGGTATTACCCATCGCTATCCTGACAGGGTGCTTTTTCTGATCAGCAACACCTGTGCCATGTACTGCCGCCATTGCACACGAAAGCGAAAAGTTGGAGATGTCGACTCAATTCCTGACAGACAGCAGATTGAAGCAGGGCTTCAGTACATCCGAAACACACCACAGGTGAGGGACGTCCTACTCAGTGGAGGAGACCCCTTGATGCTCAGCGATGAGTATCTAGAGTGGATACTCAGTGAGCTCAGGGCTATAAAACATGTTGAGATTATAAGAATCGGTACCAGGATTCCTGTGGTACTCCCCTACCGAGTGAATGAAAAGCTTGTATCGATGCTCAAGAAATATCATCCGCTGTGGCTCAACACCCAGTTCAACCACCCACGAGAGCTTACCAAATCGTCTCGCAGAGCCTTGAACATGCTCGCTGACGCAGGCATTCCGTTGGGCAACCAATCTGTTTTGCTCAACGATGTGAATGACTGCCCGCGTATCATGAAGCAGTTGGTACAGAAATTGTCCTACAACCGCGTTCGCCCATATTACCTGTATCAGTGCGACCTTTCCGAGGGGCTGACTCATTTCAGGACCTCTGTGGGGAAAGGGATTGAAATCATGGAGAGTCTACGCGGTCACACCAGTGGGTTTTGCGTACCTACCTATGTAATCGACGCACCCGGAGGAGGAGGTAAAATCCCTGTCATGCCCAACTACATCCTCTCATGGTCTACCAATAAGGTGATTCTCAGAAATTTTGAGGGCGTTATAACCACCTATCGTGAACCGGATAATTACAGTTCTGTCCTGTGTGACCGCAATTGCGAACAATGCACCTTGGAGCTGAAAATGAATGATAGCGACGAGTACAAGGCTTATGGTATTGAAAAACTGCTTGCTGATTACGATGAAAGCTTTTATTTCAAGCCAGAAGGCCAGATGAAGGCATACGAAGGAGAGGCTGATGAAAAATAGGGATATTACAGTCACCGTCGAAGGGGCCTTGGTTCAACACGGTCCTGATAATGACCGTATCTACCTGATGGATCTTGGTTCTGCTGATCCAAGACGACTCGTTCCCAAACTCGTAGATTATGCTAAAGAAAAAAAATACGGCAAGGTGTTTGCCAAGATTCCACAATCTGCAAAAGAACCCTTTTTCGAAGCAGGATTCTCTCTCGAAGCCTCGGTGGAGTCTTTGTACGGAGGAAAGGAGGATGCTCTATTTCTGGGTCTTTTTCTTGATGAAGCTCGGCAACATGAAGCTCTGGCAGACACCTATGAAGAGTTGCAAACCCTTGCACTGACAAAAGACAGTATCGAGTATACAAAGGCAGCATCCGCTCGCCTTTGCACCAAGGACGACGCTTTAGAAATGGCAAAGCTGTATCGTAGCATATTTGCCTCTTATCCCTTCCCTATTGATGATCCTGATTTCATCCGTCAATCAATGGATGAGCAAACAGTGTATGCTGCAATAGAGGAAGATGGGGTCTTGGTAGCTCTTGCCAGTGGCGAGTGTGAGTTTGGTGTTGGCAAGCAGTATGCAGAGATGACTGATTTTGCAACCATCCCCGATGCCCGCGGAAACGGATATGCATTAGAACTTCTGCATTTCCTTGAAGAAACTCTGCGCAAGCGAGGAATTTTAACCTTCTATACAATTGCTCGAGCAGTTTCAGCAGGAATGAACATCACCTTTGCCAAAGCCGGTTATTCCTATGGCGGGAGGCTGAAAAACAACACCAACATTGCAGGAAAGATAGAAAGCATGAACGTATGGTATAAAAACACCTAGTGCTCTGCATCGCAATAAACGATAAAGAAGGCCACCTCGTCTGAGGTGGCCTTTTGGACAGAAAAGCTTGTATTGGTTATTTGGCTTCGTATTCGAAGGTGATCGTTCCGGTGTAGCTGCCCTGTACGGCTGCGTCGAAGCTTTCCTGGTCGACCGAGAGGGAAATCTGGTGCGACTGGCTGGAAAGCCCTGTAAGCGGCAGCTGGTCTATAACGGTGACCTCGGTCACTGCTGTTGATCCGTCAGTCTCAAGAGAAGTTCCGTTTACAGTTACGGTGTAATCGATGTAGCTGGTGGCCTGGCCGGACACCTCACTGGTCATCGCAGTTGCTCCCATGCTCACGGTGTAGCCCTGCCTGTTGTTCGAGAGGGTCGAGAGGTAGGCGCTGAAGGTCTGCGCTCCTGCCGACTCGATGACCAGGGAGGTGAAGGCATCCGCTGCATCAAACTGTGAGGGATTGCCGCTGAACGCCGCTGTGGTGATCTTCAGCCTGTTGATGCCCGCCACGTTGGTCGTCACGTCAAAGCTTGCTGGAGCCGGGTTGTCGGCAAACAGAAGGCCGACGCTGAGTATGAGGGTTATTGCCAATGCGATTGTAATTTTTTTCTTCATGGTGTCCGTCCTTTGAAGCTTATTGCTTCAGTGCAAGTAGTATGTTTTGTGACCTTTTTCCTTAGGTTCACTTGTAATATACCGCAACTAGAGACTTATGTCAATAGTACAATGAATATTTTGATAAATTATTGATAAATACTATTAATAGCCTATAATAATATTATTAAATCAATATATTAGAACTAATTATATAATTACTATTAAAAATATATCATATGACACCATAAGCAATCTTGCTCACAATTACAGGAAAGCTATCTTAAAGCAAAGTAAGTACGCATTGAGCTATATTTTCAAAATAGCACAATGTGTGTCACATCTAAAGACGTGCATGAGTCATAATCCATGCTGAAGGTAGAGAGTTATAGCCTAGTGTGACAGTAGGTGATGTAAGAGGTGTTTGTATTGATACTCGACAGTAAATGATAGCTCAGAAAAATGGCCGCCGCAAATGCGACGACCATTATTAAGTATTAGAGGTTGATCCAGTATTGCTTGGGAACCGGGTCGGCTCCTTCCCATATGATCTGCCTGAAATGTACAGGGTCAGTGTTCCCTTCTGTGTTGATGAACAGCACTTGGCTGTCCTGATCGAGGCCTAAAGCCTCCTTCAGATCTTTCAAATCTCCATACTGCATGATGGAGGCAAAAGCGCCAAGGGTTACCGCTCCGCTCTCTCCACTGATGATCAGAGGATCGCCATTGAGCGGTGTTGCGTACATACGCATACCTTTTGCAGCCACATAGTCTGGAACCTTGATGAACGCATCTGCGTTTTCATTCAATATTTCCCATGCAATCGGACTGGGATCGCCACAGGCAAGTCCTGCCATGATGGTGTCCAAGGAGCCGTGCACTGAATGGGGCTTTCCATCATTGACTAAGGCACTTTCAAAGAGGCACGAGGCTTTGTCCGGTTCAACCACTATGCACTTAGGTGCATCTTGGCCAAAGAGTGCATGATAAAACCCAATTACAGAGGCTGCCAACGCACCTACTCCTGCTTGGATGAACAGATGCGTCGGTTTAACCAGACCCACTCCGCTAAACTGCTCTTGAGTCTCGGCAAGCAAGGTAAGATAGCCTTGCATGATCCACGTCGGGATTTCAGTATAGTTGTCCCAGCTGGTATCACTGATGATGGTCCAGCCGTTCTTTTCGGCATCTATGGCCACCTGCCTGACTGCATCGTCATAGTTGCCATCTACGATGACTACTTTTGCGTTGTTGCTCTTGATCGCATCTATACGACGCACACTGGTTTCCGAGTGTACATAGATGACGCACTTGAACCCCAGGCGTTTGGCCGCCCAAGCTATCCCACGACCGTGATTTCCATCAGTTGCGCTGGCAAATGTGATATCACCCAGCTTATCTTTTACTTCCTGGCTTGCCAGATAGGCAAAGGTTGTATCAGAGCCTGTCAATCCAAGCTGTTTTTGCAAATAACGATACAAGGCAAAAGAGCCTCCAAGCACCTTGAAGCTGTTCAACTGAAGTCGTGTTGATTCGTCTTTTGCCCAAATCCCTCCAACGTTGAACATGGCCGCCAAGTTGGGAAGAGCCTGCAATGCACTCATCCGATAGCCTGGAATCTGCCTATGAAACTTGCGCGAGCAATGCGCTTCTTTCATCGAAAACAGCTGCTTTGCCAGTTCAACGTTTTTCTCTCTCGGTTCACGAACGATATAGGATATTTCCTGTTGTGTCCCAGTCATATATTCCTCCAAACGGTAAAATTACTGATATCATCTATTTTATATCTCATTTACTACCATTTTCAGAAATTATGCAAGTATCCATTACCGATATGAGAAATTTTTACAAGAGATATCAAAATACATGATAGTAATACTCAGTATCGGTATCGTATGCCGATTTGGGCAAGGAAACTTATGTCTACCATATCAACAAAACTTGTCTCAGTGGGAAGATAAAAAATTCCATACCCAAAAGATACCGGAATTGAGAAATGCCCAAGGAAGATGGGTTCCACTCCAAAACCACCACCTATGCCGAAAGCAGGGTCAAAGGAATCAATTGCAGAACCTGAGTCATTAAAGTCCATCATTCCTGAATGATTCAACCCTACAAACCAGTACAGATGGGCTGCAAACCAATCGGCGTAGGTATCGGAAAAGAAGGTGTGCTGGTATTCAAGACCGAGGCCATAGGCAAAATCATAATCAAATCTCAACCCAATGGTGGTCTGAAGAGCGGAAGTACTGTTCAGACGATTGTGAAAGCTCAAACCCACGCCACTGAGTTGCCCAGCCTGGGCTCCGATAGCATTCTTGTAGGTGTCATAATCAGCAGCACCGAGTGCTGTTGAAAGAATGATTATTAGGGAAACCAGTAGAACTATTCGTTTTGTTTTCATGGAGAAATCATAGAAGAACAATAACCATTTACACAAGAGAGTACCCTGTGATTACTCCCAATATTCTGCGTTTGTTATCCTATAGGGGTGTCTATTGTTGCTGAACAGCACTTGCTTCGCTTCTGTGAAGAACAGTCCTTCCACTCCATCCAGCTCATTGAGCAATTCCATGCCTTTTTCAAGGCCCAAGGCATATACACTGGTTGAAAGGGCGTCAGCAAGCATACTGTTTTTTGTGATGATGCTCACGCTGGTAAAATCAGAATCGATGGAATACCCGGTTTTTGAATCCAAGATATGATGGTAAAACTCACCGTCCAAGAGAAGATACCGCTCATAAGGACCGCTGGTGACCAACGAGGTGTCATCAAGCTGCACGATCATGGCGTACTCGCCTCTGCTTGACTCGGGGTCTTGGATGCCGATCCGCCAAAGCGTCCCGTCTTGTTTCTTACCAAGCGTCAAGACGTTTCCTCCAAGGTTGATGATGGCACGTTCTACACCAAATGAACGGAGCACTCTTGCAGCCTCGTCTGCCGCGTAGCCTTTTGCTATCCCTCCCAGGTCGAGAGCCATGCCTGCCTTCGTTAAAAACACAGTGCGTGTCTCACGGTCAAGTTCAACCATGTCATACCCGATAAGAGGCAACAAGGAAGCCAATTCCTCATCACTTGGCTTACGCGCGTGCTCTGACCCAATCCCCCAGGCTTTCACCAAGGGACCTATGGTAATATCGAAGGCTCCTTCACTGAGATGAGATATCTCAAGTGCATTCTCAATAACTCGGAAGGTCTCCTCGCTTACTTGTACTGCTTCTTTACCGGAGGCTGCATTTATCTTGGCAATTTCACTCGTCTCAGAGTGCAGACTCATTTTCTGCTCAATTTCCCGAATCCGGGAAAAAGCAGCAGAAAAAGCTTCTTCTGTCGGTTTGTCATAGATGGTGATGCGACAGACAGTCCCTAGCATGATGAAGCTTTGGGCCTGTGGATTATCTTCGGTCTTGGTGCAGGAAGTAAAAAACACCAAGACGAGCAATATACTATACAAACTTCTTCTCATATGTCTTTTTTTCATATACAGCTAGGCATTATGGAAAGAATAGAGTGAAATTGCAAGAAAGAAGCCCAATTATTTCTGACAGGATGCACAATCTTGCATCAAAATACTCTGAAGATGGTATAAGGGGCGATCGCGAAGATAGTCATCTCTAGTTTCTCCACTCGAGGAAGAGAGAATGGCCCCTCTCTTATCCAGCAAAATAAATCCTGGTATATAAAATCTATGCTCCCCGAGCAAATCCATCACACCGCTTTGCTCTCTACGCTCATAGGGGATGTATGCAAAAGGATATTCTCCATTTTCCAAGAAGGCAAGCAATGTCTCATTATCCTGGTCATTGATATGCCCGGCAAAGATGATCTCAATGTCATTGCCATACAATCCTTTCAATTGGGTATAGGTATTCTTGAGTTGGGTTTCATACTCAACACAATACGGGCACCATTGTGCAGAATAATAGACCAACAAGTACTTTGGTTGAATCGGGAGTGTTTTCTGCTCTTGATCTACTGCATAGGTCAAGATTTTCTGATACGCATTCTCCTCTTCTACTGGAATGGTACGACAGCTACTGAGAACGATAACAAGAGCAACCATAAGCAAGAACACAGATCGTTTCATTTTAAATCTCCTAGTTTTGGATGATTATACTTGAGATTCAAACAAGTTGAAACCTCTTGTTTATTCTTTATACCCTGATAGGGTATTGTTTTTTAAGATATCTATATCTCTTCTTTTTAGACTATCTAACGATGTTTTTCTCTATCTATCTACTCTTGACTTATACCCTACGGGGGTATATAATCAGTTTATGATATATGAAGTGAAGGATAAAGTTGACCCAAGGCTTGCAAGAATTGAAGGTCAGGTAAAAGGCATTCGGAACATGGTGCAAAATGACCGCTACTGTGTTGATATTCTTTTACAGCTCTCTGCTGTTATCTCAGCGTTGAAGAAGGTGGAGGATATGATCATGGAGAACCATCTCAATACATGCGTAGCCGATGCCATGAGAAGCAACGATGAGGGTGAGCAAAGAGAGAAGATCAAGGAACTGATGGATGTGATGGCGAAGTTCCGCAGGCAATAAAAAAACAAGCAACCGATTAAGGTTGCTTGCTGATGGGCGATGCCAGGATTGAACTGGCGACTTCCACGATGTCAACGTGGCACTCTCCCGCTGAGTTAACCGCCCGACTAAGTACATCAGCGATAGTAGCTGAAAATATCGGGTCTGTCTAGTGGTAATGAGGAAATTTCCCTGTAAAAGGGCATTTGAAGGAGTCAAATGGTATGAAAACTATAATTTTTACATCGGGCATGTCCTGCAGCGGTTGTGAAACGCGCATGGTTAACGCCCTTTCAAACATAGAGGATATTAAGAAGGTGAAGGCCGATGCAAAGAGCGGCAAGGTCGTCATCAAACATGACCGGCAAGAGACGGTCGATGAAGCAAAGACTCTCATCAGCGAGATTGGATTTGAGGTTCTCCCATGAAAAAAGAAATACGAGTTGGAATTGGTGGCATGACCTGTGCATCCTGTTCTTCGGCTGTAGAGCGAACGCTCAACAAGCTTGAGGGCATCGAGAAGGCTCAGGTCAACCTTGCTACAGAGACTGCAACGATTGCTTTCGAGCAAGAGACATTGAACCTCGATGCGATCAAGCAGGCAGTACAAAAGATCGGGTATTCCGTGACAGAGAATGTCGATCATCAAGCCAAGGAAGAAACAAAACAACTGGAACTTGCAAATTTGGGAAAAAGACTCATCATTTCAGCAATTCTTACAGTCTTTTTGATGGTGCTTGCGATGGGCCCGATGGTAGGGATCAAGCTACCTATGAGCCATCTGACCAATGCTTTGTTGCAAATGGTGTTTGCAGCAGGGACAATGGTCGCAGGTTCTGCATTTTTCACCAAAGGCTTTAGCTCGCTTGCCAAGCGCGAACCGAATATGGACAGCTTGGTGGCTATCGGAACTTCTGCAAGTTTTCTCTATAGTTTCTGGGGTGTCTATGAGATCCTCTCGGGCAACCATATGGCAGCTCATGACCATCTCTACTATGAGGGTGTTGGTACCATTTTGACCCTTGTGATGCTAGGAAGGTATCTTGAGCTCCGCAGCAAAGGCAAGACGGGTGAGGCGATTCGCAAGTTGATGGAGCTTGCTCCTGCAACTGCTACGGTCTTGAAAGAGGGCAATCAAGTTGTCATCCCGGCCCAAGAAGTCCAGATAGACGATATCATACTCGTAAAACCGGGAGAGAAGCTTCCTGTCGACGGTCTTGTAATCTCAGGAAATTCCGCTGTTGATGAGTCGTTGCTTACCGGAGAGAGTCTTCCTGTTGAAAAAACGTTAGGAAGTGAAGTGTACGCAGCTACGCTGAACACTACGGGCGCCATTCAGTACAGAGCTACAAAGGTCGGCTCTGATACTGCGCTTGCCAATATCATAACACTTGTGCAGCAAGCTCAGGGGTCCAAGGCCCCGATCGCTCGTGTCGTTGATAAGATTTCCGGCATCTTTGTACCGATTGTCATGGCTATCTCAGTACTCACGTTCTTCGCTTGGGTTCTCACAGGAACAGCTGTCGATACTGCAATCCTCAGAGCTGTGAGTGTCTTGGTCATCGCTTGTCCTTGCTCTCTCGGCCTTGCCACCCCTATTGCCATTATGGTTTCTTCAGGCAAGGGAGCGAGTTTAGGTATTCTGTTCAGGCATGCTGCGGCTATAGAACAGCTCAAGCATGTCAAGACAGTAATCTTTGACAAGACAGGAACACTGACAGAAGGAAAGCCTAAAGTAACCGATATTCTTTCTGACAACCCAGAACAAACGTTGATTGTAGCGGCAAGCGTTGAGCAGGATAGCGAGCACCCTCTTTCTCGTGCGGTCGTAGCAGAGGCGAAGGAAAAAGAGTTGACGCTGTTGCCTACGAAGCAATTCCAGGCATGGGTAGGCAAAGGCATCGAGGCTGTTGTCCAGGACAAGCTTATTAGAATCGGCAATCCATCTCTTATGTTGGAAGCCACAATTCGGCTGACCAAGAAACAGGAAGAGCAACTGGCGATGCTTTCAGACCAGGGTAAGACTCCCCTTTTGGTTGCCCAGGAGCAACAGTTGATTGGTATCATCGCGGTTGCAGACACGTTGAGAAAAGAGACGGTTGCAGCTATCGAGGAGCTGAAAGAGCTGAACATCAAGACTATCATGCTTACCGGTGATAATGAGCGTACTGCCAAGGCAATCGCACTCAAGGCCGGTGTCGATTCCTACCTTGCCCAGCAGCTTCCTGATCAAAAGGAACAAGCTATTGCAGACTTCGCAAAGCAAAACAAGGTTGCCATGGTTGGTGACGGCATCAACGATGCTCCTGCCTTGGCGAAGGCTGATGTGGGCATTGCTGTAGGGAGTGCTACTGACGTTGCACGAGAGACTGCCGACGTAGTTCTGGTACGAAACAACCTCAGAGATGTCACCAAGGCTTATCAGCTTTCAAGAGCCTCAATGCGAAACATCTACCAGAACCTCTTCTGGGCGTTCTTTTACAATACGTTGGGCATTCCTTTGGCAACAGGCGTCTTCACCCTCTTCGGAGGACCGCAGCTCAGTCCGATGTTTGCAGCTTTTGCGATGTCGATGTCCAGTGTCTGTGTGGTGCTCAATGCACTGAGGCTTAATAGGTTCAAGTAGGGAGATACCTATGAAGAATGGAAAAAACTTGTTATGTTTCCATAATGCATCATATTTGACGTGTTATGGAAACAAAAAAGCATATTTCTTATGGAGAGTTCAAAGATTTCTTTCTTCCCCTCGGGTGTTTCTCGATTCATCAAATAGAAATATGGCAAGAACAGTTTGACAGGAACAATCTTCATCGGTGAGTAAAACAAGGAAAACTCATTCGATTGCGCCAAGGATTCTATACGTTTCCATCCCTCAAGAGACATGGCGATGAAGCTTTCTGCAGTTTTAAATCGCAGCAAAGGCAGAGACTTCTACGATGCGATGTTCTTGTTGGTCCAAACCAAGCCCAACTATGAGTTTCTAACAATCAAACATGGGATCCACAATGAAAAGGAACTGATACGTGCATTGGAGTTATGTCTGTCAGAAGTAGATTTGGTTAGCAAGCAACAAGATGTACAACATCTTCTTTTCGATAGTCAGAGAAGTCATATGATCACAAACTTCAGCTCATTCGTGAGAAATCTCAAAATATAAGCTCTTAGAATATCAGTTGGTGCAACGCTCGCAGGCAACAACAGACGTACGACGAAAGATAAGATTTGTTCTCCCATTGTACATTCATTCTATTTTGAAGACCTGCACAACATAATCAGTATATGATTACATAAATCGAAGGATGAAGAAGAGAATTATACTTTGATTCTTATCGATAATATCACCTATTCAGGCAATGTCATTTCCGGAATCACTGATGCAAATGATGCTGTAAGCATCACGTGCACGTACAACAATCCCAATCTTTAGCTCGTCATAACTGGAGCTGGTCCTCTTGCCGGTAAGACGTTCACCATCCAACCAGCAGTCGATTAACCAGCTGTTGTCGATCCAGAGTACATCAAAGGGATAATCAGAATTGAGAGAACCCCCCGAAGGAGGTTCTCTGAATGTATAATCTGTTTTAATGCATGATCGTCATGCCTTTTCATTGGTATATATCTGTAGATACACCATATATTCTTCTCTACTGATTTGTCCTGCAGCATAACGACGTTTCAGTACTTCCAAAGTAGTTGGAACCTTGATTGGAACCATCGCTTTCTGACTCTTGATCAAGAAATAGAGTGCTATCAGACCTAATGCTACACTGAATACTATCATATGCTCTCCTCTTATCCAGGAAGGATAGAGTAAATATCGTCATGATCTGATCATTAGGCAAGACAAATACTAGTAATACTATAGGACTTCATAAATCTCCTTATATCTTCACACAACTACTTTAGGGACCAAGGCCTGTAGGGCATCAGGCTCATCATCCCCTGCCACCCTGTTGGTTTTGATCATGCCACAGGTGCTGCATCTGTGGATGATCATCAGTTCTCCGTTGTCTTTCTGCCAAAGAGCGATGGGAACCATCGCCCCTTTGCACAAGCAGGCACGATCGCCCGGACGTAGGTCTACATGGCGGCTGTACAGGCAGTGCGGGCAGTGATTTCTATGTTTCGATCCCCATGGGGTTGCACTTACAGGTGTTTTGCAGTGGATACAGATAAAATCATTTGATTCTGTCATGTGGTATCTCTCTTCTATAGTGGTATAATAGTTTTCCCATTGCCTTATCCTTTGCCCTGCGCTGAGCAAGTATTTCTTGTGATGATCGGCTTTCTTCACGCAAGGTGAGATAATGCAAGAACCGATCTTGTTCGAGTTGTCCTTCCAAGAGTGCTTTACTTACTGCACAACCGCTTTCACCTGTATGGGTACAATCTGTGTAGCGGCACTGCCTTGCAAGAAGTGCTATATCTTCAAAAGCGTCTTCATCCAAGCTGTGCAGGCCTATTGCTCTCAGTCCTGGAGTATCAAGGAGCAAGGCACCGTTTGCAAGTCTATAGAGATGTCTTGAGGTGGTGGTATGACGGCCTCTTCCATCAGAATCTCGTACTTTTGCGGTTTTTGCTTCTTCTCTTGCTGTCAATGCATTGATGAGCGTTGATTTTCCACTTCCGCTTCTGCCTAGCAATATGGTGGTACTTTGTGGTAAAAGTACTTCTCTCAAAGCTTCAAGGCCCTTGTTTGTCAAAGAGTCTACAGGATATATGGGTAATGAAGCAAAGCGGGAAGCGAGTCTTTTACAGTAACCTTCTATGTCATCGATGAGGTCAATCTTTGTCAGGATGAGTATTGGTTTGATTGCATCGGCTTTCAGTAATGCCAGAAATCGTTCTACTCTTCTTACTGAGAAATCATGTTTTGCATCGATGGTGACTGCACCAAGATCGATATTGGCAGCTACTGCCGTGGGCTGCTCGTTATAAGCAGCTGGCTTATGAAATTCATTGCTTCGAGGCAATACAGCTTCTATGAGTCCTCTGTTTTTGTCATATTGTTGTATGGCACACCAATCACCTACTACCGGTGTTTGTTGAACTCCTAATTCCCGAAGGGTATGAAAACTTCCTGAGCAGCTTAAGAGAAGTGGTTCATTCCCTGTGGTTCCCCGAAAGTAGCCACGACCTTCCCAGAATATTTTTACCGCGATGAGATTTCTATTTCTAAAAGGTTCAAATTGTGTTTCTTGTTTTTCACTCCATCCATAGGAGTGTAAGGGTTGTATATGCATGATACACCGTCCAGATTAGGGTATAGATTACCTAGGGCAATCTTTTACAAGATTCCCGTAAACGGTGTTGATTCTTATCAAAAGGTAAGTTCTGAAAATGTGTTCAACACCGATTAACGGGGTTGTACTACACTATCCAGATTGTTGTTATGCATCCAAGCTCCGAACATTAAAGATGAGTTACTATAATACTTGAAAAATGTGGATGTCAAGAATGTGGGTAATGGCAAGCATATGATTTTGGGTTCTACCTGAAGACATATAAAGAGACCCATCAACGATGGGTCCCTTGAATAAGAAGTGTAACTTCAGCTTAGAAAGCGATAGATACGCTCGGCTTAAGAATGAAGTCACCATTAAGAGTGTATTCAGCAGCGAGAGCATATGTTGCGCCGCCCAATGCATACTTAGCAGCTGCGTCAACAACTACAGCATAGTTGTCAGCGAAATCAGCAAGGTCTGCTGAAGAAATCTTAATACCAGCGCTCAAGTCAATGTCTTCAACCTTGGTTGCATAAGAAGCCTTGGCAGCAAGCTTGTTAACACTTGCAGCATCATTCTGGAAAGCAACCCAGAGACCGATTCCTTCATAATCACCAGCAACGTCAGCGGTGAGCATGTTAGTTTCAGCACCAAGATCCATCAACAATTCAGCAGTTGCACAAAGAGCAAAGTCAAGACCAGCAAGCTTTGCTACGTCAGCCTTTGCAGAAACAGCAAATCCATTACCACCATTAAAGTCATTGGAGAATCCCAAGGCTGCTTCAACGCCATCAACTGGCAAGAAAGTAGCACCGGCTGCCATCGGGAGAGTCTTTACAGTAGGATCCACAGAAGCAAATACCGTTACAAGGTCAGTATACTTAACAGTTACAGCCATGTTTCCAGCAGAAGCCATCTCGATACCAAGACCATCACGATAATCATTCTTATCTGCCAATACAGAAGGAGCACCCTTGCTAACACCCTTACCAACATGCAAGGTTATGTCAAGATCGCCCATGTCCATGCCCTGCTCTGCAAGAGCCTTGGTCAGATACAGATCGGCTTTCATGCTGTAATAACTACCGTCTTTTTCACCGAAAAACATTTCAGCATCATTTGCAATAGTCACCTTCCAGAAATCAGAAGCAACTGCAGCATTGATGGTTGCTTTGAAATCATTGTCAACATCAGCATCATTAGTATCACCAGGGGTGTACTTGTAGCCAGCTTTGAAAGAGCCGCTTACTTCGAGAGGGGTAGCAGCTACCAGTGTTGCTGCAACCATGAGAACCAGCGCCAGAGTCAATACAAACTTTTTCTTCATGACGTAAATCTCCATTTTTTTGCGTGAGAGTTTATTTGTAACATCAGTATGCTGATGCACTTTGTGAGTAGAATGGACAAATATTGAAGGAAAGATATATTAGTGTGAGGTAAGGATGAGTTTTTTTGTAGTTGTGTGTGGAAAAGTGTTGAATTTGTGGATTGTGTGTGCATAATTCTTCTTTGTGTAGAAGACGCGAAGGTTACAAAGACACTATCCTTTCGTTTGTCAACATCATTGCAGTACATAACCGATTCTAGTATCATATAAGTATGATATACCTTTTTGCCTCTGATATCCATGGAAGTGCATATGCAATGCATAAAACCCTGGACATCTTTCAAAGTTCTCAAGCCTCCAAGATTGTCCTGCTTGGAGACATCCTGTACCACGGACCTAGGAATGTCCTTCCCTATCAGTATAACCCAAAACAAACGTACACGCTACTAAATAGTGTAAAAGAATCGTTAATACTGTCTCGGATATGAATTCTCCCAATCATTTCTCAAATGATTTTTGCCTGTCTGTTTGAGATATGTGGTTTAATGAGAGGAAGACCAGGGGAGAGGATCCCTGAAGGAGAAAATGAAGAGGAAG
>Ga0334899_1000460_pt1 | contig 51307 bp, 12 predicted proteins | sample GraSluR3_MG_FD_207219 | JGI IMG/M metagenome (GOLD analysis project Ga0334899, IMG submission 207219) | Sludge microbial communities from methane-producing bioreactor in Wageningen University, Netherlands - Granular Sludge_8_08-R3 | ecosystem: Engineered > Bioreactor > Anaerobic > Unclassified ...
CGTTACAGCAACAGCAAATGAGGGTTATCAATTTGTAAACTGGACTTTAGAAACAGATGGCAGAAATTTATTAAGTTCAAGCAATCAAATACTTACAAGCAAGAATATGCAGAGACAAAGAGATGTTGTTTCGACTGATTCAGTTTATACCTTTACTATGCCTGAAAACAATGTCAATCTTACTGCTCATTTTGAACTTATCCCTGTCTTTAATCCACCACAAAACCTATCAGTAGAAGTTTCATATACTGAAATACTCTTAACTTGGGAAGCTCCTGATAACAGAAACAGAGCCTTGGTTGGTTATAAGGTTTATCGAGATAGCTTAGCAATAACAGAAGTAGTTACAGAGTCAATGTTTACAGATACAGAAGTATTGCCAAATATTGAATACACTTATTTTGTAACCGCTATCTATCAAGAACCTAACGGTGAATCTATTCCTTCAAATGAAGTTTCTGCAAGCTTGCTTATCCCGGTATTTAATCCGCCTGTCAATCTTGCAGGTGAAGCTGAAGAAGACTCTATCATCTTGATATGGGAAAGTCCTCAAGGCATTCCTGAAACTATGACTCTTGCGGGATATAAGGTTTATAGAGATAGTTTAGCTATTACCGGTGTTATTGAAACTACGCAATATACAGACACAAACATCTCCCTTAACAATACTTACAGATATTTTGTTACAGCTGTATATGTTAATCCTGATGGAGAATCAATCCCATCAAATGAAGAAATTATAAACTATGTTTCAGAAAACGACCTAACAATAACTCCAACAATCACTAAACTAAACAACAACTACCCAAATCCGTTCAACCCTGAGACAACTATTAGCTTTAGCCTGAAAGAGGCTTCAAATGTACAGATTGAGATATTTGATATTAAGGGTAGAAAAGTTAAAACCTTAATCAACAAGGAATATAATCATGGAAATCATACTATAACCTGGAATGCTAAAGATGACAAGGGTAAAGAACTAAGTAGTGGTATGTATTTCTATAGAATGAAAACCAATACCAAAATAGAAACAAAGAAAATGCTGTTGATAAAATAGCAAAACATATAGCCGGACTTGACTTGCAGTGAGCAAAGCGAGTGTGAGTTGAGGACGGCTTAAATGTTGTGCAAGCATCCTTGCTTGCACTCTATTTTTTACAAGCCGGAAGCTTATAGAACGTTTTTCTTGCTACAAGCAAGGATGCTTGTAGAACATTTCTGCATTTTGGGACAGGCTAAAATCCGTGGCTAAAGATTTAGAACACCGGCTTAATCTCGTCATTGCGATGAGCCTGCGAAGAAGCAATCTTTTTGTGAATCCTTTGCCCTCAAATCCTTTCTCGCCTGCTCGACCAGGATGGTCGACGTACATCGTGCTTCCGGCTCGATTATAATATTCTCGACCAGGATGGTCGAGCTACGATCCGGCGATTAGAGACTCAAGTCCCAAAAAAAAGCGGAGACCTAGGTCTCCGCTTTAAACAAAGATGTTTATTTTATTTAATCATAATCATTTTTCTTGTAGCAGTATAGTGGCCGGATTTCATTCTATAGAAATACATACCACTGGCAACTGAACGATTAGATTCATCTTTACCGGTCCAAATAATATTATGATTTCCTGCATTAAGGTGTTCATTAACAAGAGTTTTAACCAAGCTACCCTTTACGTTATAGATTTCGATAGTTACGAAATCTTCTTTTGCAAGAGAGAAACTAATAGTTGTTTCAGGGTTAAATGGATTAGGATAATTATTATTCAAGTTTGTTGTTAACGGCATCATAGGATCATCATTAATAGATACGAAATTAATAGTTACAGTATCATTAATTTCTGATTCACCATCAGGATCAGTATAGATAGCAGTAATAGCATAAGTATATGATTCATTAATTCTTATATTACTGTCTATAAAGCTTAAATCGGTTAAATTATCGGCGATAATTTCTTCATCACGATAAACTCTATATCCTGAAAGAATTTCAGTATCATATCCCGGATCTTTTTCTGTTATTGGAGCTTCCCAATTAATTACTATCTGTGAATTATCATAATCAGCAGTGATATTAACAGGGGCAGCAAATACAGGAGCATAACCAATTGCAGTAACTATGTTTGACGGATTGGATTCACCGTCAGGATTTTCATAAATAGCAGTTACATAATATTGATATTCTGTATCAACATTTATGTCATTATCTACGTATGAAAGGTTAGTCATTGTTTCAGTGATAGCTGTTTCGTTACGATAAACTATATATCCGACAGGTCTGTTACCGGTATTAGAAGTTAATCCGCTGACCGGTGCACTCCATGTAAGAGATATTCTATTTACTCCCGATCTAGCTTGCAAGTTACGTGGTGCAAGGAATTGATAAGGTCTTACCATTACAGGGTCTGTTTGTTCAGATTCACCTTGTACATATACTGCAGAAACGCGATAGTTATAAACTATATTTGCCTGTAAATTAAGGTCTGTATAAGTAAGGTCTGTGATATTCTCAACAATAACAACACCGTTACGATAAACCTTATAACCAACAAAGAAATCGTCATTCATATAAGTAGGAGCGGTCCAAACAAGTTCTACTTGTCTATTACCGGCATTAGCCATAAGTTCTCTTGGAGCTTGTAAATCGTATGCCTCGGCGGTTACGCTTTCAGAAGCTTGAGATTCACCTTGTCTATAAACTGCTGTTACATAATAAGTATGTTCTTCTCCTGCAACGACAGCATTATCTTGGTAGAATCTACTTGTTATACTTGAAGCTAATATTTCGCCATCTTTATAGACGTTAAACTTCATTTGACCTTGATTTGATTTTAATTCATTTTTGTTATTCCTAACAAGACTAATACCATGTTGCCAATTTAAAGTAATTCTATTTAGTCCCTCAGTCGCTGTTAAGGTATGAGGTGCGATAATTTGGTATGCAACAGTTTGAACAGTATTAGAAGCTGATGAAACACCAAGATTATAAACTGCTTTAACATAATAACGATAAGTTACGCCCGGCATAACATTTGTATCAACAAAGTCAGCATCGGAAACAGTTTCAGTGATAGCTACATTATTACGGTAAACTTGATAACCTTCTAAAATTAGAACATTATCTCTATTACTCCTTGCTGAAGAAATAGTATTTCTTGAAATATTCATTACAGGAGCTTGCCAAGTAAGAGCTATTTGCATATCACCGGGAACAGCAGTAAGTTGGGTAGCCGGTAACAATTGATAAGGAGTAGCAGTTGCTATTTCAGAAGCAAGAGAAATTCCCTGAGTATAAACAGCTTTTACAAAATATTGATATTCTGTATCTGCAACAACATTATTATCAAGATAAGACAACTCATTTAATTCGCTAATTAAATTATTGTTTCTAAATAATTTATATGCTACTAGTTGTTGTCCTTCTTCTATTGTAGGGAGTTCCCATTCTATTGTTATTTCGTTTTCACCGGCTTGAGCTATTACATTTTGAGGAGCGTTAAATACAGGTAATTCTTGAGCGTCAAAACTAACATCATCAAGATATACATAATTTCCACCGGTAGATAATCTATTAAAAGCGATATGAATAGTTTGATTCATATAATCTGATAGATCAACAACATATTTTTGATATTGTGTTTGCAGTGATCTATAATCTAAAGTCGCAACAGTTTCAAATCCGATTAAAGATTGACTTGAAGTAGATATTTTCACATAAAGGTATTCATCTGCTTTATCCATAGTAGTAGTATTAGAATGATCTCTTGCAAAGAAAGAAAGTGTTTTACTGTCTTCAGTAACTTCAACAGGAGGACTAATCAACCAATAATCTCCTCGGGTATTGCCAACCATAGCAGATTTATTGCCTGTATTGGCATACTCAGAATTATTTCTTTCGCGCCAGCTGCCGTTTGCATCTCCAATATGTGTATTGATCCAATCTACTCCCGGGAAGTTATCGTTTTCAAAACCATAAGTATAAGGGAAAATAGAAATAATATGAGGTACTATTTCAACTTCATAAGTTACAGCTTCTGACATACCGTTTGAATAAACAGCGTTTACGGCATATTCGTGAATGCCAACAGAAACATTAGTATCTGTAAAGTTTAATTCTTCAATAATGTCATCAGAAACAGAGACTCCGTCTCTAAAGATTTTGTAACCTTGTGCTGCTGAGGATTCATTAATTTCCCAATTAAGATATACATTATATTCATAAGCAACTGCAGACAAATTAATAACAGGGAGCATATCATCAACTATTACTTCAAGAGTGACATAATCTGATTCACCGTTAGCAAATACGGCAGAAACAGCATAAATATATCCACCCGGTTCTAATTCGGTATCAGTGAAAGTATTTTCAGTAATCAATTCTTCATTTAATAATACATCATCTTTCATTATGTTATAACCGAGCAATGCTCTAATTTCATTTCCCGGAGCCAACCAATTAAGAGTAACATCATAATTTGTTACAATAGCATTAAGCTGTGTAACTATATTAATATAATCAACCTCAACACTTATTGCTTCCGATAAAACTCCACCGGTAGGATAAATGGCTTTTATAGCATAAGTATATATTCCGGCTTCAACTACAGTATCTGTATATAAGCTATCTTCAATAGTAAGTTCTACTAAAAGTTCATCATTTTTATATATATGATAAGCTTCAACAAATTCAGATTCTGCACGATCCCAACTAAGAGCAAGGGTATATTCTGTTAATTCGTATGCTAAATTAGTTGCAGGCACTAAATCATAAACAGTAGTTTCTACTGTTACAATTTCAGCCGGACCATTATCATAAACTGCTATAACACCGTAAGTATATATGCCCGGTTCAACTTCTATATCAGTAAATTCTTGTTCTGTTGTTTCAGCAAGCAATATTTCACCACGATAAATTTGATAGTTCAATAAAGCTCTATTTTCTTGTAAGTGTTCAGGTACATCCCAATTAAGAGTAACATCATAATTTGTTACAACAACATCAAGATTAACTATAGGCTGAATATTATCAATAATTACTGAAATAGAAAGCAAGCTTGATTCTCCACCATTATAAACAGCTTGAACTGCATAAGTATGAACACCATAATCAACTTCTTCATCTAAATATGTAGTCTCTGCAATAAGCTCTTCGGTTAAAAGTTCTTCATTACGATAAACTTTATAACCAACAAAGGCTCTGTCATTTTGTAAGTGTTCAGGAGCTTGCCAGTTAAGAGTAACCTCATTATCATCAACCATAGCTGTTAAATTTACAGCCGGAGGAGTAGGTTCGTAGGTAATTTCTATTTCAGGTAGGTAAACAATATTTGATTCATAAATGCCATAAACTGCACGTACACCATAAATATATGTTCCCCATGGAACATCACTATCTGTAAATGTTGATGCATTTAAAAGATCTTCATTAAGTAATTCATCATTACGATAAATTTTATAACCTAATAAAGAACCAATTTCTTCATTTCCGGCATAAGGTAACCAATATAAAGTTACGTTATTTTGTTCTACTGTTTGAGTAACATTAGTTGGTACTTGAACATAAACAAAATGCATATTAACTTCAACTGTTGTAAAAATAATAGGTTCTGCTTCATCGTTATCATAATTTTCATATCTTGCGGTAACTGCATACAGATAATCTCCATCTAAAATTTCCGGATCTGTATAAGTTAATTGTGAAACAGGTAAAGGTTCTTCATTAATTTTAACCCAGCTTACTCTACTTCTACCAAAATACTTACGCCATATATCAAAACCTGTAACATCACCAAACTCTAAATGAGCAGGTGGAGCAGTCCATGTCAAAATAACAGTATTTTCATTTTCCGGAATTTCAACATTTAAATCTTCAGGTTCAGGTAAATAGAAAAGATTTAAAGATACTGATTCTGTTTCTGATTCACCACTCTCGTAAACGGCACTAACAGAATATGTATATTCTCCATTTACCAAATTTTCATCTGTATATGTTAAATCAGCGACAGGCTCTTCGGTAATCAAGACTTCATCCCTGTAAATATTATAACCTAACTGAGCTCTGAGACCTGCAGGATTACCGGGTGCAATCCAACTAAGGATTACATCATCTTGATACTGTTCACAAGCTAAATCTCTTGGAGGCATAATATGTTCATAATCTACAGTTACATCGACAGTAACGGCTTCTGCTTCACCATTTCGGTAAACAGCTACAACAGAATAAACATAAGTACCGTTTAAGATATTGTCATGAGTATAAGTTAAAACATTAAGCAATGCTTCTTCATTTACAAGCTCTTCGTTTCTGTATAAATTAAAGCCAAGTAAACCGTTAAAACTGTCATAGCCTTCCGGATATTCCCAAGCTAAGATCACATCATAATCATCCACTTCTGCCGTTAAATTTTGTACAGCTTGTATATCATCAACTTCAATTTCAATAACTATAGGTAAAGATTCTCCACCTGTATAATCATAAACAGAAGTAATCTTATAAATATATGTGTCCGGAGCCATATCTTCTTCAACAAAAGTAAGAGCTGTAATAGGAGTTTCTGTTAAAAGTTCATCATTACGATAAACATTATAACCGATAAAGTTATTAGCATCTCTACTTGAACGCTTACTACTTAGCATTGCTCTACTTGAATGAGCTTGCCAATTTAAAGTTATCGTATAATAATCCACAAGATAAGTTAAATTAACCGGAGGGATTATATTATCAAGAATTAATTCAACTTCCACAGGGAATGATTCTGCATTATCATAATCTTCATATACTGCAGTCACATAATAAGTATAATTACCAAATACAACGCCTTCATCAGTAAAGTTCAATTCAGCAATAGGGGTTTCATTTAATAAATCTTGGTTTCTATATATATTGTAGTTAACAACTAAACGATCGTCAAATTCCGGAGCATCCCATACAAGATCTACAGTGTAAGTACCTGTTGTATTATCAAACGCTGTTTCAGCTACAATATTTTGAGGGGCATTATATCCAAGAGGTACAGCTGCTGAAATATTTGAAGGAATAGATTCACCTTCAGGATTATCATAAACAGCAGTTACATAATATGCAAATTCTCTTTCTCTGTTATCATTATCCACATAGCTTGTTACATTTGCTTCTACTTGAACTAAGAATTCAAATCCTGCATATTCATCAGATCTGCGTAAAGAACTTCTTGCAGGGACATCTCTTTCTTGTTTGTATATATTATAGCCGGCAAGTTCTCTACCTGTATTAAATTCAGATACCGGAGCTTCCCACATAAGCTCTACTCTACCATAATCAGAAGTAGCGGTAAGACCTGTAGCAGGGAAAGCATCAGCAACCTCAACAGTAATATTAACAGGAGTAGCTTCTGATTCTCCACCATCATATACAGCACTAACATAATAGGTATGTTCACCATCAGGAACGTTTGTATCTGTATAAGTATTAGCAGAAATAGTCTCTAATAATTCTTCTCCGCGATATACTTTATAACCGGTCAAAGATCTAACATCAGAAACAAATTCTTCTCTACTAACTCTACGATTACCTGAACTTGAGAATGTAATATATTCATCACCGGGAGCTTCAGCAAGTCCTTGAATTAACCAGTTATATGAATGTATTGGCTGATAATTAAACATAGTTGTCCAGTTATCTTGGCTTGATCTTTTTAAGAGGTTACCTGAACCGTGTTGTCTTGGTCCGGCATCACATCTTGCTGTTGCAAGTCCGGGTTGAGTTACTTCATAGCCAATCCAAAGTTCTCTGTTTTGTGGTATATTAACAGGAGTATCAAGTGTTACTTCATTCCATTGATTAGCTATCACTCCGGTAACTTGTTGTTCACTAACTAAAAATCCCGGGTTATAAGGACCGGAAGATCCGCCAACCCATACTTTAATAGTATAAATATCTTGAGCAACTCCGGGAACAAATTTAACCTTTGTTAAAGTTGCTCCTCTTAAGTCGCCTAATTGTTGAGGTGTAAATCTATGTGCAGCAGTATAAGTCTCATTAGCAATACCAAAAGAATTTTGTGGTGTATCTCCTTGTTGATGCGTAAACCATCTTTCCCCAATACTATGATTATCCCATTCTAAAATAACATTTCTTGTGCTATCAGGATTTATCGCTGTTAATGAATTTGGAGGGAACAAGACATCAAAAGCAATATCAAAAGGATTAGAATGTTCTGATAAAACTATTACACCTGTTTCTACTTCATTTACAATTTCTTTATATCTTGCTCTTACAGTATAAGTATTCAAACTTCCATTTAACGGATTTCTGTCTGTATAATTTGTAGTAATTAAATTACTCGCAATTAAAGTATCATTTCTATATAGATTATATGAATCTAAAACAATAGCATATCCACCTGTTCTGGTAAATCCGCTTCTTAATACTACAGGAGCTTGCCAATTAACATTAATATAATTATCAACTAATTGAGCTGTTACATTAGTTGGAGCATCATAAGTAGGAACAACATCACTATTAAATGTTACATTATCAACATAAATATAGTTACCACCTGTTGCTACTCTTTTGAAAGCAACATAAACAGACTGTCCTACATAATCCTCTAAGTTAACAAATACTCTACGATAAAGAGGCATTAAATCTTCTGAATCTAAACTTACAACAGGGTCACCGGTAAAATCATTAATACCTGAACCACTTGTTGAAATATAAACTTCCAGATACTCATCATCTTTATCCCAAGTCTCTAAATAAGTATGATCTCTGACAAAGAATGAAAGTGTTTTATTGTTATTAGCCACGTTTACAACCGGACTAACTAACAAGTAATCACCTGCATCTCTGCCAACCATAGCCGAATTATTACCACTGTAAGCATAAGGCTCTGAATCCATTAATCTCCAGTTAAAATTATTTTCATCACCTGTGATGGTCCAACCTAAAGGAGGAAATACGTCACCCTCAAAATCTTCAACAACAGGTTCTGTAATACTTACATTTACGGCTTGCCCGGTTAAAGGCACATTATAAGTTTGACCTGATGAATACGTAAACCTTAAATTAGCTGATTTATTTCCTGTAGCAGCCGGATTAAACTTCACCCCAACAGAACCAAAATTTGCTCCCTGAGCTTCTAATGCATAAGGTAACTCAGGTGTATTTATAAGTTGGAAATCGTTGGCATTAGCACCAACTAAAGTAATCGCTGTTACATTAAATTCAGTATCTGTGTTATTTAAGAAAGCAATGTTTTGAGTAGAAGCTTCTGAACCAAAAGCAATAGTTCCAAAATCAACAGAACCCGGACTGGTAACAAATGGTAAAAATGGAGCCACTTTAACATTGTCAACATATAGATTATATTGATTTTCATCAGAATAACAATTAAACCCTAAATAATAAATACCTGAGACTGAAGGAGTAAAACTAACACTATAAGTAGCCCATTCAGTATTTAATAAATTATCGTCATCGTAAAGCTGTGTAGTTTGACCGGCTACAGTTTGAGCAGTTCCAATATATACTGCTAATTTTTCTGCGTAATTTCCACTTTGAACCTTCTGATCAAACTCTATAGTATATTGAATACCTGCTGTTAAATCTAATCCGGAACTAAATGCCCAGGCATTTGCAGGATGTGAAAAATTATAAATATATTTCATTGTTGCCCCGGGGTTACCTCCTGTACTTGCAACTGTCCAGTCATTACCGGATCCTGCATTAAAGGTTAGCCATCCCTGAGGGAAACTTGAATCGGAAAATCCTTCATCCAACAATGCCACAGAAACAACAACAGTATTTGCAGTTCCGGTAAGCTCTACTTCGTGAACTGTTCTTGTTTGATCTTCAATAATTTTAAGTGTTGCTGTATGAGTTCCTGCACTTGCAGGATTATAATTAACATTAAACTTAACAAATGAATTATTCATAAAGTTAATGTTTTGTGGTAATAATGGTAAACTTGTTACAGAAAAAGCATCATCGCCTTCTACAAAAACAGAATAAATACCAAGCAAACCGGCTCCGGCATTAGTTACTGTGAACTCTGTTGCATTACTTGCACCTGTTGCTGTTTGTGCAAAAGTGTGTGTATATACATCATCTTCTTCATTATAATCTACAGGATTAATAGCAAATAAAGGCTCTTCTGTTGCCGGTGTTGCACTAAGATTTAAAGTAAAGTCTGAATAATATGGTGAAGGATACGTTGATACAACAGCATAATAAGTTCCGGCAATAAGTTTTAAATCAGTAAAAGAACCACCGTTAGAACTTCCTGCAAATCCATATACAGGAGCAGGACTCTCAGCATTAGGTTCTTGATTTAAAATAAATAAACCCGTCCAACTACCGGCTACTGAGCCGGTTAAATAACTATCTTCAGTTAAGGTAAACTTAGATACAAAATCGTAACCGTTAAGATAATTTGATGTTGGGTCTATCATACTACTATTGTATATATTATCATATAATTCTGTATTGCTTTGGAAATCACTAACAGGTAAAGTAAAATTATGAGGATACCTGAAATTTGTACCTGCTAAAGGTATAAAACCTGTACCTGTTAACGGAATAGTACCATGTACAGCATTATTTGCTCCAAGAATACTTATAGTTGCTGTATGAGAACTGGCATTTATAGGAGCATATTTAACCGTAAAAGTTAATTCTTGTTCAACACTAATATTTTGTGGCATATTAGGTAAAACAGATATTGTAAAAGATGGATTTCCTGATAATTGTATATTTTGTATATTAAGATTTCCAACACCAACATTTCTAACCGTAAAAACCTGTTCTACAAAAGTTAAAACTTCGTGTGTACCTGCTGCCCATTCAGTAGGATTTACATTATAAACCGGAGTTGTAGGAGTAAGGCTAACACCAAAATCATCTATACTTAAATAATTTGCCGGTGCCGATATTACACCCTTAATACCAACATAATATGTGCCGGTATTAGATGCAGGAAATCTTGCTAATATTCTTTGATATTCGCCATCAACAAGTTCAACACCCGCATTAAGTACATTTGTCATAGCACTAATCTGTGGACTATTTCCATAATACAAACTAATATTTGCATTTTCAGGATTCGCTCCATCTTGTCGTGCAAATAACTCTATATCATAAAATACGCCTGAAGTCAACTCAACCGGTCTGAATAACCACGCTTCCCCTCCTTGATGTAGAGTAACATTATAATCACCTGTGCGTGGTGTTCTGTTAAATGAAGTATTGGTTTCATTTACTGTCCAATATTTTGTTGTTTCTTCTACTAATTCTTGACGCCATAAATTTACATTAGTTGAATTATGGATATTATTTTCCTCAAAACCATCAACATAAGGAATCTGATTAGAACTTATCAGACCGTCAGGAATTAATTCTATTACTACGTCATCAATATATATACTACGATAGGTTCCGCCAAGACCATGCTTAAAAGCAATACAACCTTGTGTAGCATCTTCTAAATATACAACATATTCAGTATAACTTGCATCCGACATAATAATGGTTTCAAGCGGTATAAATGTCTCAGGATCTCCCTGATCACTCATAGTCCCTACTATTAAACTATAATTAGCTCCACCTTTAGCAAAAAATCTTACTCGTCTATTATTAATATTTTCAACTATAGGAGAAGTTGCTATTAAAACAGCATCCTCGTCAGAATAATTATACATTCTTAAATTATTCGGTACTGAATTAGGCGATGTTGTTGATAATCCAATTAATGCACTTTCACTTATAGAATCAACATAAGCTCCCCAACCTAATAAAAAATATGGGTCATCTATATCATCAAAGTTTTCCGGATGAGAATCTGCAGTGATCGTCGGATCATATCCCTCACCTGTAATATCATAATTATATGTCTGTCTGCCGGTATTATCTGTAATAGATAAAACAGCTGAATGATTTCCCGAGGTAATCGGACTATATACTAAATCAAAGGTTAAAGATTCCAAAAATCCTAAAGTAGTATTTTCATAATTTTCTAATGAAAACTCACTATCACCTGAAATGCTAATATCTGAAACAACTAAAGGTTGCAAGCCTACATTTGTAATAGTATAAGTTTGTCTAGCTGTAGTATTAGAAATAACTATTCCAAAATCTTTATCTTGTGGATTAATCATAGCCACAGGTTCATTTGGAATATCTTGCATTTGAAAACGTATATTTGCGTAACCAGCAACAGAAGTTCCTGTAGCAGGCAAATCGTTAATATCATAAGCTGATGGGCTGTCTCGCTGTACTCTTAGCCCTCTATTTACTCCTGAAGTTGAGGTTCCTATAAAGTTAGCAGAACTAGAACCATAACTAGGTGTTGTTTCATTAACCGCAACAATTATATTATCTTCATTATTATAGATAAAAGGAGTATCCAGAACAATTTCTATCCAACCTTCTGTTGCAGGAATATCTACTTCTCCTTCAAAAACCTGATTTAAATTTTCCATAGGTTCCCAATCAGAAGTGGAAGCGAAAGCTGTTTTCTCTGAATGTCCAATAAAAACTGTCCAATCTTTATAATTACTACCTACTTGATAACCATTCCAGTAGTAATAAATCTTTGTTATCATACTATTTGCAACATTAAGTTCCTCTTGCAAATAGATAGTTTGTGAATAGTTATAACCATAATAAGGATTAATAGGTAACTTAAGATTATCTATTGTTCCATTACCTATTTGTATTAACCCCTCAGGTAAGGCAGTATTAAATGACCATACTGAACTAGAAATAGTCATATCATTCCCATATGATATTACTTCCCAGTTATATGTAGTATTATTTTCTAAATTAGCATAGATATAAGATCCTGTATTTCCTGAAGCAATTGCTCCATCTACGACCTTTACCATTTCGCCGGGAAGACCAAACCATAAATCATAAGTAGAAGTATCGTCACCCCAAGTCCATACTAAATCTCCATTTATAGGTACATTAATTGCTAAATTACTCGGAACAGGTGTATGAGCCGGTGTTGGAGCTCCAACAGCTTCATAGGTAACAGTAACAGATAATGTTAACGTTATATTATCTGACCAATCGTCTGAATCAACAGAAGTAACTGTTATTGTCTGTCCATTTACTAGCTCTCCGTTTAAATCATTATAAATAGCATCTGTAAGATTGCCTACATTATTGTATGTAGTACCTCCAATAGTTAAATCAATATCATACCAATTAGCGACATAATATCCTATATATGCTGTAATTTGAGTACTGATAACAGTGGCATTTGCAGGTAATCCGGTAAATGTTACTGATGTACTTGTAGGTGCACTATCATAACCTGTTGCTGAATTTGATAAAGTTATCATTTGTCCCATTAACAATCCTGCCACCATCAGCAGGACTAACATAAAAGTAAACTTCTTCATAAGCTTCCTTCCTTTTTTAAATTAAATTATTTTAAAAATATTATTGCCAAAGACAATTCCTTATAAAAATTATCACTAAAAATTAGATTTAAGGATAAAACATTTCTCCCTCCTCCACATTTTTATTTATCCAATATAAAACCACATCATATAATCCTTTAATCCTTAGTAAATTAAGTAATTAAAATTATTTTGTCAAGTCATTATTATATCAAGGCTTACATCTACTCGTTTACAATTTGTTGAAATTGTAAACAATAATTACAATTCATAAAACTGCTGAATCATATTGTTGTGTGAGCATCCTTGCTTGCACTGTAAACACCTTAAATATAGTAATATCAATCAATAAGCTTATTATAACTATAAATTTATACGACATAGTTTGATACTATTTAAGGCTGTTAAATCATATTGTTGTGCGAGCATCCTTGCTTGCACAGTAAATACCTTAAACATAACAATATCAATCAATAATATACCTAAATATTGAAGACTTACAGGATAATATTTGATATTTTTCAACAGCCTTGATTTAACAGCCTTGATATGATGTATAATGCGAATATATCATTTTATTTTGATTCATAATTAACCAAAAAAAAATTAAAAAAAATTCTTTTTCCTTATTTTGACTTCATTTAAACAAGGTATAATTCTTAAAAAAAGTTGCATTTAAATGTTTTTTTGTAAAAATATCTTTTTTTTGTCTTTGGACTTGAGTCTCTAATCGCAAAGCGAGAAGGGACTTGAGGACAAATTGTTCTATAAGCTCCCGGCTTGTAGCAATAAAAAGGTGCAAGCAAAGATGCTCGCACAACATCAAAAGAGACAAAGAGATTGCTTCTTCGCAGGCTCATCGCAATGACATTTTTTTTACCACCAAGGACACTAAGAGTTTTTCCTTTGCAAGAAACTCCTTTTTAATTTTTTTTCTGTGTTTAAATAATAAATCTTCCAGTCAACACCATAGGTGTCAGCCATTAATAGCCCATAGCGGAAGCTATGGGAAAATAAATTCCTCATAATATATCAGCTCCGTAGGAGCAAATGTTTGTAATGTGTTGCTCCTACGGAGCTAAAAGGTTGTGGGTGTATGTCTTATACCCGGCGCTGACGCACCGGGCTATTAAAGGTACGCATCTCTGATGCTGTTTTTGGACTTGAGGATAATATGTTCTATAAGCATCCTTGCTTGTAGAAATAAAAACGTTCTATAAGCTCCCGGCTTGTAGCAATAAAAACGTTCTACAAGCATCCTTGCTTGTAGCAAAAAAAAGGTGCAAGCAGGGATGCTCGCACAACATTTCATCATTTTCACCTTGATTAATACGGGTAGTCCTATGTGTCTACCCTTAGAATTCTATTTCTTACAAATCCGTCAAAATATTCAATTTTAGACTAAAAATATCCTAACAACACCAAACAAAAAAAACTAAAAACTGATTTATTTTTAAAATTTTTCAACCTAAGAAAAAACCCGTAAACCCGTAAACCCGCTTTTATAAAAAGATAACAAATCTAATATTTAAGAAAAAAACCCGTAAACCCGTAAACCCGCTTACAGTGTAATTTACGTTTATTTTTAATTAGTTCACACATTTTTTCTTGACAGACTTCAGATAAATAAATATTCTGCTTAAAGTATTATGAAAGGATTTATTTATGGTAAAACAATCTAAAGGTAATCATCGAACTGTCACATTTATTCAAATGCACCTGGATTTTTTAAAAAAAGTTAAAGAAGAAACCGGTATTAATTCTTCAGAAACTATTAGACGAGCCTTAGAGTTACTGATAGAGTCAGATCGAAACCCTTTAAAAATAAAACAAAATTATGAAAATCACTAAATAATTTAGGAGCTTATATGATTATTTCTATTTTAAATCAAAAAGGTGGTACAGGTAAAACTACAATAGCGGTAAATTTAGCTACTTATTTTGCCAATAATAAACATTCAGTTATTTTGATAGATTCAGACAAACAAGGTTCAAGTGCACAGTTTAGAGAAAATCGAGCTGATCAAAAAACTCTTATACAATTTCCTGCCGTACAAATAACGACACCTACCTTAGCCAATGATTTACCAAAAATGAATTATGATTTTATAATTGTTGATGTAGGCGGTCATGATAACAAAGTTTTCAGATCTGCTATCATTGCATCTGATATAGTATTAGTTCCAATAACTCCTTCAGGAGTTGACTTTTGGTCATCCGAAGAAACCTTTAAAATTATTGAAGAAGCAAAGATATATAAATCAAACCTAAAGGTTTACGGAATGATTAATATGCTCCTGCCTAATACCAAAGTTTCACACGAAATAGACGAATTAATAGCAGGTATTGAAACCGATTATGAAATGAAATTTTTTAAAAATAGAATAGTGGCAAGAGTTCAATACAAATATAGCCTAAATGACGGTATCGGTATCATTGAACAAGATTCAGATTCTAAAGCAAAAGCTGAATTTCTGGAGTTTATGAAGGAATTTAAAAATGTCTATTAGTAGGGCAAAAAAAATTAAAAAACAAACCGTTACCGACTTTATAAACGCTGCTGATGAACCTAAATTAATCAAAAATGAAACCCAAAATATTTGGATAAAAAAAACTTACTACTTTAAACCGGAAAAAATCAAACAATTAGAAATTTTAAAAATAGAACAAAATGATAATAACGAACAAAAAAAATTCATTCAAGAATTATTAGACGAAGCATTAGAACTTTTATTTGAAAAATACCGAAATGATATTAAATGAACTAAAAAAAAAGGTGCAAGCAGAGATGCTCACACAACAAGAATAAAAAATAAAAAGGTTTCGCTTGTTGTAACGAAACAAACGAAACCAAGAAATCAGAAATTAACTAAAGGTATGTTATGAATAACAATCAAAAAAGTCAAGAAAAAAATCAAACAATTTTTAAAATAGAAAAAAGACATAACCCTTATGCTATGATTGATACAAGAGTTGCCGAAGATCAACGACTGTCTTGGAAAGCAAAAGGTTTAATGCTTTATCTGTTATCCAGACCGGATAACTGGGAAATCAGAAGAGCAGATTTAATCAAAAGAAGTTCTGACGGCATTGATGCGGTCAAATCAACTATCAAAGAATTAACAAAATACGGATATATAAAACTTGATTCCTTGAGAGATAAACAGGGTAAAATCGTTAAATGGATCTATACTGTTTTTGAAGAACCACATCCAGAAGTGGAAATTCCACTTGTGGATAATCATCCAGAAGTGGATTTTCCACAAGTGGAAAACCCACTAGTGGAAAATCCACCCCCTAATAATAATAATATATATAATAATATTAATATTAATAATAATCATCGTCGTCAAAAAGATAATACAAAAAAACAAAACACAAACAAAATAACTAAAAACAATCTCGACGACGACGACTTATTCAATCTCCTTTTAAAATTTGGTTTGCCTAAAAATAAAATATCCCAAATTATCAAAATCTACCCTAAAAATGAAATCGAATATAAATGCGAAAAAATAAAATTACAAATTGCAAGTCAAAATATAAAAAATATCCCCGCTTATACCATCTCAGTTTTTGAAAATAATGAAAATTCTACAATTGAAGATGAGATCAAGACAGAAATTGCTCAAAAAAGACGTCTGAATGAGCAAATTTCAAAAGAAAAACAAAAGATAATATCAGAAGTCGAAAAAGAACAAGAAATGCGAATTCAAGCCGAATACGAAGAAAAACAAAAAATCATAAATTCTGCAAGCCCTCAAATGATTAAAAATTTTGAAAAAACTATAAAACAAAACAAGCTATACTGGACAATGTACCTAAAAAATAAATTTGAAAGCCTGATTATCCAAAGCCTTTTTATGGAATTTTATCAAAAACAACAAAAAGAATGATAATACTTGTAGTGAAAAGTCTGACTTTGGACTTGAGTCTTTAATCGCCGGATCGTAGCTCGATCATCCTGATCGAGTAAATAAGTGCTTGTCGAGCCGGGAGCTCGATGTACGTTGATCTTCTTGGTCGAGCAGGCGAGAAGGGACTTAAGGACAAGTAGATTGCTTCTTCGCAGGCTCATCGCAAAGACATTTTTTTTTACCACCAAGGACACTAAGAGTTTTTCCTTTGCAAGAAACTCCTTTTTAATTTTTTTTCTGTGTTTAAATAATAAATCTTCCAGTCAACACCATAGGTGTCAGCCATTAATAGCCCATAGCGGAAGCTATGGGAAAATAAATTCCTCATAATATATCAGCTCCGTAGGAGCAAATGTTTGTAATGTGTTGTTCCTACGGAGCTAAAAGGTTGTGGGTGTATGTCTTATACCCGGCACTGACGCACCGGGCTATTAAAGGTACGCATCTCTGATGCTGTTTTTGGACTTGAGGATAATATGTTCTACAAGCATTCTTGCTTGTAGCAAAAAGAGTGCAAGCAGGGATGCTCGCACAACATCACAAAAAGACGTACAGAATGCTTAATATTTTTAATAAATTATTATTTTATTTTTATAAATTAATAACTATAAAGCAAATAGCATATACTTGAAAATTATTTTTATTATATAAAGTTAATAAATTCTATTTTTATATCAGCTAACTACTTGAAATATATAGCAGAGGAACAGGAGACCTACAGGAAGCGTATCATCTTGTAGGTCACCTGTTCCTTTCCTGTCTTTATTGAAGATTTGGGTATTATGTAAATTATTGATTATCAATAAATTAGTATATTATAGGATATTTTATTGATAGAAATAAACATAAATATAAGAGAAATTAGTTTTATAATATATTTTTATTTGATAGTTTTGTTTAAATGTGTTTTGTTTTTTTGGACTTGAGTCTCTAATATCGTAGCTCGACCATCTTGGTCGAGAATATTATAATCGAGCCGGGAGCTCGATGTACGTTGATCATCTTGATCGAGTACAAGTAGATTGCTTCTTCGCAGGCTCATCGCAAAGACATTTTTTTTTACCACCAAGGACACTAAGAGTTTTTCTTTTGCAAGAAACTCCTTTTTAATTTTTTTTCTGTGTTTAAATAATAAATCTTCCAGTCAACACCATAGGTGTCAGCCATTAATAGCCCATAGCGGAAGCTATGGGAAAATAAATTCCTCATAATATATCAGCTCCGTAGGAGCAAATGTTTGTAATGTGTTGCTCCTACGGAGCTAAAAGGTTGTGGGTGTGTGTCTTATACCCAGTGCTGACGCACCGGGCTATTAAAGGTACGCATCTCTGATGCTGTTTTTGGACTTGAGGATAATACGTTCTATAAGCTCCCGGCTTGTAGCAAACAAAAGGTGCAAGCAGGGATGCTTGCACAACAAAACGTTCTATAAGCTTCCGGCTTGTAGCAAAAAGAGTGCAAGCAGGGATGCTTGCACAACATTTCGTCATTCTCGACTCACACTCGCACAACATAAAAAAAAGTACCATTTTTACATATATGCTTATTTTTAACATATTAAGTTATGTTTGTAACTGCTATAAAAATCAATATTATAAAAACAATGATAAAAAATCTTGACAATAAATACCATTAGATTATACTTGAATTAGCAATCTTATTATAGGGGTGGTATATAGTGAAGAAACCAATAGTCATATCTTTAATAAACCATAAAGGTGGTACGGGTAAGACTTTATCAACCTTAAACTTAGCTGAGGCATTAAAAAATGTTTTAGCTAAAAAAATGAAGGTAAACGGTAAAATTCTGTTAATAGATAATGACCCTCAAGCTTCACTAACTTCATTTTTTTACAATATAGAAGAGGAATTAGAACCTAATGACACCATTATTGCCCTTTATAATCACGAACCTTTTTTTACTAAGGATATTATATTGCAAACCTCTATCAAGGATGTGGATTTGGTAGCCAATATGTTTTCTTGCGGAACTAAAGAAAAGGCATTAAGTTCTTTATTGGACGGTAATTTCAGATTAAAAGATTTTATTAAAAAGTTTTGTGGTAATTATAATTTTATTTTAATAGATAATTCGCCTTTTATCAGTGCTTTTACCAATAATGCGTTTATCGCTTCAGATGCAATTATAATTCCTACAATTCCGACCAGGTTATCGATCATCGGCATCAAAGAGATACTTAAAAATATACAAGCGGTACAAGAAAGAGTAAATTCAGAACTTACTTTATTGGGTATATTAATCAATATGTTAGATGAGAGGATTAAGACGCATCAGGTAGCGAGTGAGTTATTGGTTAGAGCTTTTGGGGAAACAGTGTTTCATACCTCTGTTCATCACAGTGCAGCTTTACAGAAAGCAGAAGAGCGTAAATTGTCTATTGCGGCACATGATAGGACAGCCAGGGCTTATAAGGAATATTATACCTTAGCTACAGAGATTTTAGCTCGCTATAATCCGGGGATAAAATTTAATTCACATAGAGCAATACATTCTAAATTTGGTTTAAGTACTGAGGAAAACAACAATGGCTAGACAGATAAAGCGTTCGGATCAAGATAAAGAACGCATAAAAAAACTAAATGAAAAAGAAATCAAGAATCGCTTTAATATTGATTCTAAAGATATTGATTCTATGGCTCAGTCTTTGGGTTTAGATTTGAGTGTTAAACCCGCTACATCAGACACAACAGATACTGCTGTTGATAACGCTACAGGTAAAGATTTAGATACCGGTACTGAAAAGCAAGGTAGTAATAAAAAGACTACTACTAATAAAAAAGCTACAAGTAAATTAAAAGCTACTGCTAATAAAAAAGATACCGGTACTGAAAAGGCAAGTAGTAGTCAAAAAGCAAGTGGTGATAATGAATACTGGTGGGCAGAAGATTACCGGTGGTTAATTGACTATATCAATGCTGATACCGCCTATCAAAACGCTATCGGTGATGATAAAGTAACCGGTAATCAATTAGCAAGAGGTATGCAAAATTACATAGCTCATCGGTATATGGAAAAATTCAGTTTATTGTATGGCGTATATAAAAATGAAGAGCTGAGTTTACAAGAGTTTGGTTTGATGGCTGCCGTTTTGATTGAGATGTCGGATATTCAGGATAATTTTTCTATCAATAATCTACTTGATCATATCAAAGGGTATAAAAGAACAGTTTATAAGACCTTAAATGAATTAGAGGATAAAAAACTAATCTCTATTAAAAGACAACCGGGTAAGACCTCAGACTTTAAGATTTTTTCTCTTAAAAAGAAATATTTTAAATCTTTACTTTCTGATGAAACAATAAAAAGATTGATTGAGGTTTATCTTAGGGAATGCGGTGTTGATATGGTTACTACTAATGATAATATTACCGGTAGCATTATTGATAGTACTGATTTAAAAGATTCCGGTAATCAAATAGATAGTGGTAATGAATTATTTAGTGGTATTGATAAAGATAGCAGTATTAATTTGACTACCTGTATTCAAAAAGCATGCGAGGGTCTTTTATTGATCTCGCAATGGAGAAATATTAAGCTCTTTAACCAAGAATTTATCTTATTATTATCTGATTATTTTAAGGAAAAGGCAAGTTTACAAGCTGTAATTAACTTGCTTGCTTGGGCGATATATAGTTCAGAAAAAACTTCAAAACCAATGATGATGTTAAAAAAATTAATTTCAGACAATCAAGAGATAGGTGAAGAATATATACACTTAGCAAAGGAAATAATTAAGCTAGACTTTTGCCAAATAAACTTAGAGGAGGACCCGTCAAAACAAGAATTGTTAAAATATTATGATTTATTAAGCTTATCTTTAAAAGATAATTCCAGAGAGAGTATGGTTTCTGAATTAAATGTAATTCAGTCTGAGATAAAACAAATATGGATTGAAATTTATGACAATTATGAATATTTGTTTTAATAAGCCGGACTTGACTTTTCCTGCAAGCTGGAAGCTCGCAGAACTATTGTGCGAGTGTGAGTCGAGAATGGCGAAATGTTGTGCGAGCATCCCTGCTTGCACCCTTTTTCTTGCTACAAGCAAGGATGCTTGTAGAACGTCTATCCCTGCAAGCAAGATGCTCGCAGAACAAGAACTCAAGTCCAAAAAACAAATACACACAAAAGGTGGTAAATAGAGATGTTAACTATTAAATTAAGGCAATATTATGTATTGTTATGTAACAAGCGTAAGCTTTGCCCGACCGTCAATAATGTGATAATGAATTGTTGATAATGATATTTTTATCATTTCAACAGATATTTATCACATAAACACATAAATGTCAATTAATTGTTCATTTTAATGTTGAGTTAAAAAAACTTTTAAAAAACTTGACAAAATAAATGATAATCAATATATTGATAAAAATGATTACTTTTTATAGGTAATTCTAAGTAGGTAATAACGTAAAAAAGGAGTGTTTATGGATAGGTTACAATGAATATGTCTTATTATCCTAAGGACTTAAGGGAAGTTCTTAGTGAAAATTTTGGGAAACAACAAAAAAGAAATGAGAGGTAGAAATGAAACAAAAGCTATTTTTGGCATTACTGATTGTAATGTTTTTTGTGCTTAGCACATCTACTCTGTTCGCTCAAACAAGAGATTTTGATGCATCCAGTAATGTTTTCATCGAAATATTTGATGCCGATGATACGGGGAAATGGGATACTAATGATTTACCATTAGATTTCACTGATCCTAATAATCATATTATTATTGGCGATAAAGTTAAAGTGACAGTAACAGATGTTGATCATGTAGACGCTGATTTAGCGTTTAATAGTGGTCGCATAGATTTTCGCAGATTTTATGAAGAAGATCAAACCCCTGCTGTGCCTATATGGGTTGATTTAATTCAAGAAGGTGCGACAGATCAATGGGTAGCGGAATATGAAATTGGAGCAGGAACTTTAAATGGGACTACTTATGACAGTAATATTAGGGTTGAAGTTACTTTGAAAAATACAGATGTTGTGAGTCGTGCTATTGATCAACAATGGAGAGTTAATAATGTAGTTGTTCAATTAACAAATATTGAAGTAATATCATCCATAACAAATCCAAGCCCAAGTAATGAAAATTTAGCTATAATTGGGTCAACAATTAGAACTATTGTAAGTAAAGCAGATATCGACTTGTTAGCGACAGAACCGGCTCCCGGATTTGGAGCATTAACTCATTTATGGGCTGACTTTTCAGAATTTGTTGGTACACCAACAGAAATACTTATTAATACAGCTACTTCAATAAATATTGAAGGAGAAGATTATTATTATGCTGATTATGAAGTGCCGGCCGGAAATTTAAATACTTCAGGGAAGGCTCATATAATTGCTAAATATACCACTCCCGTTAATGCCGGAAAAACCTTGCCTGAAAACTCAAATGCTCTTTTAGTTAACAATGTAAGACCTACAGAAGGTTTATTAAGTAATTTACAAATGGCAATTAATGGCATAAATGATGAAACTGTAATGAGACTTGGAGATTTTATTAGAGTTAAAGGTAGTATTGAAAATGTACAACCTAATAATAAAGTTGATAAAATTGTAATTGATTGGGGATTAACCTTTGACGACGTAGACTTTGGTGGTGGCGTAACAACTCAAGAAGTTCAAGCTCAAATTGATCCCGGTTCTGATCCGGAAACAAGAAGTTTTAGTGTTGATTTTACACCTCCCGCAGGGTTGGTTGATATAGACGGTAATTCAGTTGAATATTTATCTCCTTTAGTAATTTATATTACCGATCTTATCTCTACAGTTGGAAATCACGCAACTGCTAATCCTACTGTTAGTGGAACTACAGGGTGGGATGTTGGAATCGATAAAAATAGTGCCGGTAGTCCGGTTGAAGTCTTAGCAGATATGACTCCTCCGAGTTTAGCTGGTGCAACAGACTTATATTATGATATCCTAAATGATCATTTAAGATTTTCACCAAATACTGCAGATGTTGATGGTTATGCAACAACACCTAATACATTTGATATTTATGTAGATTTACCAAATTGGGGAACAGACATTCATCGATTTACATTGCAATTTGTAAATGAAAATCGTAGTGCTTTATATCGCACTTTCGAGTATGATGCGGTTACTCCTGATCCTGCAATCACTGTTAGAAATGCTGATAATGCAGCAGGTCAGTTAATAGTTCATTGGGATGGTACAGCTGACAATGATGTACCGGTTTATGACCCTGCTGTTCCAAATACTACTATTGGTATTACTCTTTGGGCTATTGAAGATGAAGTTGGTAATGCTGCTGAATTAACTTATGCTACAAGTGTTGAATATACTGTAGCTAACGGACATAATGATATTAATGATGGAGAAGTTTACCTTAACCGTTTGCACGTTGTTGTAGATAATCAACCTGTTACTCAAACAACTGCACAACGCTTAAAACCTACAGATCCTGATTTTACAACATTCTCAGAAGCAGATCCTATAGTTATCAAAAGATTTATTAATGCTGAAGATGGCGATCCTTTTGATGAAACTGATATTGTAATGCCTAAAGATGAGATTATTTTAAATTCCAGAATTAACAGAGTTTTCGAAGTGAACACTGTACCTCAGAGAGATGAAACTGTAGCATGGTGGGCTATTTTAGAAAATGATGATTCCAGCATTAAACAGTATTGGAATGGTGGAGCCTGGGTTGACTATGTAGGCTTTGATCATCTTAATGATTCTAGTCCGGTTGGTTTCACTCCGGGTGCAACTCTTTCTAATCTTCTTTCTTTTAACTGGGATTTAGAAAATACAGGTGCTAATCTTGCTGATTATCCTGCAGGTGACTATAAAATATATGCATATTATATGGATAATGCGGGTAATATTGTTAAAGATGGAAATGAAGTATTTGTTACTATTGAAAATGTTTTCTATCAATTACCTGTAATAACAGATGTTCAGATTACGAGTACACATATTAACGATGGTGCCGGTTTACCTACCCAAACAGGTGGTTATCCGGTATTTTATCTTGATGGTTTTGCTTTAGCTGGTGCTGATGAATATCGATATTATACTACAAGTGATACAATTGAGATTACTGTTACATTAAATAATTGGGAAAATTTAGTTGATGACGTTGATGGTCATACACTTGAACTTGACTTAAGTGTTCTTGGACTTGGTGTTATTAATGTAAATAAATCTCAAATTTCAAATACAGCATTTACATACGTACATACTATCGATGTTGCAACACTTGCAAATGCTCTTGCTGATTATGAAGATTATGATCTTGAACAAGGTGTTACAATGAATCGTCAATTCTCAATAGGTGATGATGACCCTAATGAAGATATCAGCGTAAGAGTTTTTGATAAAGAAGAAACTTATGGAGAAGCCGGTGTTTATGCCGGAAATAATAGTGATTTCTTTAATATTAGAATTCCAGATGTTCCATCATGGCCTGCAGCAGATGGTGAATATGCAGCTGATTTAAGCGCTACACATAATGTCTTTTCTCCGGGTAATCCCAATAATGCGTATGATGCTTTAACTAACCCTGCTTTTGATGGTGAAATAGATGAAACTCAATTTGAGTTTAATTATACTAATCAAGCATACGATATTAATTATGAATTATCTTTCCAACGACTTGGTGGTGATACGTTATTAGTAACGAATGGTAATTTTGACCACGGTAATAGTGGGAATTTTATTTACCCTGCTACTCCGTTTGATGGTATAGTAGATGCCAATCCTATTACTAATGCAAACCCAACTTTAGCGGGTGATTTAGTAGAAGATTTTAATTTAATACTGAATATTACAGTAGCTCCTGATGGTGTTTTTGAAGACCCTGGTTATGCTACACATATTCCTGTATTATATGATAATTCAGATAATCCTTATATTGTTACTGTTGATAACCAAAACCCAAGCCTTGTTGATGGCGACGGTTCAACAGTAAATATTACAGACAGACATATAACAATACCGGGTTATGAAACTGAAGTACCTGTATTAACTAATACAATTAATGAAATTGAATTTACAGTTCATACTTCTGAATTTTTAACAGCTGATTTTGTTGCTGGTGCTTATGATCCTGCTTTTGATGATAATGGTGATTGGTCTATTCTTTTAGTAGGAGAAGACGGTGCTGTTTTAAATGGTGGAGATGCAAGAGTACAGATTACCGAAATCGTTGGTTCAGATGATGATGGTAATGAAGCAGAAAGATTATTCAAAACATTTGCTATTACAGCTCAAATTTCAGGTGTAACTGATTTTGATTATCCTAATGCTAAACTTGTAGTCAGACTTCCTAATGATCCTGCAGGTAACCCCGGCAGAAGAAATTATCCAAATAACTATCCATATAATGCACACAATGAATGGAATGATAGTTCTGAATACTTTATCAATGTACATATATTAAAACATAAACCTAATATAGTAGGAATTAGTTTTACATATAAAGATGTAATGGGTACACTTGATGATGATGAAGGTACTATAGATCCTCCTGCTTTTGTAACTAACGATCCTGCTGATCTTGAATTTGTTTTAGCTGCAGATATAAAAGGTGGAGCTTATAGAGCTATCGAAACTAATTGGGTAGCTGATCTTTCTCCTTTAATGGGTAACGGAGAAGGTGATGTAAACTTAACACTTGAACCTGTTGATCAATTAATGGCCGGAACCTATGTATTAGTTTGGGAATCTGATTATGATACAGATCCTGATAATCCGATTGTCTTTAATATTGATCCAGCTATAGCTGCTACATGGGAACATGGTGATGAACTTATCCTTAATGTATATGTAGTTACCGGCGAAGATGGTGACACATATCATGAAGTTATCAGATCAATTACAGTGACAGTTGACTTAGAAGCTCCTGTCATTACAAATAATACTATAGAAACAATGACAATTCCTGCTGTTCCTAATGGCGGTTTTGATGTTGTATTTGATATTTCAGATGATAATTCCGGAGTTGACTGGGATTATTATGACAATATATGGCCTTTAGTTGCTGATGATGCAAGATATGAAATCAGTGAAGATGTAGAGCCTACAGCTATTGCTGTAGATGACGTTGAGGGTACTGTTACATTCACCTTTAACCAAGCTGATTTTGCAGATTATACACATTTCACAGTTACTTTATTAACACAAGACAAAATGGATAACGAAGGCGAAGGTACAATCTTTGTTAATGTTAATCCTTTACCTATACTTGATAATGTTGTAATTAATGAAAGTGCTGATTTCTTCGGACCTAACGAAGATGTAGTAGTTGAATGGACAGTAAGTGATCCTCAAAGAGTGAATGCATTAACTGTTACATTAAGCAGAATGGATTTACCAGGTCCTGTTGTTTTAACAGAACTTACAATAGATTCAGATATTACTGCTGCTATGTCTCATACATTCTTAGCTGAAGATGTATTTAACGGTTATACAGCTGCAGAAATAGAAGCACTTGATGATGAATTAATCACTGCTACTGTAACCGGTATTACAAATAGATATGTTGCAAATGCAGATCCTGCGCTTGCTCCTGATCTTGATGAAGAATATCCATTAGTAAATGATATTGATGTTATTCAATTAGATAGTGTTCCTCCTGTGATTACATCAAATACTGCTTTTGTATATACCGAATTAGGAACACCTAAAACATTAGCATATACGATTACTGATGCAAGTTCCGGTTTTAATGGTGATGATGTAGCGAACTATGAATTAACATTACCTGAAGGTATTACTGTAGATGCAGGTACTTGGATGGATGATCTTGATTTACTTACATTTAATCTTACTATTGCTGATGATTCAGAAATTCAATATTTTACACCGACTTTAACAGTTAATGATAATGTTGAAAATGAGTCTTCATTGACTACTTATGTAAATGTAAGACCTATTCCTGTAATTTCTAATGTTGATGTAAATACAGGTAATGATGCTAATTATTACGTACCCGGTACTTCTTTAACAGTAATGGGTGAAGTTACTAATCATCAAAGAGTTGATAGAATGGTTATTACTGTAACTGAAGATGCTGAAGATTCAGATTTTGAAGTTGAATATGTAATACCTTACGATAGTAACGACTTTGACGGTAACATCTTTAGTTATGTATTTGACTGGGGTGTTAATACTCCTGCTGACGGTGCTGAATTAATAGTTACTGTAACCGGTTATACAAAAGGTTATGGAGCTAATGATGATGATACTATTATTGATATTCCTTTAGAGATAACTGAAGGTGAAAATATAGAAGAGATTACAGTTGATACAAAACCTGTAATCGTTAATAATTTTGATTTCTTTAGATTAAATGATGAACCTATTCTTGCTCTTCAAAACAATATGTCAGGATTTGATATATTTGTAGAAGTTGAATCAGTTAATGATATTGATCAGAATAGTGTTGCTGTGGTTAATCCAAGTTTTGAAATTCAATTTATTAATAATCCAATAAATGATTTTACTGTAGATCCTACCGATAAATATATATTTGGGTTTATTAATTCTGAATTAGAGGACCTGAGTATTGATTTTGAAGAAGAAAGATTTGTTGTTGTTGATTTACAAGTTACAGTTGCAACTATTTATGGTTATACAACAACAGAAGATATTCAAATCGTAGTATTTGAAGAACCTTCACATATTTACTATAGTAAAGAAAATACTCGTGGTGAAAATGATATGCCTGAGCCTTTCTCAGTAACAGGTGAAACACCTGACGGCTGGTTTGCTCCGGAACATCAGTTAATTACTACTTATCAGTTTACCGGTATTGATTTAGCTAATGATGTAAATTATTTACCTGTAACTATTGAAGCTGATTTTGAAAATGTTAATGATGCTGTTCCTAATCAATTTGTTACACCAAGTAAAATAACTTCAGAAGATACAATCGTAACAATTGAAATTATGGGAGCTGAAATTCCTGTAACATTATCAGAATACAATGCTACCTGGGTATTGACAGATGATGAAGATACACAAAATGATCAACAATATGCTGATTTTACAATTTACCCGGGTCCAAATGTACAACATTTGTATCATGCTTATAATGATGGAGATCAAGTAGAAATACCTGTCAGATATAATCCTTATTCAATTAATAGTTATATCTTATCTGATATTCATACAGTACAGGTTGACTTAGAAGTTCCTATTTATAATCAGATTTTAGGTTATGCAATTTCAGTAGAATCAAAAGATTTAGATTTAGAAGCAGAAGAAATTTCTTATCAAGCTATTGCTTCTCAAGAACAGTTATATAATAACATTATGCTTCTTTTACCGGTTGATGAAGAAACCGGAGAATTTGCATTTTCAGCTGATGAAGCAATTTATTTGAAAGTATATGCAGAAGATAATAATGGTACCGGCGTTGGCTTAATTGATGCTCCTGTAATACCGGGCTGGACAGTAGAAGCTATTAATTTCTACAGTGATCCGGATTTTGGTTATGTACAGGAATGGAAAATTACTCCAACTGTTGCAGAACTTGCAAACATTAATCATCTTTATGAGCTTAATGTTGCTTTAGGTGAGATTGAAGATCTTGTTGGCAGAAGAAATTATGCCGGACCACAAAATCACCTTTCAAACAGATATGCAGCTAATGCTCCGACTCTTACTTTCACCTTTACCAGAGGTGATAATGACGGAACAATTTCTAATATCCTTGCTTATGAATTTGGCAACCCTGCAAGCACACCTTATGTAAAAGATAATTTAGGAATGATTATTGAACTTGCCAGAGCAGGCAGAGATGATCGTTCAGCTATTAGTGATGTTGTTCCTGCAGCTGTCGCAATTCAACTTGAAGAAGACGGTCCTTGGACAGATTTAGTAAGACTTATCTCTAATAATGAAGATGCTGATTACAACTATATTTGGATGTTAGATAGTGGCGTTTATATTGGTGCCGATAAAGCAGATGAAGAAGTTCTTGCATTTAGTTACAGAATCACATATAACTTGATTGACCTTGACGGAGATGTTATTGTTGGTCAAAATCAAGTTTATACATCTGATTTTATTACTTCATTTGACGGTAATGATATTATCGTAGTTGACAGACAAACTCCTGAGTTTGTAAGTATTACAGTTGATAGTGAAGCTAATCTTCCTGAAAACTATAACTATATTATCCCGGGTTATGGCGTGACTATTGATGTTGTCTTTAGTGATGTAACAGGATATTATACAGAAGAAGTTCTTGATGAGCTTGGCAATGTAATAACCCCTGCTACTAAACCTGTTGTGAAACTTAGCAATATTAATGAATTCTTAGATAACAATAGTTTACAACTTTTTGCTTTAGATGCACCTAATTATATTGTTCCGGAACGCTTTATTACTAATCTTGGAGATGGTCAATGGAGTGTATCTATTGGTACAGATGAAGATGGTGAATATTATTTAAGAGCAAAAGAAGAAGCAGATTTTGCCGGTCAACCACATTCATATGATATGGGTGTAATAGCAGAAGATGCTGTTGGAAATATTCAAACAGATGGTAAATTTGTACAAATCGCAGCTAATGGTCCGATTGTACCGCTTATAACAGGTGCTTCATTTACAACTATTCTTAATGCAGGAAGTCCTGAAGAAAAGGTTTTAGATTATCTTGTAAAAGCATCAGATGATTTATTAGCTGAACAATACTTAAATGTAGATATTTATACACAATATGAAAATAATATTAGTGATGTTGAAATCTTTGGAGCTATCCCTACAGGCTTAGAATTTGCTGATTATGAAATTAATCAAACTGATGACCATAGATTTACAGTATCATTTAGAGTAACAGGTACTCCTGATGTTGAAATCGGTAGCCTTATTGAAGGTTTACAGGTAAAAGCAATTGGTGAACCTTATGGTTACGGACCTATCTTTACTCATATATGGGATATTGATGCTATTGAAGTTGGCGAAGTTAACTTTAACGCTTCAACTCTTGTAGTAAAAGGTATTAACCTTGATGATGTTGAAGTAAATGCCGTTAATCCTAATAATGATATACAAATTACTGTAGAAATTGATCATATTGCTGAAGGTCTTGTTACCGGTCTTGATCCAAGATTAGAAGACATTGATGTGAATGATTTTGTTTTCGACGGCTGGTTTAATGTATCATCAAATATGATTATTGATACAGAAGAAGAACCATTTAATGCTGTTTATGATGTTGAATTTGAAACAGAATATGGCACAGTATTAAATGAAGAAGAAGAAGAAGTTGAAATAATTACAAATATCAGAGCAACTGTAAGCTTTGCAGTGCCTGCTATTGCTTTAGATAATGAATATGATGCAGAAACAGCAATCTTTACTGTTTCTTATCAAAATATCTATGGCTTAGAAAAAGATATTACTTCTACAGAAATTATTGTTGATCGTGATGAACCTACTGTAAATAGAGTAGTTTTACTTGATCAAAACAATAATATAGTTGAAACCCTTCCTACTCTTGTTGAGTCAAGCAGAGAATGGTCAAAAATCAGAGCTTATTTTGATGAAGATGCTTCAGGCGTAAGAGCAAACACAAGCTTAATCAGTTTATTAACTGATGAAGACGCTTATTCTGCAGACCTTGCTCCTCAAATGCAAGCTCTTGTTGCTTACAATAATGCTCCTGGAACTTATGCAAGTACTGTAGTTGGTTATAACCATCCGGATTTTGACGGCGAAGAATACATTGAATTTGATCTTAATGCTATCTATGAAGGTATGACCGCTTATGACCTTTGGGTTGGACCATATACTATTGAAGTAAAAGCAGAAGATATGTTTGGTAACCAATATATTACATACGCAGATGATGATATTGATGAATTAAACCCAATCTGGACTGCTTATGTATTTAACTATGATTTCCAACCTGCTGAAACTCAGATTGAAATCAGAGACGTAGTTAAAGATGATAATGGAAATATCTTACTTCAAACTGCTGATGTAAATGAAGACGGAGACAGAATCATTACCGCAGCCGTTAATCATCCTGACGGAACTATTTCAGGTGTTCATTTCAGACTATATGAACCTATCTTTGCTGAAGATGGTGAAATTGAAAATTGGAATGAAATTACAGTATTATTTAACGGTCCAAATCCTGATATGACAGTTCCTTTCCAAATAGGCTTTAACTTAGAAGATAACAGATTTAATTTCTTACCGGAAGATGCAGCTGACCATGAATGGATTGATGAAGGCGATGTATATGCTCTTGCTGAAAATTATTCACACTTAAGATTAAGAACAACAGGAATCAGCACAACAAGATATATCACTGACGTTAATTTTGACTTACATATATTTGATTCAGTAGGTCCTACCCCTGAGTTTGAAATAAATGGAAGTTCAGATGATCAGTTAATTGAATATGATTATTATAATACAGATAATAACATTCTTACACTTTCTGCTGAATTTACAGCTAACGATGTAAGATATGTTAGATATATGATTACAGATCTTGAAGGTAATGAAGTTTACAATGAAAGAACTGAAAATATAAGAGCTGAAGAATTTGAAAGCTTTAATATGGAATGGAACTTTACAGAAGTTGCCAGAAATGTTATGATTGGTGACTATGTAGCTTATGCAATAGGTTATGACTATTTAGAAAACCAAGCAATAAGTAATGAGCTTCAGTTCACAATTGAAAACACTCCTGCTTTAGTAAGATATGATATCAGATTATTTGATGTAGAAGGTCTTACTAATGATGAAGAGTTAATCAATAATGATAACGATAATGATAACAATAATAACAATATCTTTGGTGGAATAGAAACAGATAAACCATATACTGACTTAAACGTTAGAATTAATGCTAATTTCTTTAGAGATCAAGATAATGATAACTTCCCATTTGATGGAATTGAAAAATTCCAATTCAGAGCAATGAAAATTGATGTTGTTACCGGAGATACTCTTGCTACTGATTTAGTAGTTCCAAGAAATGATTTCTATGACATTGATTATGAAATCGCAGCTGACGGATGGATTGAAACTGAACAGTTCCGTTATCAAACCGGAGATGTAAATGCTAATTGGATGATAGATCCTGTATTCTTTACAGTAGAAGATCATACTCATTTTAGATATGAATTCTATGTAGAAATGACTCCGGAAGATATTTATCTTGATGGCGTTGAATTCGAATATGAATATGCAAATCTCATAATTGATAATCGTGCACCACAGTTTAATGATATCGTAGTAAATTATCCTGTTGTAGATGTTGACGCAATGTCATGGGCAAATGTTGCCGGTTTCGTTGCTGATGCTGTAGCAGAATATGATGCGGTAGAACTTGAAACTGCTCATCTTCACTGGAGTTTAACTCCTTATTCTGAACTTGATTTAGAAGATGAAGATGTAGTAGCAGCTAATATTCATAATGCTCTTGTTGAATTTGATTTAAATGAAGAAACAATGGCTTTAACTATGAGTAACTGGGATGTAACTGCTGATGCTATTAATACTTATCTCGGTGCTGATTTTGAAGGAACTGTTTATATGATGTTAGCCTTAGAAGATCAAATTGAAAATACTTCAGTTAAATTCTTCGAAGTTAATGTTGATAATAATGCTCCTGAAACTCATATTACTCATATATTACATGGAATTAACTATCCTAACTTAACTCCGATAGCTAATAATTCAACAATTGAAATTTATACAAGTAGTAGACAAGGCACAAACGGTGCTGCTACTCTTAAATTATTTGTTGAAAATAATGCTGATATTGATCCTAACAGCCCTGTAAGCTTATATCATAAAACAGCTGACGGTATATGGCAACCTGTTCTTTATGATTACGAAGCTTGGACAAACACAGTTAATCAACCTGCCGGCACACTCTATGAGTTTGAAATTCCTACTCGTATGCTTGCAGAAGGAACACATCAGTTTGCAGTTGCTGCTATGGATAGACTTGGTAATCTCGAAGGTGTTATTGCCGGTAATCTTGCTGATTTCTTAGCAGATCAGTTTGTAATTACTGAAGATGCTCCTGCAGGTTACGAAGAAAGTAATGAATATATTGAAGCACTTGAGTTCCTTAATGTATATCGTGAAGCTCAAAATGCAGGATTAAACAGAGATATGCTAAATAATAATTTAGTACCTGTTGACTTTGCTCAGTTTGATATTAATGATGATAACGATATGTATGAAATTCTTGAAGGTGTTTATTTCCCTACATATATCAGTGAATTAAGTCTTGCTGTTAATTTAACAGTAATAGTTGAAAACATTGATGATGTTGTTGCAATGCTTGAATTCCCAACAGATCAACAAATTATAAGTGGTTTAACTGCTTTAACAGCAGATGCTTATAAGTATGATGATAATGATAATTTAATTGATAGCAGAGATAAAGTTCAATCAATGCGTTTTGATCGTAAAAATGCTCTTGGCCAATGGGTAACAATGGGCACAGTAGCTAAGGCATTGACAGAAGCTGATTTTGAAGATGCTGAAGACTTTATTGCTGAAGATCATATGCGTACAATCAATTTCAGATTAGATCGTAAAGATGTTCCTGAATTTGATGGTTTACCATGGGTACCGGGTGTACACGTATTAGTTAATGATGACCCTGTTGCTTTAATGACCTGGAATAATGATGGTCAATACTGGACAGCTTCACATAATTTTGCTATGGGTGAATACGAACTTGCTTATGGTATTGATTTAAATAATGACGGTCAATTTAATCCGAATATCACTAATGATAATTTCCCTGAAATTACAGATGAAGCTATCGATTGCCCTAAAGGCTTTACTGCACTTACAGTAACTCCTTGGACTATGGCATTTGATACTATCGGTCTTGCTCAGGGCTTACATGAAATCAGAGTTACTCCTCTTGATGAAAACGGTGCTACCTTAACAAATTATCAATCACCTTCTACATTTATCTTTATTGATAATGTAGCTCCTGTATTAACTGATCTTTCAGCTGAACCTGTAGGTAATATTTATACAACAAATCATCCTTACGGCGAACCTGTTCAAGCGGTTCAACAAGGACAAGAAATTTCATTTAATTATAATGTAGATAATATTCTTGTTTCTGATGATGATTATGTACAAGTTTACTTCCAATGGTCAGGTCAAGCTCCTAATGTAGAACCTAATACTTATGTTTACAGAAGATGGTTTGATTTTGACACAGAATGGACTGCTGAAAATCCATTAACAGATGGTATTGATAATAATAATAATGGTATGGAAGATGAAGCTTTAGAAGCTAACTCATTCTACTATATCAGAGCTATTGCTAAAGATGCTGCAGGAAATCACCATATACTTGGCGAACACAAGATTATGGTTGATAATAGCCCTGTAGAAATGGCATTAACTCATATTAATGATGAAGAACTTCTTGGAGAAAATTATATCTTTAATATTCCTGCAATCGTTGATGAAGATAATCCAATTATCCTCACTGCAACAAATATGACTAATGATATATTTGATCCTGCTGTAAGAACAAATGTTCAATACAGAAGTAAAACTCAATATGCTGGTGTATGGCCAAATGAATGGAATACTTTAGCTGAAGATCTTCTTGTTGACGCTGATGGTAATGTTGAATTTGCAATGTTTGAAAATGTTGCAGAAGGCTATTATCAGTTCAGATTTATCGCAGAAGATGATCTTGGAAATGTAGATCCTAATCCAACTGTTGTAACAGTAATCTTCAATGACACAAACGGAAGTATCCTTTCAGTTGTTAACTCAATTGGAGAAACTGAAGTTTATGAATTTGAAAATAATGATACACTTGAGTTCTACGCATTTGCTCAAAATGCTAATTCTCTTGGTAATGTTGATGTTACAGTAACTAATGTTGTTGTTGGTAACAGCGTTGCTGTAGAATATAGTTTAGATATGAACACCTGGAATCAAGCAGGTAATAATGTTGTACTTACAGCTCAAGATATTGATGTTGACGGTATTGCTGAAAATATTACTATTCCATGGACAGTTCCTGCTATTCGTGCAGTTGAATTCTTTGTCAGAGTAAAAACTACTGATAATAATAACAATTACACATATTCTACTCCTGTAACTGTTTATAACAATGTAACTGAAACTCAGATTGCAATTGTAGATTTCCCAACAATTCAAACTGTTGACGGATTCGAAGCATTTGTACTTAATGCAGAAGATGAAGAAGTTAGTTTTGATGTTGAATATACAAATACAAATGCTGAATTTGATTTCAATCTTGTAGAAAAAGTTACACTTAAGATTTCAGAATATGATGCAGAAAATGAGCAAGAAGCAATTATGACAATTGATTTTGAAAATGATGAATTTGTTTTAAGTAATGAATTTGTTACAACATTCTCATTTGAAATGGATGCACTTCTTGCAAATGACGGATTAGAAGACGGTATTTATTCATTAACAATAGTTGCTGATGATATTGCCGGTAATGTATATGAAACTGCTACTCAGTTCGTACAAATCTATCATGATCAAACAGCTCCTGTAGTTGCTGAATTCTTTGCTTATGAAGTTGATGAAGATGAAGAGATCGTTGTTATTAACAATGCTCTTTATACTGATACAGTTGATTTCTTAGTTCAGTACGAAGACTTAATCGGTATTTCAGAAGATGGTGCACTTAATGTTACATTTACAGCTTTAGGTGTTACTCAGACTGTTACTGATTATCAGTTAGTTACTGACGAAGAAATAGATGAAAACTTCTTACACTTCTCATTTACTGCTGATGCAGCAATCAGAGCTCTTGTAGAACAAGGTAATGATTACTTAGATGTAAATATTACTCTTGGATTGCAAGATCGTTTAGGAAATGTACTTAATGCTGAACTTGATTTTGAATTACGCTCAGGAAACATTTCTTATGTAAGAATGATGGCTGTGGAAGATGGATTACTATCCGGACAAAGAATTAATTTTGTTAATTGGTCAAACCTTGAAAATCCATTTGTAGCTGAATGGCTTGGCGGTGATGCATTATCATTATATGCTTATTTACCATATCAAGATGTTCAAGCTTATCCAACAGAAGTTAGCTTTGAATACAGAGCTGACGGCACTACTGAATGGATGGAAATTGAAGGTAATGTTGTAACTTTAGATAATCACGTAGTTGATGCTACTCTTAATAATTATAACTTTACTCGTGAATACAACATTAACTGGAATATTGCTGACTTAGCACATGGTCAATACGAAGTTAAAACCATTGCTCATTATAGTGAAAACACTAGTGAATCAATTGTTAGTGTAAATATTTATAATCAAATTATCACTCCTCAAGCTATTGTTACTAATGACGAAGGTCAAGTAACAGAACTTGAAAGAGGTGAAGTATATACTCTTAATGTAGAAAATGATTCTCCTTATCTTAATGCAGTTCAGTATAAATTCCGTTACTTAAACGAAAACAATACACCTGCTTCAGAATGGTCATTCTTTAGTGCTGATGCTAATGGTGCAGTTGATGCAGCATGGTATAATACTGAAAATGAAATTACAATCTATCCTCGTTATTTATATAATAACAAAGTTCAGATTGTTGCTCTTGCACAAGATATCTGGGGAACAGAAACACTTATTCAACCTGTTATTGCTAATGAAGCTTATGTTATCGTACGTATAGTAGATACCATTGCTCCAATTATTGATAATGTTGTGGTTGAATGGGCTAATGAAGAAAATCCGGAATGGATAAGTGCTATTGTAGAAACTTATACAGTTAGTGCTGAAATCACAAGTAATCTTGATGTAATCGGTGGTGAAAGTGATGTAGATTATGTTGAATTATGGATTGATGGTGTTCTTATTAATACTGTTGATTTTGATAATGTTGATGTAGAAGATAATACTCTTACATTTACAGATCTTCCTGTTTCAGCTGATCTTGCAGTTACTGCTGTTAATGTTGAAATTAGAGCTTATGATAATGCAGGTAATATAAACACAGAAGCTCTTACAATTAACGTAGATAATATTGTTCCAACAACAGACTTCACAGTTGTTAATACTAATAATATCCCTGTTACTCAGCTTGCAAACGGTAATACAGTTATCCTTAATGCAAATGCTGTTGATCCAATGCCGGGTTCAGGAATTATGGAATACTCATATTTCTATACAAAAATTACTGATGATATTGATTTTGAAGAACTTGATTTTGATAATCAATGGAATTTGATTTTTGAAGAAACAACTGTTGCTAATCCTGCTCAGGCTATTACCTGGGAAGTTGCTAACTTAGATATGGGTAACGATTATTATGTAATGGCTGTTACTTTTGATAATGTTGGAAATATGGCTTATGAAGTACATGAATTTACAACAGGTATTGAAGTATTATATGCTGAAGTTACCGGTCATGGTACATTTGCTCCGGTAAATGGTGAGATCCCTCGTCGTTTCCATGGTGAATTTACTTTAATGACTAACACCGATACAGTTCAAGATATGAACATCCTTTACAAAAATGTAGATGGTGTTGAATATCTACCTCTTACATACTTCGAATATGTTGATAATAACGCAATTAAATTAAATCTTAATGATAGAGATTTAGTAGATGAAAACTTAGTGAATGGTAGATATATTATCGTATTTGCTGATCAAGATAATAATGAATTAGCTAATGTTATAGTTGCTCTTGATAATGAATTTGTAGTTGAAGTTGCTGAAACTGAAGTTCCATTTATGAATCAAGATACTGAACTTGTAGTTAATTTCACAGTTATTGCTGATTCAGATACTCATATTGATAATATTACTGAATCACAAATTCAATTATTCTATCAGGAATATAATGCTGATGGCAATAATAATTGGACATTATTTGAAAATGCTGAAGCTTTAACTCTTACACAAGAAAACACAAATGATGGAGTTAACTTCACCGCAACATTTGAAAATATCGTACTTCCTAATGGTTATTATAACTTTAAACTCAGAGTTCAAGACAGAGCTATTCCTGTAGCAAATGTTGTTGAAGCTGATTTTGCTAATGAAGTTCTTTATGATAATGTTGCTCCTGTAGTTGATATTGTATCAGTTACAGTTGATAGCGAAGAAATTATCGATAATGATCCTATTAATGTTCAATTAGGTACTACTATGACAGTTACCGCAGAAGCATTTGATTTCTTCTCAGAAGAAAATCAAACTATTGAAAATGCATCAGGTATCTCATACGTAGAATTTAAATATTATACAGGTCAATGGAATGCTGATGAAGTTACTGTTATTGGATCTGTAGATACAGAACCTTATACAGTTGACTTAAATACACTTGGTTTAGAAACAGGTGTTTATACAGTTTATGCACAAGCATTTGATAATGCCGGTAATGAATCTGAGAGAGCTGAAATTGAATTTAATGTTGTAAGCCCTAGTGAATTAGAGCCTTATGCTCTTATTTCATCTATGAGCTTCAATGTTGAAGAACATCAAGGTTCAAATGTTGATAAGATTCGTGCAAGTGTTACAAACTGGGATAACCTTTCAACTATAGATCAAGTAGAATTCCAGTATTTCGCAAACGGAACCTGGACTACATTTAATACATTTGTTTCTGCAACTAATGATTATGACAATATTGAAGTAACCTTTAATGCTGAACTTATGAATGTAGAAAAACTTAAAACTATCGTAACTTATAATAATGGTAGTGTTTCTTCAAGACAACCTGAATTAGAAGTTACTTATGCAAATGATGAATTAGTTCCTGCAAATCAGACTATTACAGCTGATTTATACTGGGAAAATCAAATTCATATTGCCGGTTCAAATAACAAACCTATCGTAAGCTATGTAAATGGTGAAGTTTTTGAAGGTCAAATTAACCAAGTTAATATTAATATGGTTGACGGTATCTGGCAAGCACCTTTCACTGTTGCTCAAGACGGTGTATATCATTTCTGGGCTGCTTCACTTGGCACAGACGGAAATATGCAACTTGTTGAAACAAGTCTTGATGTTTATGCTAATGGTGATATTGTAACTGATGGTGTGGTAACTATTACTGTTCCTACAGATTACTTATATATCCAAAACTTAGCTAACGCAATAGCTTTAGATACAGACTTCACTGCACTTAGTGAACAAAGAGCTATTATGACTAATAGTCATGGCGTTAATTTAACAATTACAATGGCTCTTAATACTGTTCCTAATGAAGAAGGTACTATCTTTGCAATGTATAGAGAAAATGATGAATGGGTAGCTATTGAAGCTACTTATAATGCAGAAAATAATACTGCAACATTCACAGCTCCTGCAAATACAGTTTATATGATTGCTCAGTACTCAGGTACAGTAATTGCAACTGAATTTGTTGGAACAGAACCTCAATATATTGACTCAGATTCAAATATCTGGACTGCTCCTGATACAGAAATTGGTTTCTTAGTTTACTACGGAACAAATGATCAGGGTGGTTATAACCTTCTTGAAGATGGTGAATTTGAATATCAATTATTCGTTAATAATATTCCTGTAGATGCTGAATATGCTGCCGGAATGGTAACACTTGATATGGAAGATTTACCTGTTGGTGAATATGCTCTTCGTCTTGAAGTTACTAAAGATGGAGTTACTCGCTTTGCAAGTGCTTCAATCTTGGTTGATGTTACAGCTCCTGTGATTACAGCTACAGGCTCACAATTAACTATTGATAATAGAGTAATTTCTGCTCAAATAGATGATCCTGAAACAGATATTGCTGCTGTAGGTTTAACACTTACAAATAATGGTAACAGAACTGAAGGAGAGGGCATCGTTGTTCCTCCTACAAGTATCGCTGTTAACGGTAATATCTATTCATACGAATTATCATTTGAAGATATCTATGCTTTACAAAACTCATATTCAACTTCTGACTCAAGAAGTAGAAACATCTTTAGTATTACTGCAACATGGACAGCAGAAAATAATGTAGAACTTGAAACAGATTCAGTTAACGTTGATTATACAGTAAATGTTGCTGTTCCTGTAGTTACTTTTACCGGTGGTGAAAACGGCTGGTGGGTTAATCCTACAGGTGGAACAGAACTTACATTTAACGTAACAGTCCCTGAAGAAAGAACAATGTCTGCAGATGGTATTGAAATCTTACTTTGGGAAAAAGTTAATCAACTTGATAATAATCCTGAAAGTGATACATTCAATCAAATTATTGAACAATTACTACCAATTGAATGGAATGGTAGTGTTGAACTTGTAGAAGTAAACGATAATGTATATAGTTATGTATATCAATATGGTGTACCAACTTCACCAAGAACAACCGCTGTTCTTATGGAAGTAATTGCAACTGATAATTATGATGCTTATGGTTCCGGTAACAAAACATACGGTATTGACTATGTAGCTCCTATAACTTGGGCTCTTTCACCTGTAGGTGATGTAGTTGATGCAGATGCATTCCCTCCAACTTATGAAAGTGCTGTATTAGATTATGGTACAAACGTAACTGTGGGTCTAGCATTCCAAGATATTACCGGCTTCTATACTTACGAAAATGAAATATATCATTTCTGGCCATCATGGGATGATTTCCTTGAGGATGGTTATGGCACATTTAGTCCTGATATCGTTTATTATACTGCTGCAAGTGGTATTGATCCTTCAAGTGTAACTGTTTACTTGAACGGTGAAGAAATAGACGGAAACGTTACTAATGGTAACTTTGTTTCTAATCAAGGCATTCTTGCACCTGGTCATTATTCAGTAATAGCAAGTGTAGCTGATTATAGTGGTAATGTAAGTAGCTTATCATTTACTTTTGACGTAACCGGTAGTGCTGCTACAATTACCTTTGATAAGATTACTCACGAAAACGGTTTAGAAAATTATTGGTTGAATACTAATGATACTAATACATTTAACTTTACTGTTGATGCTACTGCTCAAATTAATAATGGCGGTGTAGTTGCTAACTTCATCTCAATCCCATCAGAAACAGTGGTTCAAGGACCTACAACCGCTACTCTTGTTGACGGTAAATACAGAGTAGAACTTAATGGAGGAATTATTCCTTCAAATCAAGTAGCTGTTAAATTAGAAGTTACTGTAACTGATGTTTGGGGCGGCTCAGCTGTGTCTTCTCAAACTTACGCTATTGACAACGTAGCTCCACAAGCAACTATTACATCTCCTGAAACTGATGCACAATTTGTAATTAATCATAATGTGAACATTACTGCTTCAATTACAGACGTAGTTCCAACTGAGAAAGCTGTATCAGCAGGTAAAATCAGTTCTTTAAGAGAAAGTAAAGTTAAGTTTAGCGCTTCAAAAGACGGTAACGTTCAATTCTCAGCAAGCAATAATAATACTTTTGCTGCACGTCGCTTAGATTCAAACGACAAATCAAACGGCTCAGGTATTTATAGTGTTAAACTTCAAATAATTGGACCAAACAGTGTTGTAACCGTAGACTATCCTGCAAATACACAAGCTATTTCTTATCCGTTCACAGTAGAAGTTTATGGTGACTATATCATTAATTTGATTTCAGTAGATAGAGTAGGTAATCAATCAATTGAGACTGCTGAATTTACTGTAGTTCCTTCTTCAGCTCCGATTGTTACCTTTAACGAAATTAATGATAATGGCTGGTGGTTAAGTAATAATGCAAACAACAGCTTAACATTTACTGTTGTTTCAGACTTGGCTGTAACTACACAAGCTAATATTTATGCTCAACCAAGTGGTGACTTAATCGTTGGACCAATCACTGTTAATCCTAATAATGCAAATAATTACGCTGTTTCTTTAGCAAGTAGCCTCATCCCTGATGAAGCATCTTCTATTGAACTTGAAATAATTGCAACTGATGTTGCCGGTTTAAGTGGCATATTTACTCAAACATATAATATTGATAGAATAGCTCCTGTAATTACATTATTCAGCCCTCGTAACGGAACAGAATTAACTCTTACTGAAGAATTAACTGCTGTAACCGTGAAAGCTGAATTTATGGACTTAACTACATCTATCACTAAGGGACAAAAATCTCAAAGTGGTTCAGGAATCGCTAACGCTCGTCTTGTAATTACTGATCCTAATAATAACAGTCATATTACTCTAACTGAAACAGAAGGTGAAACTGTAATTGAAACCGTAGTAACAGATCTTATGATAGGTACTTATACTGCAGTTCTTACAGTTAATGACAAAGCCGGAAATCAAGTTATTGATCAAATCCAGTTTATCATTAATCCTGTACCTGTTGAACCTGCTGTTCTTGAAATTACAGATGCTTATATCTATCCAAACCCAATGACAACAGACGGTGGAGCTAATTTCAAATTAGACTTAACTGCAAGCGCTAATGTAAAAATCATTATTTATGACTTTGCCGGTCGCGAAGTTAAAACAATTGATAAATACTCAGACGCTAAATCAAGTTCAACCGTTGAATGGGATGGTAGAAATGATGACGGCACCAGACTTGCACGTGGTGCATATTTCGCTCGAGTTATTGCTAACGATGGCAAAAAGATAGTAGAAACAGTTGTGAAAGTAGCTATCACAAACTAAATGTTAACATGGAGGGGAGATATAATCTCCTCTCCTATTTCAACAATGGAGGAATAAATGAAAAAATTTAGATCAATTATGTTAGCTCTAATGCTCATCACAGCAGTAACTAGTCTTTTTGCTGACATAAATTCAGCTGCTGCTTATACAAGATTAGGTGTTGATGCCAGATCGGTTGGTATGGGTGGCACCGGAGCTGCATTTTTAGATAACGTTTCAGCGGTTTTTGTTAATCCTGCTTCTCTTGCTGATGTAAAAAGAATTGAATTTTCAACATCAACAAGACAAAATATGGAATATGACAGAAGTCAACTGTTTGGTGCTATTGGTTTTGAATTACCTTTAGGATATGTTGCTTTAGCATGGCAAAATGCTTCAACAAAAGATTTTAGAGGATATAATTCTGACGGTACTCCTACAGGTAAATTTGATAATAATGAACATAATTTTGGTATTAGTTATGCTATGAAAATGGGAAATTTCAATTTTGGTGCAACCCCTAAAATCTATATGTCTGATATTGATGGAGACAGCAAAACAGGATATGGATTTGATTTAGGTATGGTTTATCATATAAATCGTTATTTCAATTTCGGTTTTGTAGCAAAAGATCTTATCTCTGATTTCGACGGAGAAGGTGAAGAAGTTCCAAGACTTTTCATCCCTTCAATTGCTGCTTTCCCAATTCCGGGCTTAGTAGTAGCTGCTGATTTACACGGAGAAGAAGATTTCAAAGAAGCTAAATTAAGAATTGGTGCTGAATACTGGATCGGTGTTAACAAAGATGATAATATGGGTTCAAGTATTTCCGGTATCAGAGTAGAAGAAAATACTACATGGTCTGAGATCTTTTCTCAAACAGAAGCAGGTATACGTGTAGGTATCAATGATGGTGCTTTCGCCGGTGGTTTTGGCGTTAGATTCAAAATGATTGAACTTAACTACGCTTATCAAATTGCTCAAGAAGAAGATTTTGATAATGATCATCACCTATATTCTTTATCACTTAGATTCTAAATTATATTGTGACGAGGCCTGTCAAAAAGACAGGTCTTGTTCTTACAATATCCTGCAAGCAGGATGCTCGCAGAACGATATTGTTCGAGTCTCCAGCTTGAATGAAATAAGTGAAAAAATGAATAAAACTTAATATTATAATCCGAGTATCAGGTAAGCCCGATTCAGGGCTTAACTGACTCGGAATTATTAAGAAAATTTTTTATGGAGTTTAATATGAAAAAAATTATAATCTGGTTAATGATGATATTATTATGTCAGATTGTTTATGCTCAAAATAGTGACAGAAGTTTATTGTCAGCAAGAAACTTCTATGAAATTGGAAATTATACACAAGCCTTAAACTCTATTCAACGAGTTGATGAGGTTAATCAAAATAATGCGGAATATTCTCTTTTAAGAGCTAAAATTAATTTGGGCTTACATAATTATAATAATGCTTATAATTGGTTATTAAAGTTTAAAAATGAATACAATGGACAGGATGTTCTAATTGATGAACATATTCTTTCTACTATAAAACAAGCAATTGAGTATGTTAAATATTCAAAAGTAAACGCAAGTGTTAACCGAATTTCCGGAAAAGCTAATTCTATACATTCGGAATATGCACCTATTGTAACTAATAATGGAAATACAATGATTTTTGGCTCTGATAGAAGAAGCCCATTTGGTAAAGAGAATATCTTCATCTCTTATTTCGTTGATAATTCATGGACTTATCCGGTGGAAATTCGTGAGTTGTGTACTGATCTTAATGAAACTGTAGGCTTTATAAACAATGAGCAAAATACAATCTATTTATCAGGGCAATATGATAAACAAAGAGTCGGAAATATTTTTAAATCAGAATTAGAAAACAACAAATGGACTAACCCTATAATTATTGAGGCTGTATCAAGTCGTTTTAATGATATTCAGCCTTTTGTTTTTGATGAAAAAGTTATGTTCTTTGCAAGCAATAGAAATAGTGACAATAATTCTTATAATCTATATGTATCTGAATTCCGTAACGGACAGTGGGGGACTCCTCAAAAATTAGACATTAATATTAATACTGAAGGTAATGAACAAACTCCTTTCCTCGCTCCGGACGGAGAAACTTTATACTTTGCATCTGATACACATAATGGTTTTGGCGGTTTTGATATTTTTAAAGCAAAGAAAAACGGTGACTCTTGGACTCAGTGGACTACTCCTGAAAATCTTGGTCCGATTGTTAATTCAGTGAAAGATGACAGATATTTCTTCGTTTGTGAAGATAATATTAATGCATATTTTTCTTCTAATCGTTTTGACGGACTCGGCTTAGAAGATATTTATCATTTTGATATGAGAAGCTTTGACCTTGAACCGGCTATTGAAGAAATAATAGTTAAAGGTTTTGTTGTTGATAATAATGACGAAAGAGTTTCTACTAATATCAGATGGTCATACATTGTAAAAAATCTTCCAAATGAAATAGTTGTTCAATCAAATGCTAACGGAGAATTTTCTTTTAAAATTGAAAACACTGATAAACTTAATTATTTTGTTGCCGATAAAAGATATAATCCTTTAGAAAAAGAACTCATAATTCCGGAGAGAACCCCTGAATTAAACGTAGTTATTACCCTTGAAAGATACCTTAATATATTAGAAATATCAGGTAATGTTATGGATTCTAAATCTACTCCGATTGAAACTGATATTATGTGGACTTATGAATTTAATAATGAAATAGCAAATATAATTGTAACTACTAATGAACAAGGTGAATATCAAATTTCACTTCCTGTTATTAGTAATATCCAATATAATATTGATAAAGAAGGCTATCTTGCAATTGATAATTCTATGCAAATACCGGCTAACGAACTTAAAATAAATATGAATTTTATTTTAACAGAATTAGTTGCCGGAGAAGAATACGATATAGCAGATATTGAATTTGAATTTGATAGTGCTAAATTAAAACCTTCTTCATTTGAAAGCCTTGATCAATTAGTAAAAACTATGCAAAATAATCCTAAAGTAAATTTTAGTATTATAGGGCATACCGATAACGTAGGTGCTAAAGAATATAATGACAACTTGTCTTATCAACGTGCAATGTCTGTAGCAAATTACTTAATTGAAAATGGTATTAATAGAAATAGATTGAACATTGAAGGAAAAGGATTTAGTGAACCTAAAGTACCTAATGATTCTGAGGAAAACAGAGCTATCAACCGTAGAGTTGTAATGATACCTCAAGAATAAAATTAACAGTAACCTAAAACACTCATAAAAATCAAGCTCGGTTACCTACGCCGGGCTTGATTCTTTTTTGGGACAGCTTGTAGGAAATAGAGTGCAAGCAAGGATGCTCGCACAACATTTCAGTCAGACTTGACTTGCACTCTCTTACTCGACCAGGATGGTCAAGCTACGATATTAGGGACTCAAGTTCAAAGAAAACTATCTATTTCTTTAACTCTACGATAAAAAGTTCCTCTGTTTAGTTTTAATTTTTTCATAGCTTCTACAGCAGTAATTTCACCTTTACGCCAAAGAGCAATAACTTCATTCCAATTTTTAGGTTGTTCAATTTTTGGTCTGCCAAATTCTTTACCTTTTGCTTTGGCAACAGCGATGCCTTCTTTTTGTCTTTGGAGGATATTTTCGCGTTCCAATTCGAATAAAGCACCGAATATAGTAAGTACAAATCTGCCTTGTGGGGTGGTTGTATCAATATTTTCTTTTAATGAAATCAAATCTACTCGTTTATCTTCTAATTGCTTTACTAAAGCCAGTAAATCCTTTGTACTTCTTGCTAATCGAGAAATGCTTTCAATATATACGACATCTCCCTCACGCACATATTCAAGCATTTTGTTTAGCTCCGGTCTTTGTTTATTTTTCCCCGAAACCTTGTCTATAAAAAATCTATCCATCTTAAATTCTGTTAGAGCTATTTCTTGTCTGTCTATATTTTGGTCAGGTGTCGAAATTCTGATATATCCAATTCGTGACATAATAACCCCTTTATCTTTATTTTTAAAGTAACACAAAAGGTCATTTAATTATTTTGTCAACACAAAAGTCAAACAATAAGACTTTTATGTTATAAATTTTAAGTATCACAAAAGGTAAGCTTTATGGGATATGCTATCTGTTTTCCAAAACATTTATAAATCTTTAGCCCCATTTTTTAAAATGGGGATTTAGATGAAACAATATATTCGTTTCCCTATCAGCGACTTAAGTCGCTGATAGGGAAATAATAAAAGACAATCATTTATTCCACGGATTGAAGAGCTTGTCTCAAAATTAATGTTGTGCAAGCATCCCTGCTTGCATTTGTTTTGCTACAAGCTGGAAGCTTATAGAACGTTTGTTGTGCGAGCATCCTTGCTTGCATTTGTTTTGCTACAAGCCGGAAGCTTATAGAACATTTGTTGTGCAAGCATTCCTGCTTGCACTCGTTTCGCTCACTGCAAATCAAGTTCGACTGTCAAACATCTTTCAAGTTGGAAGTTCGAACAAAAAAAACTTTTTTTTGTTGACAAAAAATTATAAATATTTTAGGATATGTTAATTGTTATATGGAGAAAGATAATAAGGGGAAGGTGGAGGAAATTATTATTAATATTTTTGAATTTAACAATAAATATACTAATATTAAGGAGTACATATTATGAAAAAAATAATGATTTTGTTATCATTTTTTCTGTTAAGCGTAATTTTATTCTCTTCAGAAAATCTTTTAATAACACATTCATCTGATTTAGGTTTAAGCAAAGACAATGATTTATTATTCTTTGATCAAAAGGACATTGTTTTAAGGTATAGTCAAGTTGAACTTAATGAAAAAATATTTGATTTTAATAAATCTAATAATGCTCAAATTACCTTAAATTTATTTGATGACATTAATTTCAATGCAAAGATTTTAACTACAAACTTTGATATTAATCAGACGAAGTCTATAGTCGTAAAATTAGATGACTACCTTTATGCCTATGCCATAATTACTCAATCAAACAACCGAACCCTGGTCAATATTACTATCCCTGAGAAAAATAAACTCTATACAATTATTAGTGAGCCAAAACAATATAAACATTATTTGCTTGATATGAATTATAGTGATTTTAAGTACTTAGAAAGCACTGCCGTAAATATCCCTGAAATGCTTAAACTTGAAAAATCAGTTATTGACTTAGAAAGAAATCACAGACCTGAAGAATCTGCAGATATTGATGTTATGATTGTTTATACTCCGGCTGCTCAACTCTGGGCAAATGAAAATGGAGGCGGTATAGAAAATGTTGTTGCACAGTCAATGATCAAAGGACAATTAGTTTTAGATAATTCAGAAGTTTTAATCAATATTACTCTTGTTTATTCAGGATTAGTTAATTATACTGAGGGCAGTTCTTCACAGGATGATTTAGACCATTTAACAAGTCCTTCATCAGGTTCTCTGGATGAAGTTCATACATTAAGAGATGCTTATGGTGCCGATTTAGTGTCATTATTTAGTTTTGTTAATGATACCGGTGGTTTAGGCTGGCTTTTGACAAATCAAAACGGTACACCGGATTATGGATTTTCTATCTCTCGAGTTCAACAAGCATCATGGACATACACACATATTCATGAAATGGGTCATAATATGGGATTGCATCATCACGCTCAACAAAATGTACAGCCGGGACCTACTAGTTGGTGGAATTGGCCGGAAAATACTTGGTCAGCCGGCTGGAGATGGACCGGCAATGATTCAGGTAATTATTGTTCAGTAATGACTTATGAGGGTGGGCAATATTTTAGTGACGGAATAAGTCATTCAAGAGTACCATACTTTTCAAACCCAAATATTTTATATCAAGGAGTGGCTACAGGTAATTCTTCAAGTGGAGACAATGCCCGGTCCTTACGAGGGATTAAACACATTATCGCTGATTATAAAACCCAAATTGTACCTTATCCTACTAATTTAAGCGGAGAAGTAGTAAGCGGGACAGTTGTTTTAAACTGGGAAACGCCTATTGTTACAGATGATGATTTACAGCTTAACGGATATAGGATCTATAAAGATAATGAATTTCTGTATTTTACAACACAGAATACTTATACTGATACAGATGTGACAAGCCCCAATCAATATAACTATTACGTAACGGCTGTATATTCAGATCAACAAGAATCAATTCCATCTAATATTCTATCTATAAGACTTACTCCATTAGCAAAGCCAAAAAACTTGTCTGCTGAAGTTGATGGCAATAATGTTAATCTGGAATGGGAAGCTCCTAATATTACTGATTTCTGGTTTACTCACTCTCAAAATGAAAGTGAAGGATTGGCAATAGGATATAATACTCCGGCACAATTTACCGTTGCTCACAGATATTCTGTTGAACAGATTTATAATCTTGGCATTGCAGGCTCAGAACTTAGCAAGGTTAGTTTTAAATCTAATCACGATACAGCACAATATACAGTGAAAGTATGGACAGGAGGCTCAGCAAATCCATATAATTCGGGTCAAGAAGTAATTTCACAACTTGTAGGTACAAACCCTATAGGTAACTGGATGGAAGTAATTCTCGATACTCCCGTTATAATACCTGCTGATCAGGAATTATGGATAGGATACTACATAGACACACCGGGAGGGTTTCCTGCATCAACAGACCCCGGGCCGGTTGTTGAGGGATACGGAAACCTTATTCATAATGGCAGCTGGACAACTTTATCTAATATGGGTTCAAACTTGACATTTAATTGGCAAATCAAAGCTTACTCGCAAACTTCAAACAGAATGATTGAGTTTTCAAATCAAACAAACAGGAATCTTGAAGGCTATAATGTTTACCAAAACCAAAACTTATTAACTGCTCAAGCTGTCACAACAACCAATTATACAGATAATAATGTTCCTGCAGGAACATATACTTATAGCGTTAGTAGTCTTTATAATTCCGGAGAATCAGAACAAATCTCTGTAGAGGTCGAGGTTGTAGCTGCTCAAACTTATACTCTTGATTTATTAGTTCACCCACAAGAAGCCGGAATTGTTAGTGGTCCTGAAACCTTTAATTATCAAACTATAATCAATGAAGATGATTTAGAATATATAGCCAATACAGGCTGGAATTTTATTGGTTGGACAAGTGATGCAGAGGGTAATAATCCTATTGTATTCCCTGTCACTATGCCGGCAGAAGATGTCTCTTGGTATGCTCAGTTTGAACTTATTCCTTATGACGTTACATTAACAGCAGTTCCTGAAAATGGTGGGGTTTTAACCGGTGCAGATGAATATACCCTTGGAGATATTGTAACTGTTTCAGCAGAAGCAAATGAAGGTTATGATTTTGCTCACTGGTCACTTACTAATGGCAGAAACAATGTTAGTAGAAATAGAGAGATACTTAGTACTGAACCAGTTTATGAATTTACAATGCCTGCTCATGATGTTAATCTGTTTGCTCATTTTACAATGATTTCCTATAATCTCACTCTCATTGCCAATCCTGAAAATGCAGGGACAGTAAGCGGTCCGGAGACCTTTAATTTTAACACAACAATAAACGAAATTGATTTATTAGTAGAAAATAATGCCGGCTGGTCATTCATAGGCTGGACAAGTGATGCAGAGGGTAATAATCCGGTTGTATTCCCTGTCACTATGCCGTCAGAAGATGTTACCTGGTATGCTCAATTTGAACAGATTGAATATACTGTCAGCTTAAATGTTAATCCTGAAAATGCAGGTGAAGTAACAGGTGCCGGAACTTATCATTATAATGATTCTGTCACTATCACAGCCACTGCAAATGAAGGTTATGAATTCTCTCATTGGCTGGATGAAAATCAAATAACTATAGAAGAGCAGACTTATGAGTTTATGATAACTGCTGATGCTCATTTTACTGCGGTCTTTAATTCTATCTCTGAGTATTCAGTTACTTTAAATATTAATCCAGATAATGCAGGTACTGTTACAGGAACCGGCGTTTATGAAGAAGGTGAAACAGTTATTATCACAGCAACTGCAAATACAGGATATAACTTTATCAACTGGACAGATGCTGATGAACAAGTCATATCAATAGATAGCATTTACACCTTTGATATTACAGAAGATATTAATTATACAGCTAACTTTGCAGAAATTCCTCCTACTGAATACACTGTTACTTTATCTGCTCAACCTGAAGAAGCAGGAACTGTTTCAGGTGCAGGTACATTTGCAGAAAACAGCCATGTTACTATCACAGCCACTGCAAATGAAGGCTATGAGTTCTCTCATTGGCTGGATGAAAATCAAATAACTATAGAAGAGCAGACTTATGAGTTTATGATAACTGCTGATGCTCATTTTACTGCGGTCTTTAATTCTATCTCTGAGTATTCAGTTACTTTAAATA
>Ga0334899_1000492_pt1 | contig 48812 bp, 40 predicted proteins | sample GraSluR3_MG_FD_207219 | JGI IMG/M metagenome (GOLD analysis project Ga0334899, IMG submission 207219) | Sludge microbial communities from methane-producing bioreactor in Wageningen University, Netherlands - Granular Sludge_8_08-R3 | ecosystem: Engineered > Bioreactor > Anaerobic > Unclassified ...
AGTGATGAAGTTCAGCCATGGTGAGCAAAGTTACTACATGAAAGCCAAATCACTACCCCTTGCTTCGAAGATTCTTTCATTAATGAAGATAACACAACCCGACAAGGTAACGCCTCAAGAAGAACTCGCTCTCTGAATACAGAGTTTGTAGTGGCAAAATTCTTAGTTTCTAAAAATACTTTCGCTTGTTTAGCTGTTTTCAGAAGATTAAGTGATAAACTCAAGAGTTGCAAGTTCCCTGTTGCAAGTTGCAAGACTTTGAAGAAGCTAGTCTGCTTAGGCAGGCCAGTCTTTGCTTCGCAAAGGCAAGTTCCGCTTCGCGGGCAGAAGAGGCGCTTGACGCTTAAGAATAAGGACCCGTTGATCGCTGTGAAATGCGGTTCTCCGTTGACAGTCCAAGGGCATGGACCCGTCCTGCGATAAGATCAATCGAGGAAGTGCGTTGTCGAGACGTTCGCTGCGCTCACGAGAAGGTGGGAGAAAAGCCAGTCACTGCTGAAAAGAGACGTAGTGCCGCCTTTTGCAGAACGCAAGGCCCGCCTCACCGGATCGCTATGCCCGGAAAGGCATCACTTCCTACTTTTGAAGAGGTCTATCGATCTTTCATTTAATTGCGTTTTCTCTTGAATGCTTCTATCAAATCCGTTTTTCTCTCTTCGCCTCTGAGAAGAGCGGCGACATTCTTCCGGTGTCTGAACAGAGACAGCCCGAAGAAGGCGAGCATCCAAAGACCTACGGCGTAGCCTTCAGTCAGGAAGAGGATGCTAGATAAAATCGCCAGAGCAAGAACTGAACCAAGGGAAACGTATTTAGTGAGCAGAACGATCGGTATCCATATCCCAAAGAAGACCGCAACATACCACGGTAATGTCCCTGAAAGCGTCCCCACTGTGCAGGCAACGGCTTTGCCACCTCTGAATCTGAGGAAAATCGAATAGCTGTGGCCCACTGCTGCAAAGAAACCGATCATCATACCTTCGGGCAATGAGACTCCAAAGACAGCTCTAGCGATTATCACGGGAATGAAGGCCTTCACCCCATCCAGAATCATGGCGACGGCACCGGCATAGCCCCCCATGCTTCTAAGAACGTTTGTTCCACCTACGTTTCCACTGCCCACCCTGGTAATATTCACGCCCTTAACAAGTGGCACAATGAAACTGAAGGGGATGGAACCCATAATATATCCAACAAGAGCAAATACTACGTACCTCATCTCTTCCTCCTGAGCTTCAAGAAGATTGGAGTTCCGTCGAATGGATCGAAATTAAGCCGAATCGTGTTTCTAATCCCTCTAAGATAAGGCTCGGTAAAGAGCGTAGGGTCGTTTACATTCAGCATTATTATCGGCGGCCTGCTGGAGATCTGGGAACCGTAATATATCTTGCCTCGCTTCTTCCCCTTGCCGGGTGCCGGCGTTCCCTCCGAGTATCTCTGAATGAGAGTGTTAAGAAGGCCGGTCGGAATTCTTAGGTCTATCTTCTTACTTACAAGCCTAATGTTGTCGATAAGATCGTCCATACCTTCGCCGGTCTCAGTTGAGGTGAAGAGAACGGGACTATAGTCTATGAAGTATAGGTCCTGTTTGAAAGTTCGCAGCAACGCCTTCCTGCGTCTATCATCAGCGAGGTCCGATTTGCTGAAGACAGCAATGGTCGCCTTACCGTTCTTTTCAGCAAGTCCAGCGATGCGCTGGTCTTGATTGCCAACTCCGTCCGCCGAGTCAATTACCATAATTATGATATCTGATCTCTCCAGAGCGTCAATTGCTCTCATTACGCTGTAGTATTCAACATTCATTACCTTCACCTTAGACTTCTTCCTGATTCCTGCAGTGTCAATGAAGGTCATTGGTATACCGTCTACAACGACAGTCTCGTCGACTGTATCTCGGGTTGTCCCAGAGACTTCAGTCACAAGGCTTCTTGGACTGCCGACTATCCAGTTGAAGATAGAGGACTTTCCCGCGTTTGGCTTACCGACAATTGCTATTTTCAGATCGCTTTCTTCGCCACTTTCCACTTCTATCGAGTGTCCCAGCGACGTCAATCGATCGAAGATCTCGTCGAAAAGCAAATCGATGTTAAGACCGTGGGCCGAGGATACCTTTATGGGATCTCCAAAACCAAGTGAAAAGATCTCGTTTCCCATACTTGAATAAAAGTTATCGGGGTTCTCAACCTTGTTGGCAACGAAGATAACTTCAAGTCTCTGCTTTCTCAAGTAATCTGCGAGTTCGATATCGGCACTTGTAAGCCCGCTTCTTCCATCGACAACAAAAAGAATGAGGTCGCCCTCGCTCAGAAGCTCAAGGGTGACCTCTTTCATCTTTTCTTCAAGAATGTTTTCTGGATTCTCAAATAGTCCACATGTGTCTACAAGCTGAAAGGTTTTCTGTTGCCAGTTAACTCTCCCTACCGTGAAGTCACGGGTAACCCCCGGAATGTCATCAACTATAGCTCTCCTACCACCAACAAGTCTATTGAATAGAGTCGACTTTCCAACATTTGGTCGTCCGATTATCAGGACGGTGGCCACTAGAGGCTTTCTCCTTCTTCCTTAAGCTGATTCTTAATCATTTCTCCAAGGCTGTTGGAACTGACGGTTCCATTATCGTTGAAATCCTTGAGAACTTTCTCGGTCTCGGCCGCTTCTTTATCTTTTATGAGCTGCCTTATCGACACAACCATGTTTCGAGTGTCGTTATCCGGGTCGTAAACCAAACGGATTATCTTGAATTGATCATGCTTACCGACTTCAACCGAGTCCTCGATATTCTCTGTCCGCTCAAGAGATACCTGCGAAACGGGCAAGAAGGCCTCAACACCGTATGAGTCGACCATGATTATTGCTCCAGACTTCGTGAGTCTTGTCACGGTCCCACTAACTTGATCTCCTACAGAAAGCTCTTCGGAAACCTTTTCCCAGGGATCGGGAGTTGCCTGTTTTATGCTCAGCCTCATTCTCCTGTTAACCGTATCTATAGAAAGTATCTTTACCTCTATTTCTTCTCCTTCTTTAACAACATCCTCGATTCTATCGACGAAGTTCCACGAGACCTCAGATACCGGAACAAATCCAGATACGTACTCTTCAAGCTCAAGAATTACCCCGGTTGGCAATACCTTTGCAGTCTTAGCCTTTAGAACGTCTCCCTCTTTGTACTTGTCGCCGATGTTTCCCCACGGGTCGCCCAGGGCTTCCCTGTAAGAGAGTGAAAGGGTCCGCTTTTCTTCGTTTATCTCCTTGATGTTCACTTTGACCTCGTCTCCAACTTCTACAACGCTCTTGAGATCCTTCTTGATGTTTCCCCAGAATACTTCTGAAATGTGTACTAATCCTTCCACTCCGGGCTCAAGCGATACGAAGAAACCGAACGGGGTGATGTTTTTTACCGTTCCAACGACCGTAGAATCGACTTCGTATTTTTCCTTCAAGGTCGACCAAGGATCTTCCGTCATCTGCTTAAGCGAGAGAGATATCTTCTTCTCTTTTTCATCGATCCCAATTACCTTTGTCCTGACCGTCTCCCCGGGCTTCAGCAGATCGCTTATCCTCACACTAGGATCCCAGCTCATTTCAGATGCCGGAATAAGCGCAGTTACATTGTCGTTTAGCTTCACGAAGGCGCCGAAATTCTTTATTGACTCGACTTTGCCTTCCAGTTCCTGGCCGACTTCGATTGTCTTGAAGTAGGCATTTATTGCTTCTTCCTGAAATGCTTTTAGCGAAACTACTACGTTTATTCCATTTCGTTGTCTCTTAAATCTTATGACCTTGAACTTCATTGTTCCTTCTGGAGCCGGATCTCCCTTTCGGATTCCCGACTCTGAGCCTGGAAGAAATGCGGGTACCGTCTTCAAAAGCCGCACATTGTACCCGGCGTTCGTCTCCGAAACTATCTTCCCGTCAATGGCTTTGCCTTCTCTGTAAGCCTTCTCAACTTTGCTGACTGCTTGCCTGGCATGGACTCTCTTTTCAGAAACAGTGCTTCTTCCTTCCTCTTCGTTCGTCTTGATGACCATGACTTCTATCTTATCTCCAACGTTGTACTCTTCTAGATCATTCACTAATTGATCCGCAGGAACGAACCCATCGAGCTTCCCGTCCATAATCACCATCAGTCCATCAGGCTGGACGGAGAAAACCTCTGCATCCTTTCTATTTCCTTTCCTTGCCGAGGAAACATCCATCTGTTCAAATATTTCCTCCATGCTCAGGTTTTCATCTTGCTGTTTCATTTTCTCTTCCATTGTTGGTTACCTCCCTCATTTTGTCTATGTAATCCAGTATCTTCTGGATTTGTTCGTACGGAGTTGATGTACCGCTAATCAGGGCAACCTTCCCCATATCACCTTGAGGAAGATCCGATAGATCTGTTGCATGAAGCGCCTTTTTACCGAGTCTCTCTACTATTCTTACAAGCTTCTTTGTATTTGAACTGTTCTTTCCACCTATCACAATAACCGTATCAACTACGCCTGCAAGTCGTTCTGCCTCCGATTCTCTCTGGATTGTGACCTTGCAAATAGTGTTATGAACGGTTACACGACCCCGAAGCTTTTCCTTAACAAACTCCGCGAACTCCTTGAAATCGCTGTTGCTCATCGTAGTCTGCGAAACGATCGCAACACGTTCAAGGCCTTCAAGCTCTTTCAATACTTCGTTATAGTCATCTCCCGGTTCCACAATGAGATACTTGTCGAGCCTACCCGAAAGAGCCGTAACTTCCGGGTGGTTCTTCTTGCCATACACCACAACAAAGTTGCCTTGCTGCTCGAGATCGACCGCCAGGCTAAATACATTGTACACTATAGGACAAGTAAGGTCTATTACTTCATCGAAAACGTGTCGTAATTTCTCCTCCGAAGCCGGATCTACTCCATGAGCCCTTATTACTGCAACACCATCATGTTTTTCATTCAACAGTCTGTCTTCGATTACTTCAAGACCCAGCTCCCTGAGATCGTTCATCACCTTCTCATTGTGAACGATCTCTCCCGTCGCAAAAACTTTTTTTCCTGATTTTAGAAGCTTAATCGTTTCTCTGACTGCTCTGTCGACTCCGTAACAAAACCCTACAGATTTCGCTAGGTGCACTTTCTGCCTCTTCTCCGCAAGGGTCACTATGGTAGAAACCACTTCCTCGATACCCATCTTCGTCGTATCTAACGTAATGGCATCCGTAGCAGGCCTTAGCGGCGCAACTGATCTAGTTGAGTCGTTGTGGTCTCTGCTTTCGATTTCGGCTAGTATCTCCTCTAAATCAGCGGCAATTCCGCTCGATCTGAGTTGTTCCAGCCTTCTCCTTGCCCTCTCGATCACCGAGGCAGTAAGAAAAATCTTCAACTCCGCTTCGGGAATAACCACTGTTCCTATGTCACGGCCTTCCATGACTACGTTGCCTTGTCTTGAAAGACTTCTTTGTTGCTCCGTAAGGAAGTCCCTGACATACGAGTACCTGGCAATGTCCGAAGATAGAAGAGATACCTCTCTCGTTCTTATTTCTTCGCCGACCGGAGTGCCGTCTAACGTTATGCCCGAATCAGAGAGCGAAAAATATGTATGACTCATCAACTCCGTCATCGATGCGAAATCGGAGAAACATACACCGGCCTCTCTTGCCTTGAGGGCAAGCGCTCTGTACATCGCACCGGTGTCTATGTAAGTGAAATTCAGTCTTGATGCTACAAGTCTAGCTACAGTCGATTTTCCTGATCCGGCGGGACCGTCGATCGCAATCCTCAAATCTAGTCCCCCGCGTCCCTTACCTGAAGCTTCAGAAGATCCAGTTGATTGCGGGACACCTCGGATGGAGCAGATGTCATTAAATCGGCACCGCTAGCTACCTTCGGAAAGGCAATAACCTCTCTTATAGATTGAGCTCCGACGATTATAGCAACTATTCTGTCTAGTCCAGGTGCGATTCCCGCATGCGGAGGCGGACCGTACTTGAAGGCATCAAGCAGGTAGCCGAACTTCTCCTCCGCCTCTTCACGCGAAAGACCTATGAGATCGAAGACCCTGCTCTGAATGTCTCTTCTGTGTATTCTCACAGATCCACTGGCAACTTCGTATCCGTTGAGAACCAGATCATAAGCCTTGGATCTAACTCTTAGCGGATCGGTTTCGGCGTACTTTTCGAGGTCTTCTAAATCAGGCATAGTAAAGGGGTGGTGTTCGGCCTCAATCCGTCCTTCCTCCGAGTTGTAGGAGAACATCGGAAAATCAGTAACCCAGAGGAAGTCAAACCCCTCTACCGAAAACTCCTCTTCCTTAATAACCTTTCCTCTTATCTGTCCAAGAGCTTTGGAAAGTGCAAGACTCTCGCCAATAGAGAAGAGCACTAGATCTCCTCTTTCCGCTTTGAAGAAGGAAATCACTTTCTCGAGTTCATCGGGACAATGCTTCAGGATAGAGGATTTCAAACCGTCACCCTCTACCTTTGCCCACATCAGACCCCCCAGGGAACTATCTCTTGCCAAGGCGGTATACTCGTCCAGTTTCTTCCTCGAGAAATGGTCTGCCTTACCTTTGACAAGCAATCCCTTTACACGTTCGCCTCTATTTATCGCTTCATTTATGACTCTGAACTCAGTTCCAGCAAAAACCTCCGTGATGTCTCTTATCTCCATCCCATATCTGGTGTCTGGCTTATCGCTGCCATACAGGTCGACAACCTCTTGATAGGTGAATCTCCGGAATGGAGTCGGAATATCTGCCGAGACAGCCTCTGCAAATGCATGCTTCATCAAACCCTCGGCCATAGAGAAGACATCCTCTTCATCTGCAAAAGACATCTCAACGTCTATCTGCGTGAACTCAGGTTGCCTGTCGGCCCGAAAGTCTTCGTCTCTGAAGCACTTTGCGATCTGGTAGTACCTGTCGAAACCAGAAACCATCAGCAACTGCTTGAAGATTTGAGGAGACTGGGGCAAAGCGTAGAACTTCCCGGGTTTCAACCGCGAGGGTACGAGAAAGTCCCTGGCCCCCTCAGGCGTAGATTTCCCGAGAATAGGAGTCTCCACATCCACAAATCCATTTCTGTTTAGATACTCCCTTGCCGCCTGCACAAAACGATGCCTGGTCAATACATTGCGCTGCATCTTCGGGCGTCTTAGATCGAGGTATCTATACCTGAGATGCATCTCTTCTGAGGACTCTTCGTCTATGTTTATATAAATAGGCGGTACTTCTGCATCTGAAAAGAGTTCCAATTCGGAGGCAAACACTTCGATTTCTCCTGTGGGGAGCTTCTTATTTACAGCATCCTCAGGCCTCTTTCTCACAGATCCAGTTACCGAAATGCAGAACTCGTTTCCCAGCTTTAAGGCCTGGCTATAGAGGTTAACATTCTGAGGATCGAAGACAACTTGCGTCAAGCCATACCTGTCCCTAACTTGAACGAACTTGATACCCCCAAGATCCCTGATACGATCGACCCAGCCGTTGAGTGTTACTGCTTTTCCCGTGTCGGATGCCGTCAATTCGCCACAGGTGTGCGTCCTTTTCTTCAACACCAACACCTCCCACAGAGTTAATATTACCATGCCACTTTCTAGGATGGAATCTCGATTTGTGGTAGAATCATTTAGAATATTTCCTTCGGGGAGGTGTAGAAATTGAAAATGAAACTTTTACTTGCCTCACTGCTTATTTTCGGTCTGGCATTCACTTCAGCTTTCGCTGCCGTCAATTATGTAGACGTCAGTTCAAATCACTGGGCATACGATGCGGTGATGAGACTTTCTGACCTAGGCATTCTGACAGGTATTGTTCAAGCCGATGGCAGGACTTACTTCAATGGAAACGATCCACTCACAAGATATCAGACAGCGGTAATGCTGAAGAAGACACTCGATTATGTTGAGCTGAATTTCGCAAAGCATGGCACTGTTCAGCAGTCAGGTACTGTCGATGGAACTATCATGTCCCGTCTTGAAGCTCTCGAGCTTGCCCTTACCGATTCTAGCGGAAGGCTAATCGATACCATGGATCTTCAGTTACGGATCACTGCTTTGGAGAACAGAATCACTTCTCTTGGAATCTCCACCAACGGGAGCGTATCTCAGAGCACCGTTGAATCCTTGAGGCAGCAGATCATGAAGTTCGTCGAGGACCTTTCTCTGACTACGAAGAAGCTCGATACTCTGGCCGTTGACGTTCAAAACGTTCAGAACTCCATGTCAAATCTTGCCGTCATGGAATCGAGAGTCAACGATGCTGTGAGAAGAGTTGATACTCTAAGCGGAAACATCAGCACAATCCAGAGTTCGCTTTCTTCAAACGAAAGATCTATATCCACTCTAGACTCTGCTGTTCGATCTCTCTCGTCTTCACTAAGCGACTACGATGCGAAGCTCAGTACGATTACAAACAGAGCTTCTGCAAACGCTATTGAGATCGCATCTCTAAAAGAATCAATGGCGACAGTGACTGCAAATGTGGCGACTGTTAGAGATCTTCAGAACAAGATTTCTTCGCTTGAGAATCAGATCGCAAATGTGAGGCTTCCCGCCGATGCTGTAAGCAAACTCGATGAGCTTTCTGCGAGAATCAATGCGATTTCCTCTGACTACGCGAAGATCGGTGATATGCAGAACTATGTGACGAAGACCGACCTAAAGGCGAATTTGAATCTCTACGCAGGTGTTGACGAGCTTGCCAAGGTAAAGAATTCGAATGAATTGCTTACCAAGGATATCGAGACTTTGAGAAAGGACTTCACTTCGGAAACCGGAATCATCAAAGGCGATATCGGCAATCTTCAGAGAAGCATAAACGCGATAAATGAAATCGTCACTATTCACGAGAATGAACTGGCTGGACTGAAGTCTTCTGTCAGCACAGTATCCTCTCTGAGAAGCGACTTGAATGCACTGAATACGAAATTCAACGCCCTTACCGATCAACAGTCCAAGAACTTCGCTGCAAGTCAGGCGAGTGTTGCTGAACTAGAGGCTAGGATGAATGAAGCGATGGATATGCTGAATGTCTCGGTAGATGCAAGTCTGTCAAAGATTTCTCTCAGCATGGATACTATCAATACTCAGCTTGGAAAGAATGAGAGCGAAATTAAGGCTCTCAAGACCAGAACAGACTCATTGGAATCAAGACTGAATGCAACTGTGGTGAACCTCGAGAGATATGTAAAAATAAGCGATCTGGAGACCCAGCCAGTAATCGTAAACCTCTCTGAGAGAGTAGCCGAAATCAACAGCGCAACGATTGATGCAGCCACAAAGCAGGATGTAGAGGCTCTTCAGAAGAAGACTTCTCCCTGGTTGATTCTTTCTACTGTGAGTTCTCTGGCAGCTCTTGGAATATCCATCTGGGTTCTAATACAGGAGTTCTAATACGGTAGAAGAGCTTTCGTAATGATTGACCCGGGGTTTAGCCCCGGGTTTTTGCTATAATTGATGCTGACGAGTTGTTGCTGGAGGTGCTTGATGAGAGTCGCAGAGATTTCTTCACTTAGTAAACACATAAACGAACACGTACAGATAAGGGGCTGGCTTAGAAGAAGGAGATCGAGCGGGAAGATTCAGTTCCTTTTCTTGAGGGACGGCTCGGGCTTCATTCAGGGCATCGTCGAGAAGTCAAGCGTCCCAGAAAGCGTATTCCAGGTAGCGGCTTCACTTAAGATGGAGTCAAGCGTGGTTGTTTCGGGACTTGTGAAGGCAGAAGAAAGAGCTCCAGGCGGAGTCGAACTTTTCGTGGAGGATCTTCAGATAATCCAGATTCCCGAGAAAGACTTCCCGATAAACAAACCGGATCATTCAATCGATTTTCTGATGGACAACAGGCATCTGTGGCTAAGAACTCAGCGTCAGACCCATGTGCTGAAGATTCGTCACGAGATAATCCGTGCCGTAAGGGAGTTCTATAACGATCGAGGTTTTGTGCTTATCGATACGCCTATCTTCACCGGCTCGATTGGCGAGAGCGCAGGCAATACATTCGAGATAGACTACTTCGATTACGGGAAGGCTTACCTCGCTCAGACGGGGCAACTTTATCTTGAAGCAGCAGCCATGGCTCTAGGAAAAGTTTACAATCTTGGACCGACATTCAGAGCAGAGAAATCCAAGACACGCAGGCATCTCATCGAGTTCTGGATGAACGAAGCTGAAGTCGCCTATTATGGTCACGATGACAATATTAAGCTGCAGGAAGAGCTAGTAACTTATGTAGTGAAGAGCACTCTGGAACGCGCCGGAGAAGATCTTAAATCAATCGGAAGAGATACATCGAAACTGGAGAAGATCGAGACTCCATTCCCAAGAATAACTTATGACGAAGCAGTGAGACTTCTACAAAAGAAGGGATTCGAGATAAATTGGGGAGACGACATTGGCGGAGATGAAGAAACGGCGATTGCAAATGAATTCGACAAGCCGATCGTTGTGGAGCGTTATCCGAGAATGATGAAGGCCTTCTACATGCAGCCCGATCCGGAGAGACCTGAAGTAGTACTCTGCGATGACATGCTTGCTCCTGAGGGCTATGGAGAGATAATTGGGGCCTCTGAGAGAATATATGACCGCGACTTGCTTATTGAGAGGATTAACGAGTATGGTCTAGACGTTTCTTCTTATGACTGGTATCTTGATTTGCGCGATTATGGAACGGTCCCTCACAGTGGTTTTGGGATGGGTATAGAGCGTATCGTTGCCTGGATAGCAGGACTTGAGCACATCAGAGAAGCGATACCCTTCGCCAGAACTCTTTACAGAATTCATCCGTAGGAGGCACTATGGAAGAAGAACGTTTTCTTACTCCAGGCAAGGTCCAAGAGGATAGTTCAATTAAGAGCCTCAGGCCGAAAAATCTCGGGGAGTATATCGGCCAATCGAAAATCAGGCGAAGACTTAGCATAGCAATTGAAGCAGCCAAGGTACGTCAAGAGGCCCTTGACCATGTTCTGCTTGCAGGCCCTCCGGGTTTGGGCAAGACCACCCTCGCACATATCATTGCGAACGAGCTGGGCTCGGAGATCTATGTCACATCTGGACCGGTTATTGAGAAACAGGGCGATTTGGCCGCTATCTTGACCGGGCTGGAGCGGGACGATGTTCTTTTCATAGACGAGATTCACCGGCTGAATAGAACCGTTGAAGAGATTCTTTACTCTGCTATGGAGGATTTCCAGCTAGATATTATGATCGGCAAGGGTCCCAGTGCCCGATCGATTCGTCTTGATCTGAACCCGTTCACCCTTGTCGGAGCTACGACGCGCAGTGGTTTCATAGGTGCGCCTTTGAGAAACAGATTTGGAATGATTTTAGAGATGGAGTTCTATCCCGATAAGGATCTGAAACAGATCATTATTAGATCGGCAGCGCTTCTCGGAACATCGATAAGAGAAGACGCGGCAATCCTTCTTGCCCGAAGGTCGCGTGGAACGCCTAGAATTGCAAACAGGCTCCTGAGAAGAGTCAGGGATATCTCCACAGTTGAAGGGGGAAAGGAGATTACAGTTGATACTGTTCAGTCGGCAATGACGCTCCTTTCTATTGACGAGGAGGGACTAGATTCGATGGACAAGCGCCTCTTATCTGTCTTGATTGAGAGTTATAATGGTGGGCCTGCGGGCGTCAAGGCAATCGCGGCATCAATCGGGATAGAACCGGAGACAATCAGCGAAGTCTACGAGCCGTTCTTGCTGCAGAACGGCTTCCTGGTAAGGACAAACCGAGGAAGAATGGTTACGGAAAAGGCTTATCGCCATTTGGGATTCCCATTTGAATCACGTAATTCACCTCTTTGGAACTACATTGATCAGAGAGAAGAGGATGAAGACTAATATGACATTCGGGCTTGATCGCTCAATCTGTTGTGCTGATTTAGATTTCTCTTCGGGCTGATCACAGTTTTCCAATTCAATGTATTCTTTGTAGTCGTTTTACGAATCTGGTAGTCGTTTTTCTTTGTTGTGGGGTGAGAGTTGTGAAGGCAGCGGTGTTCTATAACAGAACGAGAATCTCCTCTGAAACACTGAACTGGCTTTCAAGGGAAATTGAATCTCACGGAATCGCTACTTCGTTTTGTGAGGATGGTACTTCGTGCTTACCGGCAAGAACAGAAGTAATTCTTACCTTCGGTGGCGACGGGACTGTTCTCAAGGCAGTGCCTCTGGCAGTAATGAACGATCTGCCGATAATGAGCTTCAGAGTTGGTAGTGTAGGCTTTCTCGCAGCCTTTGAACTCAGTATGCTCCACACTGCGCTTGATCTACTTCTCCTCGGAAAACTTGAGAGCGTCACAAGACATGTAATGGAGATAGAAATCGGAGACTCTATCAGATATGCTCTTAACGACTGCGTTGTAGAACGTTCTTCACCAAGCAGGACCGTTTCTTTCAGTGTGAATGTGTGTGGGCAGAGCAGTTATCCCGTTGTTGGTGACGGTATTGTCTTCGCGACAAACACTGGTTCAACTGCATACTCGATGGCCGCCGGGGGTGCTCTGGTAGATCCAGATGCCGGCTGCTTTCAGGTTACTCCCATATGTCCTCATAACCCCTTCGTCGGATCGGTCGTTCTCGCCGCTTCGAGAAGAGTTCTAATGGAAGTGAGGCAAGACAAGGGCTATCCTATTGAGGTCTACGTTGACGGAACATTTGTTTCGAATATCAGGACGGGAGACAAGATCAACGTCGGTCTTTCAGAAAAGATAGTGTCTCTCCTCAGAGAAGGAAGCTTCGATTTTGTTGCTCTTCTCAAGAAGAAGCTGGCCTTTGGAGGTCGACTGAAAGATGATATCTAAAGTTGGTCTCGAAAGAATAGGAAACCTGAGAATTGAGATTCTCAGAATGGCGCGATATGTCCAGAGCATATTTAACAAGACATCTGTTGCTGTTCTAGAGAGAAATGAACACCAGGCAAGAGATGTGATTTATTCCGACTCTGTGATAGATTATCATCAGGTGGAACTACAAGCAATGATAATCGGCCTAACCGGAATACTGACGCCAACAGGAAAAGAATTAAGACTCTTGACTCTCTCGATGAATATCGTCAGCACTCTTGAAAGGATAGGCGACAAGTGTGTGTTTATATGTGAGAGGGGATTGTCACTTTCAAAGCGTCCGCCGATAGGCTATCATGAAAAACTGAAGACGATGTTCGAATCTGTCTCCGTAATGACAAAAGGCGCAATAGACAATTTGGTTGACCCCTCTCTTTCTGAAGCTGTAAGATTGTGTAAGAATGACGATTTCGTCGATCGAATTCAGGAAGAGGTAAAGACCGATCTCGTTCGCTACTGCGAAGAATCGCCATCAATAATCAGCAGAGCACTAGACTTAATGATGGTTTTCGGAGCTCTGGAAGAGATAGCAGATCTTTCGACTGAACTTATGGAAGCAGCAGTGTATATTGAAACCGGCAAATACTATAGATGTGTTAATGACGGTTTCCAACCCATTGATTTCAATGCCCAGAACAACAAGGGGTGATTCTTCTTGAAGACTCTTATAAAGTACATAGGAGCTCAAGCATTAGGTTCGATTTTTATTGGTCTGGTAGGGTTCATAATTTTCGTGAGCTTAGAGTTACTCTACTACTTGTCTGACATGATAATAAGATACAAGGTGGGCATAGATAAGCTCTTCTTGCTCATTTATTACAATCTTCCCGAGTTCATTGTTCTTGGAATACCGGTGGGAATACTCCTGGCTATCTTCTGGGTACTCTCGAGAATGAGATCGGACAACGAACTGATTGCCCTGCAGACGCACGGAATATCTCTCAAACGGCTCGTAATTCCCTTCCTGCTTATTGGGGTTCTTTTCAGCGGCTTTGCTTATCTGCTTAACGACTATCTTGTCCCCACGGCCTCAACAAAGGCAAGTGAGGCAATGGCAAGATTTGTTTACAGACAACCTGAAGTCACGCTGAGAGAAAATGTTTTCATGCAGGACGGTCAGGGGAGAATGATATACGTAAGAAGAATAGATCAGAAAACAAAAGAGCTTAAGAATGTCTCGATTTATGAGGTCTACAGAGGTCAGGTTACGTTGACGACTGCTGAGAGTGCCATCATTGTTCCAAATAAATGGATATTGAGTGATGCCAAGATTTACCAGACAGATGAGTCAGGCTTTCTGGGAGTTGAGATGCATTTCGGTACTGCAGAATTTGAAATTGATGACGACATTGAACGATACCTGGCGAGCTTCAAATCTCCGAAGGAGAAAACTAGTGCCGAGCTGAGAGAAGACATAAAGGCGTTCAAGAACACCGGCATAAATACTTCCTCGCTCGAAGTCGCTCTGCAGGAAAAGTATTCGATGTCGATCGCTCCTCTCGTTATTGTCTTGCTCGGTGTTCCGGTTTCGCTTATGTTCAATCTTCAATCGAAGTCTTGGTCGGTTATTCTGACCTTCTTGCTCGTTGTCATATATCAAGGATCGGGTGCATGGCTTAGCGGTATGGGGAAGGAGAATCTGATTAACCCCTCTCTTGCCCCGTGGATTCCGAATATCGTCTTTTCTATCCTTGGTGTCGTAATCTACTCGCTCATAGATACGAAAGCCAGTTACCGGCTTTCGGAATTCTTCACGAGAATCCTGAAGGGTTCCGCCATTGTTATAATCCTGCTTGTTCCAGGCTTACTCGAAGGATCAAATGTGAGGATCGTGGGGGGAACGATCGCTGGAACGAAAGACGGCAGAGAGATACTCATTGGAGACGGCGTGAGAGTAGAGTACTTCAGTGAGACTATGACGGCAACTATAGATGCGTCGAATGCCTCTATACTGAATATCGACTCCACACCGGAATCGATCTCATTCTGGGGTAACGTGAAGATGGTAAGTGACGAGACAACTATAGTCTCAGATAGATTGATTCTTGATCTAACGAACGAGAGAGTCGAAAGTATGCAGGTGTTCTCGCGCACTGAGATTGAAGTGCCTGCGTCCAGAGGCGATACATCCAAGACAGCTTCGAAAGTCCCGTTCTATGTTTACGGCGATTATGTTCAATCGACTATGGAAGCATCACCTACCCTGAACATAACGGACGGCTACATAACCACTTGCGATAAATCTCACCCCCATTACAGATTCAGGGTCTCATCGGCAGTTGTGACTCCTGGAAAGGGGATGTCGGTGCAGAACATGCTGCTGTACATCGGCAATATCCCGGTATTCTATCTGCCGTACTACTACTTCCCGCTAGACGACCCGGACAGACGTCCCTTCGATGTCGATCTTAGCGGAATTGCGGATGCCCAGACACGGATAACCGTTCGTTACCTGGAAGTCGACTGGCTTCTTCTTCAAGGAACGTGGTACAGAGATTGGATGTCTACCGAAGACGCATTTACAGCAAAGTCTGTACTCTATACACCTATAGGTGAAATAGAATTCTTTGGTCAATTCGGCCAGCAGAAAGAGACAAGCTACGGCGCTTATGTCTTGCTAAAACCTTCTTTTGATCAAATAAGAATGCAGGGAGGCGCTCTATACCTTAGCGGGCCACCGTTAAAGGAACTTCAGACCCCCTTCACAGGCATTAACTTGGGAGAGAGCATTGTCAAGAACAAAGTAACTCAGCTTGATCCTTTCGCCGTGAAAGAGACGATGGGTGCGACCGAAATGCAGCTCGCTTATGTTCAAATACTCTCCCCCGAAGATTGGGAGTTGAAGCTAGATGTTATCGGAGCTTTCGCAAGATATGACGATAAGAATCTCTGGATGGTCAACGTTCAGAATCTAACGATTCCTTCGGATGAGATTATCGATGCTGGTTTCTTTAAGCTCAGTACCTCGGAGTTCAGAGTCAGCGGTCTTTTCGGCCAGCGATACATAAACAAGAATATCCTATATTCTCTGAGAGCCAACGCTTCCGTAGTCAAGACTGAGGGAGCGCTGTTCGGTGCAGATTTGTCCGTTCAGTCTTTGAATTTCAAACTAGCATCAAACGCTGCTACTCTTACAGAACTTTTCAGTCCCTCCAATATGGAAGATTTCGTGCTTGAGGTAAATAAGTATCTCTTCGCTGCTGGGAATCTAAAGATCGGCGGCGACGTGAAGAGCACTTTCGACGCTTCTACTACTGAGCTTAACATTACTATGCCGGCAGATAACAAGGGTATCGGCCGCAACTATCTAACCTTTGCATCAGAAGACGGTAAATTGAAAATCAACGGAAGATACGCCCTGAACTACAATTCTATGCATGAAAAGAATAAGGATAGATTGTTCTGGATAGATCCCTTTGACATTGTATATGATGGCTTCATCTCTCTTGAACTGAAGTTCTATTTTGAATCGCGATACGACGGCTCTTTCAAGTTTGAAGGGAAGAAGTTACGTGTATACAAAGACATTGAACTGTACAAAGGTGAATGGGGACCGCTTTCGGTTGGAGTGGTCCTGGAGCCTGCGTATGAAGTTGGATTCTACTATGATTCAGATGAAGGATGGAAACTCACTAAGAACGAGATACCTGTAACGCTCAAGAACGAGCTTACCTATAGACCATTTGACTGGTACTACGTCAGTGTGCAGTACAATCCAGTGCTAACCTATGACTTCCTGAAAGAGGAATGGCGCCTCGACCACCCGGGAAAGCTGCTGACTGGAATTGAGACGGAGGTCCTCAAGGCCGATTATGTTCTTGAATTGGACTATGAAGAACTGGTGGCCAGTCCTACCGGAATGAATTGGCTGGGAAAGGGCCTTCTTAAGACCGAAGGAGAAGTTGAGTTCTGGGGTCTGAAGTTCGGTCAGAAGACAGAAACAATTTTCATGCCTGTTACTTCCAAAGCCTCAGAGACTGCCTACTCCTTCACTTTCGATTCGAAGGTCTTCTCACATAAGACCGAGAGCAAAGTATTCTGGCAGAGTGAAGACATGTTTGACGACTTCGTCAACAAGGAGAGATTGACCCTCGAAATCGCTACCGAAACAAGACTTGAATTCACTCTCGACTGGACTTTCGATGCCTCGCCAAATGTTGCTGAAGATGAAAGAATGCTGAAGGATCTGGTCTTTGGTTCCTCTATCAAGATCAAAGATTTCGCCTCATTTGGAGTGAAGTTCAGATATCCTTATCTCTCAGGCTCAAGAAAGATGTACGACAGATTGAAGTTTGAGGTGAATGACCTCTCGGTGGGAGAAGTCTCCTGGAGGGCAGCTTCACTGGACTTCACGACGGATTTCACGAAGTTCGATTCAAAGTACAAGTATCCCGAAAAGTATTTCACTAAATCAGAGTCTCAGGCTAGATTCCTGATATGGCAGTCAACAAGGCTGACTATTTCAACTTTCTCGGTCAGCGAGTATTTTATCGCGACCTCTACAGCGTCTGAAACAGGGTATTCAGCATACTCGTTTGGAGTCTCCAATGTCAAACTCGATAACAAGACTATCCTGGGGGGAAGAACGGCGAAATTCGAGGAGTTTGGACTCTCGATGGAGCTCCGTAAAGCAGAGGATTACTACTTCACTATGCACATCAACGAGCTTTTCTTCCCTATGGGTACGCTCTCTGATACTCCAGGAGTTCTCAACAGGCTCTCTCTGGGAATAGACGGAAGCGGTAAGAGGAGCTTCGTAGAGATTGGAACCTATGCAGGAGATGTCTCACTCTGGGATGAATCGATAACGAAGATTTCACCGATGTACTTCGATCTGCACTGTATGGCTCTGGAGCTTGTATTGAGGTTGGGCTTCGGGAGCGACATCAACACGTTCCAGGACTCCCTTGAGACAATTGCACTAAAATTCTATATAAAGGAACTGAAGGATAGGTATCTTGTGATTGGACTTCACAAGGGTGCTCCATACTTCAGGTTCAGATTCTGAGGTGAGAATTGTTGACCGATTACGTCAAAAGAAAGGAATTGCTTCTGGAGCTCAATTCAAGTATAAGTGATTGCTCTCTTTGCCCGCTTAGCTCTTCGAGGACAAACACAGTACCTGGTGAAGGCTCAATCGAGACACCCGTTGTATTTGTCGGTGAAGGACCAGGTGCCGATGAAGATGCTTCTGGTAGACCATTCGTGGGCAAGGCAGGCGAGCTTCTCACTAAAATACTGGACTCAGTGAAGCTTTCAAGGCAGGACGTCTTCATCACAAATATCGTTAAGTGCAGACCCCCAAAGAATAGAGTTCCGTCTGCAGAAGAACAGAGAGCTTGCTCCCCATATCTTCTCTCACAACTGGCTATAATAAAACCTAAACTGATTGTTGCTCTGGGCGCCACTGCACTTTCGTATTTCGTTGAAAGAGATGGACTCCAGATAACGAAGGTGAGGGGGCAGCTCTTCGATTGGATTGGAGGTATAAAAGTATTCGTCATGTTCCATCCAAGTTATCTGCTTAGAAACGCATCAAGAGCCCCAGGTTCTCCAAAGAGTCTTACTTGGGAGGATATCCAGAAAGTCAGAAAGATGTACGATCAACTACTGGCTGGAGAGGAAATTGACATATAGGAGGAAAGCATGGCCGAAAACTATTTGGTGACAGGAGGAGCGGGATTCATAGGTTCACATGTTGTGGATGAGCTTATAGCCGCCGGTAAGATTCCAATCGTTGTTGACAATCTTTCGAGTGGGAAGATTGAGAACCTGGATCCAAGAGCACTGTTCTATGAGCAAGACATCACAGACCAAGAGATGATGGAAAAGGTCTTCATGCTTCACAGACCTGTCGCTCTCTTCCATCTGGCAGCCCAAATAAGCGTTTCTAGATCGGTAAGAGAACCCGAAGAAGACGCGATGATCAACATAATAGGAACCCTGCGACTTCTGAAGATCGCTGCAAAATACGGAGTCAAGAAAGTCGTCTTCTCATCGACGGGAGGAGCGATCTATGGTGATGAGGTCAAGAAGATACCTACAGATGAGGAAGAGCTTCCGAAACCGCTTTCTCCATATGGCATTGCGAAGTTCTCAACCGAGAACTATCTGAGGTTCTTCTCCAATGAGCTTGGCATGAATTATGTGGCTCTGAGATACGCGAATGTTTATGGGCCCAGGCAGGACCCATACGGAGAAGCTGGAGTCGTCGCGATTTTCTCCGAGAGAATGCTCCGAAATCAGGAGGTCGTCATTTTCGGTAACGGAGAATGTGTAAGGGACTACGTTTTCGTCTCTGATGTTGCAAAGGCGAATCTTCTGGCACTCGAAAAAAGTGAAGATTGCATAATGAACATAGGAACCGGAAAGGGAACCTCAGTCAACGAGCTATTCACACAAATGAAGAGAATCACTGGCTATGCAAGAGAAGCCATTCACAAAGAACCGCGTCCGGGCGACCTGAAGAAATCGATTCTAGATGCGAATAAGGCTAGAAACCTACTAGGATGGGAGCCTGAAGTGAAGCTTGAAAAGGGGCTTGAGAGTACAATTGAGTATTTCAGAAATGAACTGGTCTCCTCTTAGTGAGAGATTACGACCGCGAGAGTTCGACGATGTAGTAGGACAGGAACATCTTACAGGAAAGAAGGGAATAATTCGAGGTGCCGTCGAGAGCGGCAAACTCTTTTCAATGATACTTTACGGCCCACCTGGAACCGGAAAGACAACTATCGGAGAAATCATCAGATCAAAGCTGGGAAACCGATATCACTTCGAGTTCTTTAGCGCGAGTCTCCAAGGAACGGCTGATCTCAAGAAGCACTTTGAGCACGCCGAGAGACTGAAGAAAGTAGGTCAGCAACTTGTGCTCTTCGTGGATGAGATCCACAGATTGAATAAGAGCCAGCAGGACGTATTTCTTCCTGTTACGGAAAAGGGCTTGATAATACTGATCGGGGCGACAACGGAGAATCCCAGTTTCGAAGTCAATCCTGCGCTTCTCTCCCGCTGTCGTCTCGTAATTCTCAAGGGTCTCAACGAAAGCGATATTGACAATCTTCTGAAGAAGGCCCTTGAGAAGGACAGGGTTCTCAAGAGTTCAGGAGTGACCGTCTGCGATGAAGTAATCGAAGTGATTTCTCAGAGCAGCGGTGGAGATGCCCGGATTGCTTTGAACCTTCTCGATACTCTTGTGGAGAGCGCTGCGGCTCTTGACAGAACCTCTCTTGATCTTCAGGTTATGAACGAGCTTTCTGTACTTCCTTCGGGAAGGTATACCAAGAAGGGCGAGGAACATTACGATCTGATCTCCGCTTTCATTAAGAGCATGAGAGGAAGCGATCCAGACGCAGCTCTTTACTATATGCTGCGAATGCTAGAGGGAGGTGAAGACCCGAAGTTTATTGCCAGGAGAATGGTAATCTTTTCTTCGGAAGATATCGGCCTCTCCGATCCCATGGCGCTCGTTATTGCCAATGCCACCTTTCAGGCCGTCAGCAATGTAGGACTCCCTGAGTGCGTTCTGAATCTCTCCGAGGCCGCAATCTATCTCGCAGTCGCGACTAAGAGCAATAGAACCTGCAGCGCCATGATGAAGGCAAGGGAGATGGTCAAGGCTACACCTAATCTGGACGTACCTCTTAAGCTGCGCAATGCCGTGACGAAGATGATGAAAGAACTGGGATATGGTAAGGGATACAACTATCCACACACAACTGGAGGGTTTTCACGTGAGTATTATCTCCCAGAATCCATAAAGGAGGAAGTCTTCTATGTTCCCGGAACTAACGGAAAGGAACGATACGTTCTTGAGAGACTTAGGTCACTATGGAAGGGTATGAAGCTCTACCCGGACGAAAAATGAAAAGCTTTATTCTAGAGGATGAAAAGATCATTCAGCTCGAAATCTCCGACATAACCCAACAGGAAGTTGACGTTATTGTCAATGCAGCCAATGGCTACATGAGGCACGGAGGTGGAGTGGCAGGAGCTTTGGTGAGAGCAGGCGGAAAGGAGATTCAGCTTGAAAGTGACGCATATGTTAGGCAGAATGGACCTTTAGGGATCTCCGAAGTAGCCGTAACCGGAGCCGGCAACCTGCTAGCAAAGAATATTATACACGTCTTTGGTCCACAGTATGGAGAACTTGACTTGGAAAACAAACTCTACAATTCGTTCACTAATGTTCTTAACAAGGCTGCCGAAATGGGAGCTGTTACGCTCGCCACTCCGGCAGTCTCCACGGGCATATTCGGAGTTCCGGTATCTATTTGTGCAGATCAGTTTCTGAAAGCGGTTGTAGATCATCTATCAAACAAGTCTTCATCGTTGAAACTGATAAAGATGTGCTTGATGGACAAGAAGGCCTACGACGAGTTCCTCAATATCGCTCTAGACTACTTCAGTTCAGAAGGATAACTCTGTAAACTCCTTCTTCGAGAAGACTTTCAGCGGTTTCCTCATCCTTCGTCAGCCATACAGTGAAAACGTCAACATCCTGACCGGCATACTCTGAAGCGATAGGGTCGTTTTCAAGCACGTAGTTGTAGTCTTCTTCGTTAACCCTAACTATCTTGGGCGTTCCAAAGTAATCTGACGGCTTACTTCGATAATCATCGAAGGTCATCCCTTCGTACGATTTGCTGCCAATAAAACGAAGTATCGGTACGAAATCGTTTGCAGGCACATAGCCGGGCAGCTGAGTCAATAACCCACCATCACTTGTGAAGAACCAGAAAGTAGGCGTTCCCCTTATTTGGAAAAAGGCGTATAGATCACCATAGGTCATCTCCCTGACTTCTTCTCCAACTATGTAAGAAGCCGTTCCGGGATTACTCTTGTAGATCTGAGAGAAAATGAAGCCTGCTCGAAGCAGTTCCTCAACAGTCTCATCAGCAAGCGTCTCCTTAATAAATCTCACGCAATACACACAGTTGATATCTGAAAACATTATTATAGCTTCCTTCTCCTGGATCTCTGCCAGTCGCAGTGTCTTGTCAAAATCATCTAGCACTCCGACATAAGATAAGATCATCACAGGTAGAATCAGAGCAATCACAATCAGCATCTTTCTCATAAAATCAACCTCCCGTTACGAACTGTAATAAATTCAGATTGCCTGTCATCGTAATAAGTCCGGCAGCCAATAGCACTACGAAGACCGATATCCTAATAACCATTCTCCACTTACTCTCGCCACCAAACGAGAGCTTGGAGGTAAGCTTCGCTACAACTCCACTGAGGGTAAGGAATGGGATACTCAGACCTAATGAATAGACCAGAAGCATCATACCACCCTCCGCTATCGCAGACTGGTTTGCAGCCAAGACAAGAATCGAACCAAGAATCGGTCCCGCACAAGGTACCCACACCAGACCGAGAACGGCTCCGAGCACAAAGCCACTAACAGCAGATCCTCCGAACTTCCAAACGTTAAGGTTTACTCCCCTAATTCCTATCTCGAAGAGATAGAGGAAGCCAAAGACAACGAAGAGGCTTCCAGAAATAACATTCATCAGGACTTCATTCTGCCTTATGAACGTACCAAGACCTGTTGCGCCAATACCAAGAATGAAGAAGAAGATAGACATACCCAGTGTAAAAAACGCTCCCCTTATGAAGCGCGCCTTTGCATCATTTGCTCCACCCATGAGAACTCCAAAGAAGACTGGAATAAGCGGAAGAATACATGGAGAGAAAAAAGAAAGCAATCCCCCTAAGAAGGCACTGCCGTATGTCACGCTGGTTGTTACAATGGGACTAATCAATGGTGAAAGGCCGATTGTTCCGGTTGCTACAGAAGTCAATTCATTCATAGTACCCCTCCCGGGTATATTATAAACTATTCTCGTTTTCCATGCAAATGAACTCTTTGTGAAGAAGTGTAGAATAAGGGTGTATCCACCGATAAGAACAACCGAGAAAGTGCATTGTCGAGATGTTCGCTGCGCTCACGAGAAGGGTGAGAAAAGCCAGTCTGCTTACGCAGGCCAGTCAGGCTTCGCCTGCCAGTCTCGCCTTCGGCGAGGCCAGTTCCGCTTCACGGGCTAAGAGCAGACTTCAGATTCCGATAAGGTCAAGAACCAGATCCTGACCAAGAGCAAGTCAGGATGACAAATTGAGGTGATTCATACAACTTGATATTCTTCCGTCAGATGATTGCTGTCTTCTGGTCCTTAAGCTCTTACCAACCACCAACCACGGCTCTTAGCACACCACTGTGGTTCATTCACCTTCGGAGGCCAGTTCCGCTTCGCGGGCTAAGAGCCGCTGTGCGCTTAAGAGCGGAGAACCCGCTGATCGCTTTGAAGAGCAGTCCTCCGTTATCCGTCCCAGATCATGGACCCGTCCTACGATAAGATCAACCGAGAAAGTGCGTTGTCGAGACGTTCGCTGCGCTCACGAGAAGGCGAGAGAAAAGTCTGTCACCTCGCGCCAGCGAGCATCACTTCCCCGGATGTTCTTTCTGGCCTCGTCTCCTGTCGAAGGCAGCCTTACGCCTTGTTCTTAGCGGTTATTTCACTTCTCTTCTTCGATTCCCAGTTCAGAAAGCGTCTTCCTCAACCATCGAAGAGATTTTTCGATCAGAGGTCCACCCATCCCCTCACATTCCATGCTAAGAGTCCCACTGTAACCGTGGTCTCTCAACATGGCAATTATCTTTCTGATATTATCCGCATTGACTCCATCACCTATTGCCGAATGGCTTATTCCTATGCCGGTGTCTTTTCCCCTCATGGCATCTGCAAGATCTTTCGAAACATCTTTGATGTGGACATGTTTGACCTTGTCAACGAATCTCCTGCAGAATTCCACCGGATCTTGGCCGGCAATGAAGCTGTTCCCAGTGTCTAAATTCAGACCGAGTCTATCGCTCTTCACGAAGTTAAGCATCTCATCAAGGAGGTCGGGGTTCGTAGTGAAGTAACCGTGAACCTCAATGTTGATGTTTATCTCGTAGATCTCTGCAGTCTCGACGATGATACCATACGCCCTTTTCATTAGTTCAAGGGCCTCTTTATCGCTAAACCCTGAGGGTTTCTTCAAACCGTCGGTCGTTGCAATATTGGGGCAATCGACAAGTTTGGCCCAGGGGATGGACTTGAGAACGTAAGGTACACCGTTGTAAAAGCCTTCATTCCCCGAGAGTGGATACGCAGAATCGATTTGTGAGAAACGCACACCATACTTCTGCATAGTGAGCTTCGTTTTCAGTGGATCCTCCGTGAGCGATATGTGGGGGAAGTATCCAAGACCGTGAATCCACGAGACACCGTCAATGATACCGGGCTCAATAAAGTGAACATCGTTGTTCTGAGCCCACTCAAGAGCCTTCTCAAAACTAAATACTGCCGAGTTAAATGCATCTGTATGAAAGCCTATTTTCACAGCAGTTCCTCCTAAGCTATAATGAACGCACGATTTCTTCACGTTCTCTGAAGTATTCAACAGAATCCTTTACCAGCCTGTCCATAACCGATACATCGCAAGGACCGGTAGAGAGAACGTAGGGATCGGGGTATGGACCCAAAGGTTCAAATGTTATGAATCTTCCCTTTTGATTCATACCGACGAGATAAGCCGCCATGATCGCAGTATCGATATCTATTTGCCCCTTGCCCGGAGCATCCCTGTTACTGTCGGCTATATGAAGATTTACGAGCCTTTCACCGCACTTAATGATTGCTTCTCCCACATGCTGTTCTCCGTTAAGCATGTGATATATGTCTCCATTGAGGCAGTTGACCAGTGGATCATCAACCATGTCCAGGTAATCCAGTGCCTCATCAACGGTATGAACCAGACTCACCTCTGCAGATCTTATAGGTTCAATCACCGGCTTCACTCCAGATTCCTTGAAATAGCAAACGCATTGCCTCAATGCTTCTGCACTTCTCTCCATCTCTAACCCGTCAACGGCATCCGGTCTTCCAACGGCGCCAGGGACAACAATAAAATAAGTCCCTCCAAGAAAGGAGATGTAGCTGGAAACTTCGCGAATATACTCTTGTGCTTTCTTCCGAACCTCTTCCAAAGGACTTGAAAGATCTCTCTGGGGCGAGAACATTCCACAGGCACCGGAGGCTTTGATTCCCGAGTTTTTGAGCGCTTTATTCATTGCTTCCTTTGGAATAGATGTATCTCCCTTTATCTCAACATACTCAAATCCGCTTCTTCTGAGTCTTTCAAGAGACTCGTCTATCGGCTCAGTACCGAACATCCAGATACTCCACGAGAGCGACAGTCTTCGTTCGAAGCTTTCTGGCCTTCGCCTTTTCTCTTCAACGAATCTCTTCTTTATCGTTTGGTTTTTCAGAACGAAATTCTGAGGCTTCACGACTTCTCCTCCTTGACAGTTGCCGGCTTTATCTTCTCTTTCTTCCTGTACGAACTTAGGACACTCACGGCAAGAGAGGCGATGATCAAAACACCGAATGTTACGGTCTGGAAGTACGGGTTTACTCTGAGCATGTTTAGGGAATTTGAGATGATTCCCATTAACAATACGCCAAAGAACGTTCCTATTATTCGGCCTTTGCCTCCTGAAAGCGGTGTTCCTCCAATAACTACTGCTCCTATTGCCTTAAGTTCAATTCCGCTGCCGGTAGATGGTTGTGCGGCTCCAATTCTTGATAGAAGAACCATCGATGCTACTCCAATGAACAGACCATTAAGTGCAAATGCTGTCAGCTTTGCTTTGTTCACAGAAATCCCCGATAGGTAAGCTGCCGATTGGTTACTGCCGACAGCGTATGTACGTCTGCCAAGTTTTGTGTATGAGAGCAAGAAGTGCATAACTATGTATGCGGCAATACTGATGAGGAAACTCAGTGGAACGATCTGCCAGAGTCTGAACGTACCTATGAATTCGAACTGACCGTAGATTGTTTGGAACGTTCCCTTGGTAATCGCGAGAGCAACTCCCTGGAAAACACTGATGAAGGCGAGCGAAGTTATAAATGAAGGCGCTTTAAAAGCTCTAGCGGTGATACCAACAAGAAGACTGTTGAAGACTGCCAAAGAAATTCCCAGAAGGACTGCCAACACATATCCATAACCTGCTTTGATCATCATTGCCATGACCACTGAAGAAAGGCCGATGTTTGCACCTACCGAGATGTCTATCTCGCCAGAGATGATGAGCAAAGTCATCCCGGAAGACACAATACCAAGAACCGCTATCTGCTCGAGAATGTTCATTATGTTGCTTGTTGTAAAGAATCTTGGGTTGACCAATCCGGTTATAACCGCAATAGCTACTTCAGCAACCAAGAGATAGAACCACTGATTCTTCAAGATGGAGCTTCTTCTTCTAGTAAGGGTTCTCTTTCCGTTAGCCGTTGCACCATCCTTACTCATTGTCTTCATTCCCTCCCGCAAACTCTAGACTCCTATGAAACGCTTTATCATATCTTCTTCTTCAATGTCTTTATTCTCTACAATCTCTACCAGTCGCCCATTTCTCATAACCCCGATTCGGTCACTCATCGAAAGTAACTCCGGCAAGTCGGAGGAGATCATGATAATACATTTCCCCTTTTCGGCCAGTTCAATAATCAGCTCGTATATTTGCTCTCTGGCTCCAATGTCAACGCCCTTGGTTGGTTCATCAAATATGTAGACGTCAGAATCATCGACTAGCCAGCGGCCTATTACTATTTTTTGCTGATTTCCCCCTGAAAGCTCTTCGATCTTCTGAGATCTCTCCTGAACGGCTACAGAAAGCCTATTGACTATTTCATCTGTAAGCTTGTCTTCCTCCTTGAGATTCAGAAGAAAACCTCTGAAGTTTTCACTATGAACAAGCGCAGTGTTTTCAACAACATCTCTTCCACCAAGCATTGCCAACTTCTTTCTATCTTCAGTAATCAATGCTATTCCACATTTCACCGCATCCTGAGGCGACTTAATCCTTAGTCTCTTGTCGTTAAGTACGATTTCACCTGAATCTGCCCTGTCTGCTCCGAAGAGGATATTCACCAGCTCGCTTCTACCAGATCCGACAAGACCTCCAATTCCGAAAACTTCTCCTTTCCTGACCGAGAAGCTTACATTATCTACGACTCCATATCTAGTTATATTCCTTACTTCCAGCGCTACATTCCCAATGTTAACCTTTCTTCTTGTGTAGAACAGCGAGGCGTCTCTTCCAACCATCTTTCTTATTATCTCTTCTACAGATATACTGTCAATTGAAAAGGTCCCCATGCTTGTTCCATCTTTGAGAACAGTAACCCTGTCCCCGATCTCAAAGATTTCCTCCAGGTAGTGAGATATGTAAATAATGCCAATGCCTCGATCTCTCAAGTTTCTAACAATCTTCATAAGAGCCTCGGTTTCGTCCATTCCTAATGAGCTAGTCGGTTCATCCATAATCAGAACTTTAGCATCCTTGTAGAGCGCTTTCACGATCTGAAGCATCTGCTTCTGAGAAGCCGAAAGCTCTTCAACAAGGATCCCTGTCGGAAGATTCATCTTCAGAGCATCTATTGTCTCCTCGACTCTCTTCATCTGCGTCCTACTATCCACAACGAACGGTATTCTCCCGGTTAATTCATCACCTAGATATACGTTGTCGGCAACGGTAAGAGAATCGACAAGTTCTGCATCCTGATAGATTGTAGAAATACCCAGCTCAATCGACTGGCGGGGCGATAGTTCTCTGACCTCTTCGCCCTCAATCTTAATCAGTCCATCATCCGGCGAAATCGCCCCTGAAAGAATCTTTATTAATGTAGATTTCCCGGCACCATTCTCGCCAACGAGACAGTGAACCTCCCCGGGCAAGAGATCGAATGATACTCTATCGAGTGCTCTGTGGTTACCGTAGATTTTCGTGATATTCTCCATATCAACAAGAGTATTCTTCTGCATGACTTCTCACCTAATTAATAGATTGTCAAAAGGGGGATGAAGAGTCCCGCTCTCATCCCCCCATAAATAACCATTCAGCTTTAATAAAGCGAATTATATTGCGGGAAGTACTCTCTTGTCAGATCTATCCAAACTGGATCGACATCCCAGGGAACTACTTTCGTCTTGTCATCTATCGTTTCGGGAGTGATCGGAGTGTTGGGTAGAAGAATCTGCTGATTCAGATCGGTTATGAGTTCCTGAGTGTAAGCATGGAGCGCAAGGAAAGATACGAATCCTTCCCAACCGGGTGAAGTAGAAATTGAGTAATCGATGCTTCCTTCTTTGATAAGCTCAATTCCGTAGGGTGCACCATTTGTTGTGATTACCCTGATCGGGTCATTTAACAAACCTCTTGTCTTCAACATTCTGACAACTGCCGCAGCCATTTCCTCATTGAAGATAAAAAGGTTGGAGAATTCGTAACCGGATTCGATCAAATCCTGGGCTTGATCAACAGCAACAGTCGGAGTGTACTGACCATCTCTGATTGCTACGATCTCGTTCTTTCCCAGTTCTTTAACCTTCGGTTCGAAAGTGTTTCTGAACATCTGAACGGGAACGTGTTCGAAAAGCCCCATGATGCATGCGATATTTTCACCAGGATATTTGTCTGCGATGTAGTTGGCAATATTTACTCCCATTCCTTCCCAATCAAAATCAATACATGCCACAATATCATCATCTGACTGGAGAACTTGGCCAACATTGTCTGTAACCACCAGAGGTATCCCTGCCTTAGCAGCTTCTCTTGCGGCAATAAAAGCACCATTAGGATTGAAAGAGAAGACACACATACCGTCAACACCCATATTCACAAGGGTGTTGATATTGGTGATCTCTTTCTCCGTATCATAGTCGGAGTTGAGCACTATGACTTCTGCACCTACAAGACTCGCCGCATACTGGAATCCTTCTACATCTTTTCTGTACCACGTGTCTGGTCCCGGGGTTACATAACCGTAAGTAAGACCTGCAATGAGCGCTTCTGCAAAAAGGATAATCGCTAGGATTGCGAGAAGCATTACCGAACGTCTAACAAGCTTCATAGCTCTACCTCCCTTTAATAACTGAAATAAGAGATGACATGGGAAAACCCTTATCAATTATATCAATGTATGGCACTCAGACATAACCCTTCTCAAATCTCCTGTGAATTGACAGCGAACGGTTATGAACCCTGTCTGACAAATAGCGCTTCTTATCTGTCTCAAATGAGGAATTTCGAAGTGAAATGAATCTTATTGTTTGCTTTCAGCAATAAACTATCGCGAAGATTGAGTGTCACGGTTCTTACGAATTCTTTGATACTCCGGGCAATGATGCGCTTTCCATGTTTTACTTGAGGAAGAGAGTACTCAGACTTTGTCTCTTTGCCATCGTTGATTCAAGAGCGATTAAGAGTAGCTTGGCGCTGCGCTCGGAAAGGTTTGTTCTGGAAAATCGCCGTGTTTCTTTGAGTTTGGTGGAACACGTATCAATGGAGGAAGTTTATGGAGGGAAGACTGAGCGTACCTGACGGAAAGATCTGGTATGAAGTCAAAGGCAAGGATCAGGAAAAGACTCCTCTGATTGCTATTCATGGCGGTCCCGGTGTTCCACACAATTATCTGAAGACAATCGAGTTACTGGCCGACGAACGACCGGTGGTTTTCTATGATCAACTGGGGTGTGGAGAATCCAATAGACCTGAGGAAAGGACTCTTTGGAGAATCGATAGGTTTGTGAAGGAAATCGAGTGTCTAGTTGCCGATCTCGGCTTTCCTAAACCTTTTCTTTTAGGCCAATCCTGCGGAACGGTCCTTGCCTGCGAGTACTCTTTGAAACATCCTGATCGCGTTAAGGGACTGGTTCTATCAGGACCCGCGATGAGCATTTCGAGGTTTGAGGAGGACGCAAGGTGACTCATGGTAACATTATCCGATGAATCAAGAGCTGCGATACTTGAGGCGGAAAAAAGCGGTGACTTCGGAAAACCTGGCTATCAGGATGCGATATCGGAGTTCTACAGCAAGTACGTATGTAGAATGGAAACCTGGCCCGAATGCATGAACGATGGTGTAGCAGGGATAAGTGGGAAGTATACAATTATATGTACGGTCCGAGCGAGTTCACTGTGACTGGTACACTGAAGGGTTACGATCTGAGCCCTCGCCTTAGTGAAATAGAGATTCCTGTTTTGCTGCCCTGCGGAGAATACGACGAGGCGACACCAGAAACAACATCCTTTTACGCAAGCAAATTTCGAAACGCAACAGTGAGGGTATTCGAAGATGCTTCTCACGAGCATCATCTCGAAAAGACAGTAAAATACATTCAAGAAGTACGCAGCTTTCTTGATCGTATCGAGAACTGATCAAGGGGAAAACGGTATCTCAACTCAGTGATTCTTCCGAGAGATCACCGCGTTCAGCACAGACTTATTCCTTCTGAACAGCAGGCCTGTATATGATCAGTTCCGAACCTGCAGGAATACGGTCAACCCTAATCAGATCGGGGTTGTATTTCATAATCTCAGAGGTATCGATACGGTACATTTCGGATATCGACCTCAGCGTTTCGTTCCACCCTATAGTATGGATAAAGCCCGTCCCCACCGACCAGTTGTTATCTACGGATGCGCTAACTACAAATCTTCCAAGCACATGATCGATGATCACTTCGGAAACCTCGAGCATGACATCCCTAACCACCGGCCTTCTCTCAAACATGCTGTACCCACCGCCACCGCCGGCCCGATAGCTGCTCATAACTACTTCGTACTTTTCATCCATATCGACAGGCTTTCCCTGATACCTGATACTAAGTACTCTCTCACCAACCGGTCTATCCACAGCAATTATGTATTCTATTCCTTCCCACATATCATAATCTCGACTCGTTAGCTTTGGAGTCAACCAACTTTCTGAGATGGATATCTTGTTGTCAGTACAAGTGAAGTATTCTGCGCTCCTTTCCAGGGCGGCTTTGATGTCTGAACCGGATACCTGAATAACCTTCAAAGTGCTTGACATGGGGTAGATCGAGATGAGATCCCGAATTGTTATTGGCCCTGTCTTCCAGCCTGTAATTTCGTCTGTACAAATGGCGGCACACGAGATCGTTGCACCGGTCGCTTCCATCTGAACTCTGTTTATGAACTGAGCAAGAGGATTATCCTTCATCTTAGCTTCAAGCGGATCTTCTATGAAGAAATCTCCAATAGAAAACCCGACCGGTCTTTCAAGCCATTTCTGGACTCTTGTTTCGAAGTCCTTCAAAGCTCCAACGACATAGTCGTCAGGATCATATGAAGCCATAGACACCTGCTCGACCGACTTTTCAACGATCTGCCAGCCGTCTTCTATTCTCTCCAGCTTCAAGTCAACCTTGCCGACAAACCTTCCGAGACTGGACGGTTGAGAGACAACTACTCCGTCTATTATCTCGGCGATAGTCCTATGTTGATGCCCCGTAAGAAGTACATCAATACCCTCGATTGTCTTTACAAGTTCAAAACCTACATTCTCGTCCGTAAGCTCCTCGGTTGGTTCTCCCGTAGTGAGATCTCTTTCAAAGCCTCCGTGATAAGCAACTATAAGCACATCGACTTCATCTCTGAGCTCAGAAACAAGTTCTTCTGCAACGTTCACAGGGTTCAGAAATGCAAGCCCGGCGATATGTTCCGGATCCTCCCATCTTGGGATAAGGTTCGTGGTTAGGCCGAGAATCGCAATTCTTACGTTCTCGCCTTCTTCTTCAAGAGTTATTATCGAATACGGCTGAAACACATGTTCAGCAGAGTCGTCGAAGACAATGTTCGCTGAGAGAAAGGGAAACTCTGCCGAGACCATCGCGTTCTCAAGATTCCGTGGGCCGTAGCTGAATTCGCAATTTCCTATCGTAGAGGATGTCAAATCGATCAAGTTCATAGCCTTTATAACAGGATTGATGCCTGAGTTGTCGATCTTCGCAAAGAAATACGAAAACGGCGTTCCCTGGATCAGATCACCTGTATCTATGACAAGTGTGTTTGGATTGCTACACCTCATTTGAGTAACGAAAGAAGAGATCTTTGCCAGACCTACGTCCGAAGAATTTCCCGTCACATAGTCGACAGGAAAAACGCTCCCATGTATGTCGCTTGTATGGAGAATTGTAAGATGAAAATCCGAAGCAAATGAAAGTACAAGAGAAGAGATAATGAAAAACGAAGCAAGGAGCTTTCGCACCTAAACCCCTCCTTTAGCCTCACACCTCAAATTGTGCAGCGAGAAATGCAAGCGGGATGCTGAGCATCCCGCAGAGTTCTATCTCTCTTCGAGCTTCGAATCAATCATGAAGATTCCATTCACGTGGTCGCCGACCATTTTCAGTCTCTTAACTATGTTCCTGAACGCCTTCTCCTCTTCCACCTGTTCAGTGACATACCACTGAAGAAAATCATTCGTTGCGTAATCCCCTTCTTCATCGGAAATCGTGACGAGATTGTTGATCCTTGAAGTGATGTATTTCTCATGTTCGAGTCCTTTTTCGAACACATCTAAAATCGACTTGTAGTTAATGGTCGGTTTCTCAATGCCAGGAATATCAACGGTTGCATCTACGTCCTTAAGGTAATCAATGAACTTCATTGCGTGTTCTTCTTCCTCTTTGGCCTGCTTCCACATGAAGTTCTCCGTACCGAAGTATCCGTTCTTGTGTGCCCACGCGGCCATTCCCATGTAGATAAAAGCAGACTCGAATTCAGCCTTTATTTGAGCGTTGATCTCCTTTTCCATTCTTGCAGTTATCATAGTTAGCCTCCTTCTCCATTCGGTTTAAGCGTCAACAGTTCCTTCATGATATTTTACCACCGCGAAGAGAACTCTCAAAGTATCTTAACGAGTTGGAACCAGCAGTTCACTCTCTGAGCTGTTCTAATAGACTTATACGAAGCAGCCTATTCTTAGTTATTTGCTGCCTTTCGATTTGGAATGTCAATCTCATAAATGTATAATCTCTACATAAGGACGGCCAATTTCTCAACAAAGGGGGGTAATAACAATGAGGAAGATCTTCTTGTTTTTCTCAGTGCTGCTGATTGCAGCGGCGCTGATGGCGGCACCACTGAAAGTTGCTTTTGTCTACGTAGCACCGGTCGGCGACGGTGGCTGGAGCACCATGCACAATGAAGGTAGGCTTCATCTCGAGAGAGTTTTCGGGGATCAGATAGTAACTGATTTTATTGAAAGCGTTCCCGAAGGTGGAGAAGCCGAAATTGTGTTCAGAGGATATGCTCAAAGAGGTTATGATTTGATCTTCGGAACCAGTTTTGGCTACATGGACCCTATGGTAAAAGTATCTCAGTCTTTCCCCAACTCAACCTTCATGCACTGTTCGGGTTATATGACCACTGACAATCTCGGTACATATTTCGGAAGGATGTACGAACCGAGGTTCCTTAGCGGTCTAATCGCAGGAGCAATGACCAAGAGCAACATCATTGGCTACGTTGCTGCCTACCCGATTCCGGAGGTTATTCGAGGAATCAACGCTTTTGCAATGGGCGTTCAGTACGTGAATCCGGATGCAAAGGTTCATGTGGTCTGGTCGAATACTTGGTTTGACCCAGCAAGAGAGAAGGAAGCTGCGGAGTCCCTACTCGATATCGGTGCAGATGTCATAACACAGCATCAAGACTCTCCTGCCCCACAGCAGGCTGCAGAAGACCGAGGCGCGCTTTCAATAGGATACAACAGCGACATGACCGCCTTCGCTCCAAACGCATTCCTCGCAGCCCCTGTATGGAACTGGGGTCCTTTCTACGAGTACGTAGTGAGAAGAGTTATGGACGGTACCTGGACCAATGAGCAGTATTGGGGCGGTATTAAGGACGGAGTAGTCGATATCTTCGTTGGCGACCTAGTACCCCAAGGAGTGGCAAAGCTTGTGATGTCGATGAGAGAGGCGATAATCGAGGGTATTATGCACCCGTTTGACGGACCGGTGTATGACCAGTCTGGAACACTGAGATACGGCAAAGGCGAGAGGCCATCGGATAGTGATCTTCTCAGTATGGACTGGTTCATCAATAACGTTGTAGGTAAAATACAGTGAAAACACTGAGGGGCCTTCTGGCCCCTCAATTTCTTTCTTTGGAGTGATATTTCTTGGCTGATCTTTCAGTTCTCGAAATGAGAAACATCACTAAAGCCTTTCCAGGAATTCTTGCAAATGATAACATTTCGTTCGATCTCCGAAAGGGAGAAGTGCACGCTCTACTTGGAGAAAATGGAGCAGGCAAGACGACCTTAATGAATATCCTTTTCGGAATTTACAAGCCCGATGGTGGAGAGATTCTCATTGAGGGAGACAGGGTGTCGATCTCTTCACCTCATAATGCGCTGAAGCGGGGAATAGGAATGGTGCAGCAGCATTTTACTGTAGTTCCCTCCTTCACGGTTGCCGAGAATGTTGTTCTCGGCTTGAAAGACATGGGCTTCTTTGTAAACACAAAATCAGTTGAATCGAGCATAAAGAATCTGGGAGAAAGCTATGGCCTACCCGTGAATCCGAAGGCAAGGGTCTGGACTCTCTCGGTCGGAGAGAAACAGCGAATCGAGATTCTAAAGTTGCTTTATACCGGCGCGAAAGTCATCATTCTTGACGAGCCAACGGCAGTCCTTACTCCTCAAGAGACTGAAGTCTTGTTCAGAGCAATAAGAAAGCTCGTGAGTGAAGGCTCTTCAGTGATCTTCATAAGTCACAAACTTGACGAGGTGCTCCAAATAAGCGACAGGGTTACGGTATTGAGAGGTGGCAGGTTTGTTGGAACTGAAGAGAGAAGTTCAATTGATAGAAGATCTCTCGTAAGAATGATGGTTGGAAGAGACGTTTTGCTGGACTTCGAGAAATCAACAAAGGAACCTGGTACTACTGTTCTGGAAGTTGAAGACTTGACCGTGAAAAATGACAAGAATCTTGAAGCGGTGAAGAGCTTGAGTCTGAACATCCGCTCTGGTGAAATACTAGGCATCGCAGGGGTCGCGGGTAATGGGCAAAGAGAGCTTGCAGAAGCCATTTATGGCCTTAGAAAACCTGTTCACGGTACGATTCGCTTGAACAGCAAGACTCTTCGTCACACGGATGTCGCTCAAAGAATTCGGGCAGGCGTGGCATTTGTTCCCCAGGACAGGAGAGCTCTGGCTACATGTCCCTCGCTGTCAATTACTGAGAACATGTTTATGAAGAACGCCCACACGAAGTACATTCCTCAGTCTCCGTTCAACGTAGATTTTCGTGCAATGCAGAAGGCCACGGAGCGACTCGTCAGCGAGTATTCGATTTCAACTCCGTCGACCAAGACTCAGGCAAGATTTCTTTCCGGAGGAAATCTTCAAAAACTCGTACTCGCGAGAGAGCTGTCAACTAAGCCAACTGTAATCATTGCAGAGCATCCTACAAGAGGTTTAGACGTGGGAGCAATGGAGTTTGTCTATAAATCCCTTCTTGCTCATAAGGATCGAGGAGCGGCTATCCTGCTTCTAGCCGGGGAACTCTACGAGATATTCAGGCTTTCAGATAGGGTTGCTGTGATGTATGAGGGTCAGATAATGGGGTACACACCTCCTGATCCAAAGTATACAGAGGAAATTGGTTTCATGATGGCCGGTTCAAAACAGGAGGAGATCGCGTGAAGTTGAGAATAGAAAAGAGGCTAGCCGTCCCCAGATACTCCTCTATCCTTGTACCGATACTCTCAGTGGCCGCTGCGTTGCTGCTGATGGGAATCATTCTGTTGATCTTCTTCTACGGCCGACTTGGAACCCTGTCTCTTGCATTCAAAGAGACGTTTGAAGCATACAAGGAAATGTTGACTTGGCCCTTTGCGAACAGATACGGGATATTCAGTACACTAATGAGGATGGTCCCGCTGGCTTTCGTTGGGCTCGGCCTTTCATTTGCATACAGAATGAAGATATGGAACATAGGAGGTGAAGGCCAGCTCTATATGGGAGCATTGGCCGCTACCTGGGGAGCTCTTTACTTATTCAAAGATGTCACTTCGCCAGTACTTATGATTCTCCTAATTTCAGTTCTAGGAGCGGCAGCGGGTGGCATTTGGGCCTTAATTCCTGCATTAATGAAGGCATTTGCAAAGACCGACGAGATAGTGGTAACTCTTATGCTCAACTATGTCGCAATATTCTGGGTAGATTATCTTGTATACGGACCGTGGAAAGACCCGAAAGGTTATGGATTCCCGGGGACCGCGCCTTTTCCTCAGCAGGCAAGATTTCCGACTCTCTTCGGAGGCGAATTTCACATTGGCTTTTTCCTGGCAGTCGTGTTGGCGTTCATTCTCTTCTATGTGTACAGAAGGACAAGGTGGGGAATGAACTCGAGAATCGTAGGGGACAATGCGCAAGCAGCCAGATACTCGGGAATCAGCATAATAAAGTACACGATCATTGCGCTCGTTGTTAGCGGAGCAATAGCGGGCTTGGGAGGGGCCGTACAAATGATGGGAGTGCAACACAGACTGCAACACGGCTTCTCTCCAGGATACGGATACACTGCGATCATTGTAGCCTGGCTGGCCAAGCTGAACCCGATTGCAATTCTGCTTGTCGCATTTCTCTTCGGAGGACTACTCGTAGGAAATGATCAGCTTCAGATGTTCTATAAGCTGCCGATGGCTCTGATATCTGTATTTCAGGGGCTGGTACTTTTCAGCCTTCTCGGAGGAGAGGCTATTGCCAAATATAGATTGAGGGTATCGAGAGAGGAGGCAGTCACGAATGAATAATATCGAGTCTTTCATTCTCTCGACACTCAGCGCTACAGTCAGAGCGGGAACTCCTCTGCTGTTCGCGGTTCTCGGCACGATCTTCACTGAAAGATCGGGAGTGATGAATCTCGGATTAGAGGGTCTCATGCTGGTCGGAGCTATTGGAGGCTTCGTCGCCTCATATCAGACTTCAAACCTTCTACTTGCTATACTCGTCGCAATGCTTGCAGGAGCCGTTCTCGGCCTTGTTCATGCCTTCTTCACAGTAACTCTCAGAGTGAACCAGATCGTCAGCGGGCTCGCCATAACTATGCTCGGAACCGGTCTAAGCGGTTTGTGGGGAAGAGACTACATCGGGGTAATCGCAAAGCGTTTTCAGCCTATAAGAATTCCTGTATTATCGGATATTCCATATTTGGGTCAGATTCTTTTCAGTCACGACCTTCTCGTCTACATAAGTTTTCTGCTTGTTCCCGTCATGTGGTTCTTCATTTACAAGACACGACCCGGACTGACCCTAAGAGCAGTAGGCGAATCTCCCGATGCCGCAGATGCTAAGGGTATAAATGTATTCGCAGTCAGATACATCTACACTATTCTGGGAGGTTCAATTACAGCAATAGGCGGAGCTTATCTCTCGTTGGCCTATAACTCGATGTGGATCGAAAACATGACGGCCGGCAGGGGGTGGATAGCCATAGCTCTTGTGCTATTCGCAACCTGGGATCCTGTGAAGGCCTTGATAGGTGCATATCTCTTCGGAGGAATAACTGCCCTTGGATTGAGATTACAAGCAGTAGGAGCTCACGTCTCACCCGACTTTCTCAAGATGCTTCCATATTTGCTCACAATTGTCGTTCTCTTTTTCACTTCGACAGATACGCTGAAGAGAAAGGTAGGTGCGCCGACATCACTGGGAGTACCATATTCAAGAGAAGAGAGAACCTAAAGGAAACAATACGTTCGTTTTTACTGTTGATCCGTAACATTGTTTTGTGGTATAAATTTCCTATCAAAGATATTCGGAGGTTCAAAGTGATGACTCGAGCAGCATTCATAAGTTTTGCATACGCTTATTGGTTTAGGAGGAACGTCCTTTCTTCGGACTCCTCCGGTGTGTGCTTGAGTTAAAATACACTAGAGAGTATAAAAAGAGAGGACGTTGAGAAGCGTCCTCTCTTTTTATTTTAGGAGGGATGTAGAATGAAGCGGGTTCTTGTATGTGTATTACTACTTATTGGAGTTCTTGGTTTCTCAACGCAGACAGTCGGAATTACTTCGATCGTCGAACACCCAGCGCTAGATGCAGTTAGAGACGGAATTATCGATGTACTTGAAGAGAATGGTTTCAAGGATGGAGAGAATATCGTAATCGATTTTCAGAACGCCCAGGGATCGGTATCAACCGCAGTAACAATAGCAAAACAGTTCGTTTCTCTGAACCCTGCAGTGATGATTGGAATTGCCACTCCTTCGGCACAGGCGCTGGTGAACGCCTCGAAGACAATTCCAATAGTCTTCAGTGCCGTCACCGACCCAGTTAGTGCCAGTCTAGTTCCTTCATTTGGCAAAAACCCGGGAAATGTAGTTGGAATCAGCGATATGACGCCAGTCAAGACTCAGCTCCAGCTTCTCAAACTGACTCTGCCACAAGTTGAGACGGTAGGGATTATCTACAATTCAGGAGAGGCAAACTCTGTAACGATAAGGGAGTTTGCCAAAGAGGCTTGTGACGCTCTGGGAATGAGGTTAGTCGATATTACCGGTTCCACAACAGTTGAAATGGTCACCTCTCTTAACGCTCAGATCAAAGATGTTGATGCTATCTACATCGGTACCGACAACACCGCAGCCTCGAGCATCCAGTCGATTTCCAAAGTCGCTCTAAGAGAGAAGATAGCGATAGTCGCGGCTGACATTGACATCGCAAGATCGGGCGGCCTCATCGGCTTTGGATTCAACTACTATCAGGTCGGTAGAGCTACTGGAGAGCTTGTCGTTGAGATTCTTAAGGGTACTCCTCCATCGGAACTTGAGACAAAGATACTTGGACAGGATTCCCTGATTCTTTTCGTAAACACTGACATTGCAGAAGAAATCGGTATTGAGATACCACAGTCTGTTCTTGATCTCGCAAACATCGTTGTAACTAATGGTGTAGAGACGGAAAGGTAAGTCTATGGCGATTCTGGAACAGGGATTGATAATAGGCCTAATGGCCCTGGGAGTTTATATATCTTTCAGAATAGTTGATCTTCCTGACCTTACGACAGATGGATCCTTTGCCCTGGGAGCAGCGGTTGCGGTAAGGGCTCTGGTTTCCGGATTTCCTGCCTGGTTGGCGATAATGCTTGCGGCCGCCACGGGTGCTCTTGCTGGCAGCATAACTGGAACAATCCATAGAAAGCTCAAGATCAACGTTCTATTAGCCGGAATTTTAGTCATGACAATGCTTTACTCAGTAAATCTCAGGGTAATGGGCGGGCCGAATCTCCCTGTTCCTCGAGTCGTTCCTGAAAGGAGCACTCAAAGTTTTGAAGAGATGAGCGGCGGAACTGGTCTTGATGGCCTTTTTGGAGAGCTCGAGATCAATACTGAAAAACGCACAACAAAGACTACTGTTGTTGCAAAGAACATCTTCAACAACGATCTCGACGGATCCGACTTATTGCTCATAGTTCTCATAATTTCTGCTGTGGTTGTAGTTCTTTCGATTGTGCTGAAATCTGATCCTGGGATGACACTAAGAGCTTTTGGAAGTAATCCCTCGGGGGTGGTTTCTTTCGGTATCTCTCAGAATCTTCTCGCTATTGCGGGGCTTACCGTTGCGAACTGCATTATTGGGCTGAGCGGCGGTCTATTCGCGCTTTACAGCGGTTTCTCTGATGCCACAATCGGTCAGGGAATGGTCGTAACAGGACTGGCATCGGTAATAATGGGCGAGATACTTCTGGGAAGAGTTAAGCTCTTCTATGGTCTTCTCTCACCGATAGTGGGAGGTGTTATTTATCAGACGCTTCTCTCTCTGGCAATGAGGTATGGGTACAGAATCGGTTTTCTTGCAAGCGACATGAAACTACTCACAGCAGTCTTTATTATCACGGTAATTGGATTACGACAGCTCTCCTCGAGCGGAGGAAAACGAAAGGTTAAACAGGAGGTGAAGAGGTTATGGTCGAATTCAAAGATCTGACGGTCGTATACAATCAGGGGATGGAAAACGAAAGAGTTGCCCTAAGAAATGTGAGTCTGACAATCCCCGAAGGGCAATTTGTCACCATAGTCGGACCCAATGGAGCAGGCAAGTCAACACTTCTCAAAGTAATTCTTGGTGAAGTTCAGCCCACATCGGGTTTATATATAATCGACGATAAGACGATGAATTGCATGAAGCCTCACAGACTTGCTGAGTTCATCGGAAGAGTCTATCAAGACCCAAATACGGGAATATTTCCGGCTCTTACAATAGCCGAGAACCTGATAATTGCATCGAAGAAAGGCAACAGGCCCTTCAGGTTCAGTTCTGTCAAAGAAGAGGCGATAACTCTTCTTAGGGATCTCGGGCTTGGACTGGAAGACAGGATGAGAACGAAAGCGGGAGAGCTCTCCGGAGGGCAAAAACAGTCTCTGGCTATGGTAATGGCCATCTTGTCGAAGCCCAGGCTGCTGCTTCTTGACGAACACACGGCTGCGCTTGATCCAGATAGCGCCTCAAGAGTAATGGAACTGACAGCCAGAATCAACAGAGAGTACGACATAACTATAATCATGATAACTCACAACATGGAAATCGCCAACTCTTACGGAGAAAGGTTGATGAGATTGATCGATGGTGAAGTTGCAAACGATGGAATAAGAGAGATAATGTCCAGAGCGACTTCAGTTATGTGTTGAGCGGCTCTCGACTCCACCTGTGAAGAGACTCTTCAAGGTGAGCCAGTACGGACCTTTCACATAACCGCTCAAATAATTGATCAACAGTTTACCAGCCGTTTTTCCCTTAAGAAGATCTAGTTTCTCATCAAGATTCGCGTTGAACCTCTTCCTGAAGGCGTCTGCGATCTGCAGATGCCTCGCAATAGGGAAAAGCCTTTCCAGGTATCTTTCGTTTGCGGTCTTTCCCTTGTAACCATCTTCAACAATAGATAGGGCCGCCTGCCTTCCTGAATCAAGTGCAAAGTCAATCCCGGCACCTATCCAGTTATCGATAAGACCTGCGCTATCGCCCGCAAATAACAGACCTCTTTCCAGGTTGTTCAGCTTCAGCACTACCTCACTGTCGAATGTAGGAATAGGAGTTCCCGAAAGTTCAATTTCCTCATCAAAGACTCTCTTAATCAGTGTGCTCATTTCTTCATAGGAAGAGACATTTTCACAATCAGGATAAATTCCCCCGCCTACTGAATCATACGACTCGCCAGGAAAACTCCAAAGATAACCGTTGGGAACAAACGTTATGGAGGCATTACCCGTTGGAGAGCTGTATCCGTGATATATGACACTGTAACAAGGAGGTTCCTGACCGACTAACTTTGCCCCAAAAACACCTGCGGAGATTATAACGTAATCCGAACTCAACTCTCTGCCGTCTGTCATTATCACAAAGGCTTCGTTGACTCTCTTGACTTCTCGCACTCTCGAGACAACGAGCCGTCCGTCTCTCTCTAGAATAGATTGCAGAAGGGACTCGTCAAACTCCTTCCTATCGACCTTATTAAAGATAGGCCTCTTCGAAACCAAGGTCACTATGTATTTGAAACTTCCTTCCGACAGAGCATTGACCGATAACTCGCGGGTTTCAAAACCCTGGATCTCCACATCCGGAAATACCTGCCTAAGGATTTTCAGTGCTCTTGGCGTCAGCCCGCCACCGCAACCCTTTTCCCTCGGAAAAGTCCGGGAGTCCACAAGGACGAAATCAACGCCCTCTCTCAGCAAAACTCTTGATGCGGCCAAGCCCGCAGGACCAGCTCCAATGACAACAACCTTGCTATGCATCCTTTACCACCGCCTTGAGTCTAATGATGAGTAGCACCACAACGATCTCGAGAAAGATTAGAAACATGATGAAGAGAACACCTGCCATCATGCCGAATTGATGCCCGAGAAAACCGACGAAGAAATTGGAGATAGCTCCACCTATTGAAGCTGCAACAGTAAACATCCCAATGGCAAAACCTATCCCGTCTTTCATGGTGGAAATGAGAATCGCCTGAAGCGTAGGGAATGTTCCCGAAAAACCAAACCCGGCGAAGACCACGGCAATACCGATGGTAACTGGAGAACTAAGCAGTAATGCTGCTCCAAAGGAGACAAATGCAATGCTCACCATAAACAAGAGCGATAACTCGTAACCCAATCGATCAACGAAAAAGCCTGCAAGCAATCTACCAATGAATATCCCCGTCCAGAGCAGTGCGGGAAAGACACTGGCATATCTCATCTCAATGCCCTTCGTCTCAAAAACAAAACTTGAAAGCCACGACGTAAAACCAATTTCATAACCTACATACAGGAGCACTCCGGCGAGTATTAGCCAGAAGACCTTCTTGGAGAACACTTCCTTCTTGAAGTGGGTTGCCTTCTGATTACTGCCGACAAAAGGAATTCTGAAGAGTAACGGAGCAAAAGCTACAAGAAATGCGCCACCGAAAAGAGCAACGAAGAACGGCTTCCACCAAGAATTATAATCAACAAGAAAAGCTGCAACAATCAATGGCGATATGATCGAACCTAGCGCAAATAGCGAGTGCATCAGATTCAATGCTCCGCCCGGTTTTCTGTAGTTCATTCCGGAAACGCCAATTCCAATCGACGTCTCCATCGTTCCTGTTCCGAAGCTTAGAGCCATACTCCCCAGAAGCAGAAGCCAGAATGACCTCCCGATCGAGAGAACTGTCAAGCCACCTGTAATGATTACTATCCCGCCGGCAAGCAGCTTGAATGGACCGAACTTGTTCGAACAAGCGCTCACAAATACCGCTGACAACATGAAAGCAAGCGTAGGAAGTGATAGAAGTACTCCTGCTATCTGATGATCAATCCCAAAACTCTTCTCGATTGCCGGCAGCGCACTACCCAGTATTATCGATGTAAATCCAAAGAGAAAAAACCCACATGACGAAATAAGGCTGAAAGCTTTCTTCGTGTCCATGAGAGAATTCTATCACGATGAACGGATCGTTTGAACTAAAGGGAAACTCAAAAAAAAAGCGCAGCCCTTAAGCTGCGCTTTTGAGGTTTTTTCTTCACATGAAGAACGGAGTTACCGGGAAGAGTGAACCAAACACCAGAGAAACAACAGACATCAGCTTGATAAGAATATCCATCGACGGGCCAACTGTATCCTTCAAAGGGTCACCCACCGTATCGCCAACAACAGCCGCTTCGTGTGTTGGAGTGCCTTTCCCGCCGAACTCTCCTGTCTCAATGTACTTCTTTGCGTTATCCCAGGCTCCGCCGGCGTTTGCGCTAAATATTGCGATCATGATAGCGCTTGACAGTCCTCCTATCAACAGTCCTGCCACGGCAGACCGGCCAAAGAGAAAGCCGACAATGAATGGAGAAGCGATTGCAACTATTCCTGGGGTAAGCATTCTGCTTACGGCACCTTTGGTTGTTATCTCAATGCATCTTTTGTAGTCAGGCACAGCCTCGCCTGTTCTGATGCCAGGAATTTCTTTGAACTGTCTCCTGATCTCAACAATCATCAGGTTTGCTGTATCGGCTACACCCTTGATCAATAGAGATGTGAAGAAGAAGGGCAACATACCGCCAATCAAAATCCCAATGAGAGTGTATGGCTCAACCAGGTTGATCACCGGATTGTTCACAATTTCGTCGGCAGTTCCTGCCGCACCCCAAATATACGAGACTATGAGGGCAAGGGCGGCAAAAGCCGCTGAACCAATGGCGAATCCCTTTCCGATTGCCGCTGTTGTATTTCCGACAGAGTCGAGCCTGTCGGTGAGCTTTCTGACCTCAGGATCCAGTTTAGCCATCTGAGCTATTCCACCTGCGTTGTCTGCAACAGGACCGTAAGAGTCGACAGAGACGATGTATCCAACAAAAGAAAGCATCCCAAGGGCTGCGATTGCGATTCCGTAAACCCCTGCAGACCAGTAAGCGGCAAGAATTGCCATTGCAAGTGTTATTACCGGCCAAATGGTACTTCCCATTCCTAGGGCAAGACCGCCAGTGATATTTATGGCCACTCCGCTCTGGGTATCCTTTGCAAGCTTTCTAGTCGGCTTATATTCATCCGATGTGTAGTATTCACTCAGCTTCGAAATGATTATTCCCGCTATGAGTCCGGCTGCTATTGCAAAGAAGAGTCTCCATCTGGAAACAAACTCAGGATTGATGATGAAGCTGTCCTTAAAGGCATAGTCCGGCGCCGCTATTCCAATCACTATGGCCACGGAGCCCAGAACAAGAGCCCCTGTAAAGAGGTTACCAAAGCTCAAGCTCTTCTGAGCATCTTTAGTCTTCATATTCGCGACCACAAGCACGCCTATCAAAGAGGAGAGTACGCCCGCGGCGGCTATTAGAACAGGCAAGATTATCAGGCCGTAATACTGTGCTTCGGTCATCGTCCCGTGATCCGCGAACTTCATGAAGATCGCCAGAACGATCGCTGAGACTATCGAAGCAACATAGGACTCAAGAATATCCGCACCGAGACCGGCAACATCTCCCACGTTGTCTCCAACGTTATCGGCAATGGTAGCCGGATTTCTCGGATCGTCTTCTTCTATATGCTCTTCGATTTTCCCCACGAGATCGGCACTCATGTCGGCGGCTTTCGTATACATTCCTCCGCCGACCCTATCGAACAAAGCTATGAGACTGGCTCCTAGAGAATAAGAGCTAATGATCATAACTCCGTCAATATAGGATATCCTGCCGAAAGCTTTGGAGATATCCGTGATGTTCTCAAAAACAAAAGAGCTCTTGAAAACAAGCATAACAAGTGCCAGACCGGTAAGTGAGAAACCGGCCACAGCAAGCCCCATAACAGACCCGCTTGAGAAGGCGACTTTGAAAGCCTTTGCTAGACCATGCTCCGCTCCCGCAGCAACTCTCGCATTTGCTCTTGTTGCAGCATACATCCCGATAACTCCGGCCAGCTCAGAGACGAGCGCGCCGAAGAGCAGCACAACTGGATACTTGAACGACTGGAAGATAATCCCTAGAACTGCGGCCAGTACAATAGCCACAAGGAATATCTTTCTCGCTTCTTCTCCAAGGAATGCAGAGGCACCTTCCTGAACATACTTAGAAAGCTCTTTCATCCTATCATTACCTTGCGAAAAGCTCAGAGTCTTTCGCAACATAATGAAGGCAAAAACGGTTGAGATAATCCCTGCTACAAGTGGTAAGTACAATGAGTTCATTAGTTCTCCCTCCTAGTTGCTACTTTATTGGAACACATTTGACTTAAAAATCCCAACTTACATCCCAACGCTCGAAACAGTCTTTAGGCAACTTTTCCACGAAATCATGTCCGCTTCTGAAGACGTATCTGTTTCCTATCATAGGCCTTGATCTACCACCCTTCTGTTTGAGAATGTAAAGGTAATCCTTTGCTCTTGTAACGGCCACATAAAAAATTCTTTCTTCTTCGCTCAGAGAACCTTCTAGTATCGCCATTGAATTCGGCAGGTCACCCGGATTCACGGCCAAAATGAAAACTACGTCCCACTCCAACCCCTTCGCCTGATGCACAGTTGAAAGCACAACCGCCGGTTGTTTTTCAGCAGACTCCCGTTCAATATCGATCTTCTCGCTAACGGCAAGATCCTCAAGAAGATCGGAAATCGACCTGTAGCGACCGGCAATCTCAATAAGCCTCTCAACATCCATCCTTCTTTCTCTCGCGTCCGAGAATTTGTCATCTAGATAGGCACCGTAGAAAACCTCATAAAAACGCCTTACAATCTCCGAAGGAGGTTCTTTTTCATCGAGATCACTGAAAAGGGCAGCCAACTTGTCAAGTTTCACCCTGTTACTTACATGCGACCCAATTACATCAACCGGTTTGTGACCGTCATTAACTGCTGCGGTTATTCCCTGAATTATTCTAAGAGACGTTGCGCTTCCTACACCGGGAAACAGCCTCAAAGTTCTTCCCCAAGATATTTGATCCAGCGGGTTTTCGATAACCTTCAGTATTGCAAGTATATCTTTAACGTGAGCGGTTTCGGTAAATCTGGGACCCGAGTAAAGGGTGAAGTTCATCTTTCTCTTGTCCATCTCCATCTGGAGCTCGAGAGAATGATAGTGTGAACGGTATAGAACGGCTATCTTATCGGGGTCTATACCATCGTCTACGTGTTCTTGGATCTTCTGAGCGACAAAAGAAGCTTCTTCTAGATTGTCCCAGGTCTCTGCAACGACCGGAATCGGTCCGTTCATTCTAACCGCCCGAAGTTGCTTTTCAATGGAGTCTTCGGGAACAATGGAGTTAACTAAATCGACAATCTGTGGGGTTGATCGGTAATTAGTCTGAATCTTAAAGATCTTTGCATCTTTGGTAGCAAGAAAATCATAGACGTTTTCGAACCTTGCTCCCCTGAATGAATATATCGACTGGGCATCGTCTCCGACGACTATCAGGTTTCCGTGAATGGAAGACAGCATTTCGACGAGCCTGAACTGCAGAACATTGGTATCCTGAAACTCGTCAACAAGAACCCATCTGAAGCGCTCGGCCTCTTTTCGAAGAATCACGGGATTCTCATTGAACATCTTGAGAGCCTTCAACAGCAGATCGTCATAGTCAACACAGTTCTGAAGTGCCTTTTCTTGAGCATACCTCTTCCAGATCTCTTCAATCTCGTCATATGAACCGAGAAACTTCCGATTCTGCCTCGCAATCGACTCTCTCAAAGATGAAAGTACGTTTACCGAATAAGAATAGATGCTTTGAAGAACTCCTGCTGAAGGTAGAGTCGAACTGTTGATACCTTGTCTTTCTTCAAGCAACTCTGCCCTACAATGCTTAATGAGATCTTTCGAATCCTCTCTGTCAAGGATAGTGAAATTCTCTTTCAACTCGGCTGCCTTCGAGTATTTTCTCAAGAAGTAATTGCACACGTGGTGGAATGTTCCTGAAAGCATTCCCTGGAGGCTTGATCCGCTGGTTCGCCTGGCCCTATCGATCATCTCTCTGGAAGCGGCCCTTGTGAATGTGACGAGAAGAATATTCTGCGGGCTCACCGAATTCGATACTAGATGCGCGATCTTATACGTAATCACCCGGGTCTTTCCTGAACCCGGCCCCGCCACTATCAGTGAACGGCCGTTTGATTGGACGACAGCTTTCAGCTGTTCCTCGTCTAGTCCTTCGCTAAGAAATTCGGGAATCTCTGAACTTTTGAGAGTATATTTCTTCATCGACCACAGCGGCCCCCTTCTGCTAAGATTTTACCATAACGGTGAAATCGCTTCACTGAGACTCTTTCGATACCCTGGAGGTAACAATGAATGAAGAAAGCGGTGGAATTAAGCAGATAGTTGTCTCTCTCTTGCTGTTGCTCTGTGTGTTTCTGATAGGAATCTTTGGATACTCAATAATCGAGGGATACCATCCTATCGATTCCTTTTTCATGGTAATGATCACGATCTCAACAGTTGGTTACAGCACCCCTACTGACCTGACTGAAGCCGGGAAGGTGTTCACCAGTATAATTATACTTGCGAGCATCACCATCGTTGTTTACGCAGTTTCAAACATAACGGCTTTTCTTGTAGAAGGAAGAGTCAATAAGCTTATCAGGAGGAGAAGGATATTGAAAACAATACAAAAACTGGAAAACCATTTTATTGTAATCGGAGCTGGCGACCTGGGATCAACAATTGCAAATGAGATGTCTAAGAGAAACTATGACGTGGTGATTGTTGAGAAGAGAGAAGAAAGGCTCCGTGATCTGAGTAAGAAAGAGGGAGGAAAGCTAATATTCATCTCCGGAGATGCCACAGAGGAAGAGACCTTGAAAAGCGCAGGCGTTGACAAGGCTCAAGGTTTACTCGCCTGTCTACCGGATGATGTTGACAACATATTCGTAGTTCTAACGGCTAGAGGAATGAACAAAAACATGAAGATAATTTCCAAGGTAACCCATGCTGAGAACATCAACAAGTTGAGTTATGCGGGAGCAGACAAAGTAATTCCCATCCAGGAGATTGGAGCGCACAGAATGGTTGCAATGATGCTCAACCCAACGATCATTGGCTTTCTGGATAGTATCTCGCAATCAGGTTCACTGCAGTTGCGTTTTGAAGAAGTCAGAGTGCCGGAAAGCTTCCCAGAAAAAGGGCAGACATTGGAAGCGCTTAAAATACCACAGAGGATAGGCTTGATTATAATTGCAACAGTTACGGGCGGAGTTAGCAAGTTCAATCCAAGTGCTTCGACAGTAGTTAAGCCCGGTGACAGCCTTATGGTTCTCGGAGGGCATGAGCAAGTACTTAAGCTCCAAAGTTTCCTAAAGGGCGATCTAGAGGGCTGATTGCTCAGTGAGCCAATGTGATAGATCTCAAGGAATCAATGGCGCCTTACGAAAAGCGCCCGGCTTATAGAGATCTCCTATCTCTTATAAGATGAAATCATTTTCAGTCATTAGTGCAATTCAAAATAGGAGGAATCGGAATGGCAGACAAAGCGGTAAAATATTCGGCAAAAGGCATAGACTTCGCACCGGGAGTAGCGGGATTCTCTGCGAAAGCCGTAGAGATCAACTCCCCGTTCTCAGGAAGACCCGAGGCTCACAAGTATCAGCATGACCTATATGTAGTGATTTCGGGAACTGCGAAGGTCAAGACTGGAGTGCTCAACGGTGACATAAAAGAAATCTCCGATGGCGAGTTCAGGAGTGAAGAAATGATTGTCGAAGAAGAACACATTCTCCAAATAGGCGATTCACTGCTGATTCCTACCGGGGTAGGCCACTCGCTAATCGTCGAATCCGGGACCTATTCGCAGTGGGTCTTCAAAATTGATAAGAAGTGATCTTGCTGATCAATCGTCCTCCGTCAACCGTCCAAAAGCATGGACCCGTTCACCGATGAGATCAACCGAGAAAGAGCGTTGTCGAGACGTTAGCTGCGCTCACGAGAAGGCGAGAGAAAAGTCAGTCTGCTTACGCAGGCGAGTCAGGCTTCGCCTGGCCAGTCTCGCCTTTGGCGAGGCCAGTTCCGCTTCGCGGGCAAAAACGGCTGTGCGCTTAAAAGCGGTGAACCCGCTGATCGCTGCTCAAAACAACGTTCTCCGTCAACGGTCCGCCGTCCACCGAGAAGAGCCGTTGAGCCTGCGCTGGCGCCCTTAGACCCG